>Ga0080013_1004142_pt1 | contig 14488 bp, 17 predicted proteins | sample ETNvirenome_6_85_FD_69236 | JGI IMG/M metagenome (GOLD analysis project Ga0080013, IMG submission 69236) | Marine viral communities from the Pacific Ocean - ETNP_6_85 (SPADES assembly) (version 2) | ecosystem: Environmental > Aquatic > Marine > Oceanic | place: Pacific Ocean | collected 2013-06-19
TGCAGTTTTTTATGGTTTATATTATGATTGGGATGATGATAAGAAATGGCCTACAAAGAGTTCTGTTGATATAGAAACTTATAATAATCATAAAGGATTTAAAGTTTTATTGTGTGGGGCAGCTGAGTATAGTGGTGGTCAGTTTAATAAGATAGATAAAGAAAATTTAAATTTGGTTCAAATGGAAGATTGGGCAATTAAAGCATGTAAAAGATTAAATTTACCATTTAAAGAATTAAGAATATCATATTTTGACTTTAATAAATACAAACCAACACCATTAGGTGATAAGATATATTCTCATATACCATTGAGAGAAAATAGTGGTGAGTGGGGAAAACATTTCGAGAATATGTTTCAGTATGAAAAATTAATGAAATTATTTGGTGAATATACGTTTTGTTTTCCAAAAGAATGGACACCAGTACATAAAATGTTACCATATTTCAATCAGAGTTTTGTAAATATAAAACCACATAAAGTAAGAGGAGCAGTAACTTCTTGGAAATTAGGAGCGATGGGTAGAAATACAATTACTACTAATAATCAAACGGCACCAAATTGGATACATTATACTTCGGATGATGAATTGAAAAGATTAGTAGATGAAGAATCTAAAAAGATAGGAACTGTACAAAATGAAGTTTCAGAAAAAACAAGAAATTATTTTCATCAATCAGATGATTGGTTACACGAAGAGTATTGGAGATGAAAATAGCATCATTACAAGGTAATTATTTGCCTTGGACGGGAGTATTCGAATTAATTAATTCAGTAGATAAGTTTATATTTAGTGATAATAATCAATATACAAAACAAGATTGGAGAAATAGAAATTTAATAAAAACTGATAACGGTAAATTATGGTTGACTGTTCCTGTTTATAAACAAAGAATAGATACTAAAATTATTGATATAAAAATTTGTAATGAAGCAAACTGGAAGAAGAAACATTATAAGAGTTTTTGTCAATACTATTCAAAATTAAAGTATTTTAATCAATATAAACATTTATTAGATTTCTATGAACACGATTGGGAATATTTATACGAGTTAAATCGTTACACTACAAAAGATATTTGTAATACATTAGACATAGATACTGAGTTTTATTATTCAGAAGATTTTCCAGAGGATATAAATTTGTTAAAAGATAAGAATGAAAAAATAATTAGAAGAGTAAAAGAACTTGGTGGAACACATTATATTTCTGGCCCCAAAGCAAAAAATTATATTGATGAAGAGTTATGGAAAAAAAATAATATTAAACTTGAGTATATTGAATACAAGACAAAAAACAGATTTACAGTATTGGATAATATATTTAATAATGGAGTTGTTATATTATGAATCCATATGTAGTTGTAAAAGAATTTGAAAAACAATTAAGTGAATATACAGGAGCACCATATGTAGTTTGTGTTGATAGTTCAACTAATGCATTATTTCTATGTTGTTATCGTTTAGAAGTGGATATTGTTACTATTCCTAAACATACTTATTTGTCTGTACCAATGTCTATTGTACATGCTGGCGGGGAAGTTGAATTTGAAGATTTAGAATGGAAAGGAATATATCAATTAAAACCTTATTCTATATGGGATTCTGCAAAAAGAATGAAACGAGATATGTATATTAAGGGTAGTTATATGACATTATCTTTTCATATGCAAAAACATATACCAATTGGTAAAGGTGGTGCAATTTTATGTGATAATAAGAATGATTATGAATGGTTTAAGAAGGCACGATATGAGGGTAGAAGTGAAGTTTCTTATCATGAGGATGATATTGAATTTATGGGTTGGAATATGTATATGACACCACGAGATGCAATTCGTGGAATGGAATTAGTTCAAGATTTACCAGATGACAATAAAGATTTGATTGAAGATCCACAGTATAAAGATTTAACTACTTTTAAAGTTTTTAATATTTATAAATAGATAGGAGATTAATTATGAAAAAAGTAAATTGGAAATCAAATAGAATGTTTAAGATGGCAGTTGCTGGTAGTATAGTTTCAGGATTTAAAAATGAGAATTTTTTACTCAGACGAAAAAAGGGAACTGAAATTCCTCGGTTGAAGGCTAAAAATATTGTGCAATGGAAAAAAACGGATAATAAAAAGAAAAAATAAAAAAGTGAGGTTATAATGTCTTGGCATGAAAAAGCATCGGTTACAGGATTATCTATTGGAGATATAGTCTTATCCTATGATATTACTCAGGATACAATAGTAGAAGCAGAAATTATTGATAGTGTAGAAGAATTTTATTCAGATGGTAAAGAAACGTTTGATATATCTACTGGTGATTATGGTATAAACTTAACTATTTTTCATATAATACCATATTATCGTGATGGAGAATTAATAGAAGATAATAGTGGTACAGTTCAGGTTGGAGACAGTTTGATATTAATAGATGAAGATGAGTTGAGTATATCACGAGAAACAGTTACATCTATTACAGAAGGTGTTACTGATAATCAGGTTGTATATCATCCAAAATCTTCCAACGGATATTATTTTGTGAATAGAATTTTGTTACACGATTAATAAGTAAATAAATAATAATGGTTATAGTTCATAGGGATCACGGAATTTATGGTCTTGACGATGATACTCAAACTTATCAAAAATTATTAAACGGATTTTATCATCCTAAATTTGAGAAAATATTAAAATCAAAAAATATTCCTTACCATATTATAGATTATGAAAATTACGAGGGTGATTATTTTGTAGGTCGTTTTGCACACGCACTTCCCGACAAAGAATTACACTCTAAGTGTTTTGATAATTTGTATAATCATTATGGTGAAAATATGTGGCCAAATAAAAATGCATATTATTACTATGATGACAAAGTTAGACAATATGAAATTTTGGAGAAGTATGGAATTCATGTTCCAAGTATTATTTGTAATGATTTAGATGAATTGTTAAAAAATGTTACTATTGGAATGGTTATTAAATCCACATATGGTGCGGGCTCTGAGAGTACTTTTTATGTGTGGAAAAAAGAACATTTAGATAATATAGAAGAATATATTTCTAACTGTTATAATAGTGAAAATTTCTTTCCTTGCCAAATTCAAGAATATATTAATACTGAATATGAAAAAAAGATAGTGATAACTAATGATGAAATCTATGGTTGTAAACAAAAGTTATTAAAAGAATGGGAGTATCCAAATCAATTTCCGTTCAATTATGGTAACGAACATTGGGCAAACCGTAAAGGAAACAAGATAGAATCTTTAATTGAAAGTGAGTTTAGATTATTAGACACTATTATAGATATTAAAACTGAACTTAATATACCAAATTTAAAATTTGATATTATAAATGAAAAAGTTATTGAATTTACTTATATGTATGGTGAAATATTACCAGAAACTTCTAAATATGTGTATTTTGATATGAATATTAAGTCTTTTGAAGAAAAAGTGGTGTCTGTTAATGATTTTGCATATAAACAACCAAATTCAGTATTAAAACATTTAGGTGTTATATAATGAAATACTTATTTGTAATCTATACTGATATAGAATATAAACAACATTTAGACAATTTTAAAACAGAAGAGTTTTATAGACAGATTTGTAATGATTCGAATATTGAAGTTATAGAATGGGGTGCAGATTTTCATACAGACTATAAGAATTTACCAATAAAGACTCAAGAAATGATGAAATGGTGCAGTGAAAATAAAGAATATGATTATTTAATAAAATGTGATGATACCGTTTTTGATGATAAGTGGAGTTTTTATAGACCTAAACTTACACATGAAAATATTTTTGTTAGTGGTAGAGATGGTGATTGTTATGCATGTCCATCATATGGATATGATGGTGGGGAATGGATAGTTGTTGGTAAAGATACTAATAAAAATTATTGGGGATTACATCAATTAGAATTTAAAGATGTAGATTGGCCAAGATATTTTGATGAACATTATGATTATAATATAGATTATGGTTTAAATTTTATCAAATCTGATATTAGGTGGTATGCAGGCAAATTTTATATGGTATCACGAGATTTGAGTATATTTATAGGTGGACAAGAAAAGTTCGCTAAAAACATGGCAAAGAATATGCCAGGAGTTGAAGATTTAATGGTAGGTTATTTAGCAGAGTTATTTTGATGAAAAAGGTTTTTGTAGCATTAGCAAATAAGAAATTTATAGAACATTCTAAGAGTTTATTTCATAGTGCTAAAGTAGATGGTGAATGGGATGGTGATTTTGTGTTAATAGTTCCTGAAAAAGATAAAGATTCATATGATTTTAGTGAATTTTATGATAGGGGGATTGATATATTTTTTGGTCCAACATTGATTGGAGATCCACCACCAACTTATTATAGGTTTTATTTATTTACTGAGTATTTTAAAAAATGGGATTGGATTTTTTATTGTGATATGGATGTTTTATTTTTTAACAAAATTGATTTTAATTTTAAAGATAGAAAATCAGATGTAATGTATGCTAATGATTGTAATGGTGTACCATTATATCAACAATTTGAATGGGAAAATGAAAAATTAGATATGAATAATAATGAAGTTGTAAGTAAAGTTAAGTGGTTATATGAAAATTATAAAGGAGCCCCGTCCTTTGAGGCATGTTTTTTATTTTTTCATAAAAATTTAATAAAAGATGAAACATTTGATAATTTGATAAATCTTCATACTTTATATTATGTTTATTATGAATTAAACAGAGATGGTTTATCAGAGGAACAGGCTCTTTTAAATTTAGAATTTTTAGGTAGATGGGAAAAACTTAGTGATAAATTTTTGAATACATATCCAAGAGCTAATGAGTTGAAGTGGGAATTTGATAAGATGGGTGAAGCGTTTAAAGATGATCACGATTATAAAAAGGATGGATTAATGGCAATACATTTTTACCAATTTTTTCAGCCATGGTCGGAACATAATTTAAGATTTTATCCAGTATGGAAGGAGTATAATGACAAATTCTAAAGAAAAACACGGTGAGTATATATACTATGATGATGGAAAAATTACCAAAATAGAATGGTATACACTTGGAAATTTTGATTGTGAATTAGATGTTACAGATGGAGAACATTCTTATAATCATGGTGATGGCCAACTTTGGCAAAAATATACTTTGATAAATGGTAAACCTGATGGTGAATGGATTTTATATCATTCTAACGGACAAATGAGTTTTTATAGAAAATATAAAAATGGTTCAAAAGAAGGAACTTGGAAATCTTGGCATGATGATGGAAGTCAATGGGATGAACAAACCTATGTAAATGATAAGATGGATGGTAAGTCCAAAAGGTGGAGATATGATGAAGTACCAGAATATATAGGACAATATCAAGAGGATAATAAAGTTAGTAAGTGGATATATTGTTATGATAATGGAAAAAAACAATATCAAGGGAACTATGAAAATAATAAACGAGTAGGTAAGTGGATTGAATTTGATGAAGATACTGAAAAAAAGTCTGGTGAGTTAAATTATGTGAATGGAAAGTTAGATGGTAAGTATATTAAATTAAATAAAAATGGATTGATTATTCTTGAAGGTCAATATAAAAATGATAAAAAAGTTGGTAAATTGATTTATACGAGTAATCATGAAATGGTAGGGAAGGAAGAAAATTATAGTAATGGAGAGTTAAATGGAAACTATAAAGAATGGCATCCAGATGGTACAGAATGGAAAATTGGTAATTATAAAAATGGAGAATTAGACGGAGATTATACAGAATATCATAAGAATGGTATACCTTATTTGACTGGAGTATATATTAACGGAAAAATGAATAGTCAATGGGTTTGTTGTTTTGAGGATGGTAAAACTTGGAAATCTGGATCTTATAAGGATGATGAAAAAATAGATAAATGGAATTATTGGCACGATAATGGTAAAAAGGCATTAGAAGAAAATTATAAAAATGGTGTTTTGGTTGGAAAGTATATATCGTATTTTTATGGTGGACAAAAAAAGGTTGAGGGATTTTATGAAAAGGGAAAAATGAATGAAGATTGGAATAGTTGGTATCAAAATGCAGTAAAAGAAAAGGAAATGGTATATAAAAATGGTGAACTTAAAGAGGAAATAAAGTGGGATGATGAGAAGAATAAAGTTCATGATATAAATTATTCTAATGGTAAAATGGATGGAAATGTTACTTTTTGGTATCGTAATGGAAAAGTTAAGGCCTTTAAGATTTATAAAGATGATAAATTAAATGGTAAATATACAGAACATCGTGTTAATGGAACAAAAGTGAGTAGTGGCGTAATGGTTAATAATGAAATGGATAAAAAATGGACATTTTGGTATCACAATGGTCAAAAAGAGTGTGAGGTTACTTGTAAAAATGGAGAACTTATTGATGGTAAAGTGTGGGATGATGATGGTAATAGGAAAAAGAGTATAAGATTTAATTATCAGAGATGAAATATAAAAAAGTTCCAAATAATGAAAATGTAATAGAGATTGATGGAAAGGTAGTGCTGTCATTTGATTCGCGATATAAAGAATATCTGAAATGGAAAGATGAGAATCCTGATTTAGAAAAAAAATTGGTAGAAGAATTAGAACAAGAAATAGAAAATAAACGATTATATAATAATGGAGCACCTCATGTTGTTGATAAACGTAGTATGTGGTATAGAGAAGATGGTACTTTAAAAATTGATGCGGAAATAAAGGATGATAAAAATCACGGAGAATTTAGTCTATATAGCAAGAGTGGTAAGTTAAAATCAACAGAAACTTTTACGAATGGAATACTGGATGGAAAATATAAATATTATTATGAAAATGGAAATTTAAGACAGAGTGGTTGTATTAAAACTTATAAGAAGGATGGAGAAATTAAAACATATTCGGAAAACGGAAATTTAATATTGATAGAAGAGTTTAAAAATGGTAAAAAACACGGAAAGGTGAAATCTTATCATCAATATAAAGATTCGGTAGGTAGGAATAATAGAATTGAAACTTACAGGGATGGTAAACAAGATGGATTATGGACTTCGTGGTATGAAAATGGAAAGAAACAATCAGAAGGAAATTACAAAGATGGGAAAGAAGATGGATTAAATACTCTTTGGTATGATAATGGACAGAAAAAAAGTGAAGTAACTCTCAAGGATGGGAAACGAGATGGATTAATTACTAATTGGTATGAGAATGGAAAGAAGAGTGGTGAAGGAACTTACAAGGATGGGGAAATTGATGGATTATGGACTGGATGGTCTGAGAATGGACAGAAGGAAATAGAAGTAACTTTAAAGGATGGAAAAGAGGATGGATTATCTACTAGTTGGCATGTGAATGGACAGAAGAGACAAGAAACAACTTATGTGGGTGGGAAACGAGATGGATTAATTACTAATTGGTATGAGAATGGAAAGAAGAGTGGTGAAGGAACTTACAAGGATGGGGAAATTGATGGATTATGGACTGGATGGTATGATAATGGACAGAAGGAAATAGAAGTAACTTTAAAGGATGGAAAAGAGGATGGATTATCTACTAGTTGGCATGTGAATGGACAGAAGAGACAAGAAACAACTTATGTGGGTGGGAAATTAGATGGATTAGTGACGGAATGGGATGAGAATGGAAAGAAGAGTGGTGAAGGAACTTACAAGGATGGGAAACAAGATGGATTATTAACCACTTGGTATGAGAATGGACAGAAACAATTAGAAAGACCTTTCAAGGATGGGAAACAAGATGGATTATGGACATTGTGGAATGAAAATGGACAAAAGTGGTCTGAAGGAAATTTTAAAGATGGAAAAGAAGATGGGAAGGCGAAATCTTATCATCAACACAAAGATTTGGTAGGTAGGAATAATAGAATTGAAACTTGGAAAAATGGTAAACTTCATGGAGAATGGATTGATTATCATTTAAATAATAAAGAAAGAGCAAAAGGTAATATGTTATATGGTATGATGGAAGGTAAGTGGATATTTTGGTATCACAATGGAAAAAAAGAATTAGAATGTAAATTTGATTTTGGAAACCTTGTTGGTAGTGCAAAAATATATCATGATAATGGTGTGTTAAAGGAAGTGGTAACTTTTTGAAAAAAAATAATTTAACATTAATTGATACATACAATTTGTGGTATGATGGTTTAGAGGTAGATTATTTGTCAGGAAACTTTGACCTTATGATACAGTCTACTTGTAATTTACATTGCAAAAATTGTAGTATTTTAGATTGGAAAGGAAATGAATATCCTGGACAAACGATGAAACTTGAAGATGTTATAAATATAAATGAAAAGTTGATTAAACTTGGAATTATAGTGTATAGGTTAACTTTATTGGGTGGAGAGCCTACTCTTAATAAAGATATTATTAAGATTATAAAATATTTATCAGAGTTTAAAAATATAACTTTTAAAGAATTAAAGTTGATTACTAATGGTTTATATTTTAAAAAAGATATTATTAAGTCATTTGAAGATTTAGATAGTTTAAGAATCTCTATATATCCTTATACTTTGGATATGAAAAAAGAACTTATAAGAAGTCCATTGTATAAACATTTACTATCAATTACTGATCTTGAAGTAATGGAATTTGATCAATTTATTTGTTATGGAGTTGAGGATCCGAAATATGATTATAGTAAAGAATTAAATTGGGAAAGATGTTTGAAAAAGGATTGGTGTAGACATCTTACAGTAGATGGATTGTATAGATGTGATATTTTAGAAAATTTGGGACAAGAGTTCTGTGATATGTCAGATAAAAATAAGGTAATAGATTATATAAAATTTGATGTTCCTTATGATTATTGTGAAAAATGTCCGCAACCAGCATTATTTAAACCTTGGCAAAGTAATAATCCAGAAGTGGACAAAAGGAATGCTAAACGAGGAATTTCCTTGATACAGGAGTGGAATTGTGAGTAATGAATTTATAAAAAATAAATTATATGAGTTGTTAAAATCAAATAATATAAATATAGATATATTGAAGAAGAATAATGTATTTTTAGTTGGTGGTTCAGTTTTACGATTGTTTATGAATCTACCAATAAGTACAGACTTAGATTTTTATATTGAAACGACAGATAGTTATAAAAAAGTTGATGAATATTTTAATAATAATTTTGATTTTTATTATAGTTGGCTGCCGGATGAGATTGGGGTTCAAAATTTAAGAAGCTATCAATGTGATTACAACGAAATTCAGTTACTTAATAGATTAGAGTCTGTAAATGAGTTTATTAGTAATTTTGATTTTACAATAATCAAAAGTTATTTTTCTTTCAAGGATGAGAAGTTTGTTTTTCATAAAAGATTTTTTGATGATATAAAAAATAAAAGATTAGTATATGAATCAGATAATCATCCTGGACCATTTGATTCAATAAGAAGAGCAGATAAATTTAAGAAATTAGGATTTAAAGTAGATAATAAAAGTTTTAAAAAGTTGTATGATGTTATCGAATCTATTGAAGAAGGTGGTTATTTAGACAAATTAAAAGGAGTGTTTAAGAGAGTAAGTTGGTTACGAGATGAAGAAATATATCCAAGCATTCCAAATGTAGATGTATTTGTTAATTGGTTAATGGATATAAAGGAACATAAATATTTTGATAAGTTTAATTATTATTTATTTGGGGGTTTTATATCTTGGCCAGAAAAAACTAAGGATATAGATATATTAATAACAAAACGTGATGGACAATTTGCATCACTTAAAGAACTTGAACAGTTAATGGGAGATATGTTTGATTCTGCATATGATAATCATAGATTTTATCTTGATTCGTGTTATATGAGAATACCACAATGGATAGCAGATTATCCAAGAAATAAAGAAATTTTAAAGTCGGCAGAGAAAAAACAATTATTTACTACTATAACAAAATATAAACCTGAATATATGGTCAAATTTAAAAGGTATGGGAAACTTAATTGTTGTTATATGGGAACTTGGGAAAAGTTTTGGAAAGATAAAGATTCCGAATCAGAGATGATTCATAGGTGGGTTGATTTGAATGGAGATTATGCAAGAATGGTTGATTTAAGAAGAATTATAAAGTACTATGAGGATGAAAATAAGGAAAGAAATATAGAAAATTTTTTGAATGAGTTTCAAGAATATTCAGGATATTAGAATATAAAAATGACAAAACAAGAGATATTAGGACAATATTTTACAACAAGTACGGAGCTACAAGAAAAGGTATATTCATTTATTCTAAATAAACCATCTCTTATATTAGAACCAAGTATGGGTAGGGGAGATTTAATTAACTATGTATCTGAAAGAGATAATTCTATAAAGTTTGATGTGTATGAAATTGATAATACAATCAATATATTAAACAAATATATATCACGAGATAAAGTTATATTTGGTGATTTTTTAGAACAGTCTATTCAAACTAAATATAAAACTATTATTGGTAATCCTCCATATGCTAATAATTTACATATTCATTTTATATATCGTTGTTATGATTTACTTGAAATCGGTGGGGAATTGGTATTTATTGTCCCAACAAATTTTTTAACAGATACACCGACAAGTTCTTTATTAGATAGTATGATAAGAAATGGTTCATTTACACATATATACCACCCGAACAATACAGATTTATTTGAAGGGGCTTCAGTTGATGTTGTTGTATTTAGATATTGCAAGGACGGCAATATACATAGTAATGTGAATGAAATACGAGATGATATAAATAAGAGGATAAATAATGGCGTCAGTTAGAATCGTTATTATTGGTGAAAAGATAGGAGAAAAAAATGATTAGTTTTATTATACCTTTTTCTACAATAGAAAAAGACAAGTTTTTAAATTTAAATGAAAAAGAGGATTTGTGGGAAGAAAATGATTCTGCAAATATAATCTATTCTACAATAAAAACAATTAAAAATATAAATTCACTTAAATGTGAAAAGGAAATTTTGTTAGTAGATAATAGTCATACTTGGCCAGAAGTAGATTTACCAAATGTTAGAGTAATTAAAGGATGGCAAGCATTACCACTTAAAGAACTTGAAAAGATTCCAGAATATATGAATCACAGAGATATACAGGCAAGTTTAGATAATCTTGGTTGTTTGACTATGTGGGTATCTATGGCATTCCATTTGGGAACACAAGAGGCAAAAGGAGAATATGTTGTATTGCAACACAATGATACTTTTTATCATCAAGATTGCATAGACGAAATGATACAACAAATGGAAGAAGAAGAACTTGAATATATTTCAGTTGATAATAAGAAGATATGGATTTCAACTTATCTATTAAATAAGGAGTTTTTAGATAAATATATTAAGGAATTTTCACAACAACCAGTATCAATAAGACCTGAAAATGGTGGATATATAAAAACTAAAAAGGTTGGATTTGCAGATGCGTATTTTTTCTTGTGTAAGAGAAAGTTCTTTGATAATTATAATATAGACTGGTACTATGGTGATACAAATCATGGTGCAACTATCTATTGTCTATATAATGAATTAGAATATCTTCATTTAGGTCCTTATTATGATAATCCAAATTGGGAAACTGAAGATACGTTACATACATATTTCTATAAGGATGAGCCATTTCTAACTCATCTTAAAGGTGGGTTCTCAGAAAATAAAATGTCGTCAAAAGATTTCGAAGAAGAATTTAATGAATATTTACAGGAATTAAAAAATGCAAAATGAACATACCCTATGGGTAGAAAGATATAGACCAACTTCGTTAGATACGTATTTGGGAAATGAACACTTAAAGAGTAAGGTATCTCTTTATCTTGAAAGTGGAGATATACCACATTTACTCTTATACGGAAAAGCAGGTACAGGTAAAACTACACTTGCAAAGATACTCGTAAATCATATAGAGTGTGATTATATCTATATAAATGCGAGTGATGAAAACAATGTGGATACAGTTCGGAACAAGGTGAAGATGTTTGCATCTACATTAGGGTTTAAAGATTACAAGGTCATCATACTTGATGAGTGTGATTATATTACACCAAACGCACAGGCCGCACTAAGAAACTTAATGGAAACATTTAGTAAACATTGTAGGTTCATTCTAACTTGTAATTTCGTAGAGAGAATAATTGACCCGATACAATCTCGGTGCCAGACATTCCAAACTACACCACCATCCAAAAAGGAAGTGGCAGTTCACTTATCAAAAATATTGGAAACTGAAGAAGTAGGACACGAACTATCTGATATAGCACTTTTAATAAACAGTGCATATCCTGATATAAGACGAGTTATCAATTCTGCACAACGACAATCAGTAGAAGGTGAATTGTCAATAGATAAACAGAGTATAGTAGAGAATGATTATAAGCTAAAGTTATTAGAAATATTAAAGACACAAGATAGGAAAAATGCATTTAAGAACATTCGTCAGTTATTGGCAGACAGTCAAGTTAAGGATTATGCAGACTTATTTAGATTACTATATGATGAAGTAGATAGTTATGGTAAGGGACATATTGCCGAGTGTATTTTGATACTTGCAAAATATGAACAATCGGATGCGGTAGTAGTTGATAAAGAAATCAATGCTATGGCTATGGTAATAGAACTATTAGGAGTTATAAAATGAATAAAAGAAACATAACAATATTGTCAATGATAGTATTGGCAGTAATAACAAGATTGTTACCACATCCACCAAATGTGGCACCAATAACAGGTATGGCATTATTTGCAGGATATAGTTTTAGTGATAAAAGGATGGCATTTTTACTACCACTGCTTTGTATGTTTATAACTGATATCTTTTTGGGATTTCATATGATAATGCCGTTTGTGTATTTAGCATTTATGGGAATATCCTATATGGGAATAAATTCTGAAAAGATTGGTAATGGAACTATATTAAAGAGTTCAACACTATTTTTTGTACTTACAAACTTTGGTGTTTGGTTGGTGGGATATCCATTGACATTTGCAGGTTTGGTCAGTTGTTATACATTGGCAATACCATTTTTTGCATATACGATTATAGGTGATTTATTTTTCACTCATAGTTTAAGTTATAGTTTTAGTAAATTAGAAGAAAAATATCCAATTTTAAGGTTAGGAGAATTAAAATGAAACAGATAATAGGAATATCATGGCAAGATAAATATGGGTTGGGTGGAACTAAACCATCCGATTATGTTTATGATAAAAATGGAAATGTTAAGAGAGATACAAAAGGAATTCCAGTTAAGAGAATAAATTCATATTTTACTGCTGATATAAAAATTGATAAGGAGAATGAAAATGAATAAATTAGTTATGACTTTAATAACAGCATTGTTATTAATAAGTGGTTGTAGTGATAATCCAATAATAGAAAATACAGAACAAACAACTCATTGGATTTTTGTAGCAAATGAAGGTAATTTCGGAGCAGGCAATGGTTCAATATCCATGATAAATAATAATGATGAAGTTTACCATGTAGAAGAAGTTGGTGATGTAGTTCAATCGTTAGAAGTATATAAAGATAAGTTAATAGTAGTAGTAAACAATAGTCATATGATTAAGGTTTATGATATTACTGAAGATGGTTTAAGTTTACCTGGTATAGAAATATCAACCGACAACTCAAGTCCAAGAGAACTTGTTGTAGTTGATGATAAAGTATATTTTACCAATTGGAATACTAAAGATGTTAAGGTATTAAATTTATTCAATTATAATATAGAGACTTTTATATCAGTTGATGGATTACCAGAATCAATAGTAACAGATGGTTCTTACCTTTGGGTGGGAATTATGATGAACGAAGATTATAGTTCAGCGAGTAGTGTAGTTAAAATCGATGTAAATACTAATTTAATAGTTGAAACATATGATGTAGGATTAGGACCAACTTCATTGGTAGTAGATGAGAATGAAGTTTATGTCGCCAGAACATTTTATGATGAGAATTGGATTCCATTTTATGGTTCAAGTAAGATAGGTAATTCTGATATTATAATAAACAATTATGGTTTAGGATCAGCATGTGGTGGTTCTATAATGAAATATAATAATGAAATATATCGTTCATATGATGGTGGAATTGCACCATTGGAATATAACTTGGATATTAGAATATCTTCAAGGATAGGTTCATACGACCAATCCCAAGTCTATTCAACAGAGATTATAGGAGATTATATTTATTTTGGTATTACAGATTATATTACAACAAACCAAGTAAGGATAATGGATTTTAATAATAATGAAGTAGCAACATATGATGTTGGAATACTTCCTGGTGATTTTATAATTTGGAATAGGGAGTTATAAAATAATGATAGAAAAACATTGGGGTGAAAAGAAACCACCTGCTAAAAAGGGTGTACAACCAGGTCACAAAGATAGTAAACCAGAAAAACACATAGCAGTTCACGAAAACAAGATTTATTATTATGCTAGTGTGAATAGAGAAAGTGCAGTAGAACTCAATAAAAAGGTAAGTGAGTTGGAA
>Ga0080013_1004144_pt1 | contig 14482 bp, 12 predicted proteins | sample ETNvirenome_6_85_FD_69236 | JGI IMG/M metagenome (GOLD analysis project Ga0080013, IMG submission 69236) | Marine viral communities from the Pacific Ocean - ETNP_6_85 (SPADES assembly) (version 2) | ecosystem: Environmental > Aquatic > Marine > Oceanic | place: Pacific Ocean | collected 2013-06-19
CCGGGAGAGCTTTTGATTGGCGATAAAAATGCTCTGTTAATTGGTGCGCGCATAAGTGCATATGGGAATCTGTATGATACTACTGTTTCATGCCCGATTTGTTCTCACGAGCAATCGTATGAATTCGATCTTCTTACATGTCCCCACACTAATCCGGTCGATCTCCAGACGACGGAAGATGAAGAGTTGCGCCAAGCTGTTAGTGAAGGCGACGAAGCAGGAAAGTATCTTATTTTACTACCTAAATCTCAGTGCACTGTGGAGATCAGGCTCGTTACAGGAAATGATGAAACTAGCATGACTCAACTTAAAGAGATGAAAAGAAAGAAGAAGTTGGCAGAAAGCCCTTTAACTGATCACCTCAAGAAGATTGTACTTTCTGTTAATGGAGTCGACCAGTCAGGAGAAGTTTCTAGATTTATAGAATCGATGCCGGCCTCTGATTCTCGTTTTCTTCGGAAGATGTTTGCCAAGCTAACCCCCAATATTGAAATGACGCAAGAGTTCGTTTGCGACGAGTGTGATTACGAACAGGAGTTAGAGGTGCCCTTTACCAGTCGGTTTTTTTGGCCTGACTCCTAAGTACATGGAAAGTGTATATGAACAGTTTTTCTTCTTAAAGTATTATGGAGGCTGGAGTTTTATTGAAGCTTACAATCTGCCTCGTCAATTGCGCAACTGGTTTGTTGAACGTTTGACCAAGCAATTAGAAAGAGAAGCAGAGGCTTCAAAAGTGAAGAGATAAAAGAGCATCTGCTCTTTTATTTTTTTGGTGGCAACTATTTAATGTATGGAGGTGGTGTGCTGTGAATGAAAGTAATAATGATGACCTGGTTCCAATGGTAATAGATTTTACCGAAGCGCGTAACGCGGAAGGGAAGATACAGGAATCGTGGATATTAACATTTGGCGCAATATTGCGATGGATGATGCCGTCTCTTTATAAAGGCTCAGTCCTCCCACTTACCGTGAAGGGAACTTCCGGAGAGATAAAAAGTTTTGCCGATGTGTTGGGCAAAGAAAAGAAATATCTTCAATCTTGGAAAGACAACGGCTTAGATAGTCCCGTTACCTACCAAAACCAGACTAAGTTAGCTCGGTCTGTTTCTAAGTTTGAAAGAGTGACAGGGTTGAAATGGCCATTTAAAAAGTAAGAGGGGGAATTAAATAGTGGCATATGATGATCCAGCGCAAAATAAGAAAGACGCTATAAAGGCGCAGAAGCAACTTCTGCGCGAGATCAAGCGAGAAAAAGACGACAAGGTAGAAATTAATAAACTTCAAACAGCTTACTTGGAGATGAAGATCAAAGAGTTGCAGGCTGAAAAAGAGATCGCTATTTTAAACGAACGGCACGATGCCCTTGCGGCCCTTGAGAAAGAGGTAAAATGGCGCGAGAAAAAGATTGTTCAACTTGACCAAGAGAAGGGCATCCTTATATCTCAAAATGAGATGCGGGAGACATCCAATCAGTTAATAGATGGAATGGCTAGCCGGCTGGGAATTGCTTCCAGCGCCACGAGACATTTGTTCAAGGATTTAAATAAGAATTTCCAAAGCCTTAAGGCCAGCGCAGAGGCTGCGGGCGAAATGACGCCCGCCATCAACGCCGCGGGCCGGATGGTTGAGCAATTTGGTAAGTCCCTTTGGGACGCATATCATCCCATGAATCTAATTGAGTCGGCCTTTGATGCTATCTGGACAGCTTCCGTAGAATTCTTTTTCCGAAGCTCACTGTCAATTGCTCAGTTCAATGCGGCCGCTGGTGACTTGGGAACCGCATCTAGAGATGTTGGAAGAGCCATAAATTTGTCATTGGGCGTCAATATTGAGCAGGCAGCATCGGCCGCCGCAGGTCTTGCCGGTAGCTTTACTGAATTTACTTCTATATCAGGTCGCACACGCTCCGACTTGATTACCACAACTGCCGCACTAGAGAGAATGGGCATCGGCGCACAGGAAAGTGGCGCCCAAATGACTTACTTTGTTCAAGCGGCTGGCATGTCGATACCGCAAGCAGAGAAACAGATGAAACAATTGTCTGTGGCTGCAGCAGAATTTGGCAAAACCCCAGCGCAGTTTGCTAGCGAGTTTGCTAGTGCTAGCGCATCGTTGGCATCTCACGGTCCAAAAATGCTGGAAGTTTTCTTAGATCTAGAATCAGTGGCCAAAGCCAGTGGCATTGCTATGGAAAAACTCCTGGGCATTGCAGAGAAGTTTGATACTTTTGACGCGGCAGCTAGCTCAGTCGGTAATTTAAATGCTTTAATGGGTGGCGACTATTTGAATACGCTAGAAATGATGAACATGACCGAGAAAGAAAGAATTTCAGCACTCAAGGAAGCGCTGTTTCTTCAAGGTAGAAGTTTTGATCAGATGGAAAGATTTGAAAGGAAAGCAATTGCGGAATCAATAGGCACCGACGAGCAGACACTTGCACAGATGATGGGATATTCTACGAGAGAAAGTAGGAAAGCACGTCGGGAAGCAGACGCAAAGATGAAACAAGAGAAAGCATATCAAAAAATGCTTGGGCAAACTATTCATATTGCCGAAGCAATTTCATTCCTACTCCAAGGATTGTTCGCACAGACGGGATTGATGGACGCTTTTAGTTTTGCGTTTGGAAAGCTCTTTGAGTTATTGGGGGAGGGAACGCCTCTCGGGGATTCGGTTAGAAGGATAACGGGAGCTTTAGGCCTCTTTATGGGCAAGGTTATCAAAGAGGGCGTCGGATTTCTGGAAAAGTTTCTTGGAACGGGCGAGACAGTCGTAGTCAAGTTTGATGAATGGCTCGGAGAAATATCCGACTGGTTTGACACAAAGCTGGCGACTATTGGCGACCCCGGCGAAGTACTTGACAGCTGGCTAGCCACCATCAGCGGCGCAATTCCTGGGCTTGCCAATTTCTTTAGTTCAGATGCTGTTTCAGGAGTGAGTGATGCGGTAACGGGCATGGTCACAAAACCCTTATTGGGGATTATGAAAAAGTTTCAAGCAGAGTTTGACAAAGAAGACGGATTTGGCGGGCAACATGGGTGGTTTAATATCGGATCAGACACCATCTCCAATACCCTCACCGCCGGCATAGCGGCACTGGAGTCCTCCGAAAGTCCTCTCCAAAAGGGCGCCCGTGAGGCAGGTGCCAAGGCAGGTGAAGGCACGATGAAAACCATGGGTGACGCTTTTGGAATTCCTCCGGGTGGCGGAGAGTCAACGAAAGCCAAAGCGATGGGGAAAATAGTGAGTGACAGTTATCAGGCTGGCATGGATGCGGAAGGGCTAAATAAGGTAACGAGACAATTGATAGACTCTACCAATGATTGGGCCACAGCACTTAATGAAGTGGCCGAGGCCGCCAAGCGAGTGGGTGAAAATATGGGAGCCGAAGGAGCCGGGACTACAGCAAACCCAACTGCTCTTGGTGGGTTCGGACAAGGACAGGAAATACAATTAGTGCTTGAGGATGGCTATGAATTTAGAGCGTATTTACGAGACGCTCGCAATAGTGATGCTCGCGAGCATTCGCCTTAAAGGGGGGAAGAAATTATGACGGTATTTAGACCTGGAGTAGATCCTTTAGGCATAGACAACGAGACACCACAAGTTATGCCCAGCCCGCAGGCCAAAAGGCCGCAGGCCAAAAATAAAGAATCAGCTATGAGCGCCGGCAACCGGATTCGAGCCAATCGTCTTGAAACAGGTGCCACAGAAATCAGTCTAGATGATTACGAGAGAGGGGGCACAATCTTCACAGCCGACTCCCGCGAAGTAAGTACTTTGGATGACGGCATTTCCCCCACGCCAATTTTTAGAGTGGCTAGCGAAGGGGGCTATTACTCTCCCTCCGACGCCCTGGCTAATAAGAAACATCAGTATATTGAAATCTATCATATTCCTACTGGAAAGAATGTCTTTTTTAAATCTTTTCTCACTTCCTTTAAAGATACCTTTCAAACGGAATACAATTCTGAAACTGTTTTTGGAAGAATGGATCCTATCGCCACCTATATGCATACGGGGCGCCGAATAGAGTTGGCCTGGACTGTTCCGTCGAGTGGTCTTGGAGAAGCAAAAGAAAATTTAGCAAAAGCAAATAGGCTAGCTTCATTTCTCTATCCTGTTTATGATGAGGCAGAGGGGGGAGCTACCACTATGAGATCGGGCCCCATCTTTAAGCTGAAAATGGGCAATCTAATTATAAAGCCGGGTCTGAGCCACACAACTGGCCCCGCGAAACACATGGGCTTGACCGGTATAATTGGTGGCTTTTCTTATAATCCCACTTTGAAGGACGGTGTATTTGATTTACCCACTGGGGAATTATACCCCAAGACTATCGTCATTAGCTTGGCTTTTACTGTCCTACACGACACCCCGCTGGGTTGGGTAGTTGATGGCGATGTCGCTGTATTGCGCCAGAATGCAGGCGATGCCCCCGTGGACGTTGGGAATAACCAGCCCAGGCGCTTTCCTTATGGAGGAGACAACAAGGCGGTATCAGATCCTAGTAAAAGTCGTGCACCCTTGAAGGTCACACAGGATGGTTGGGAATCGCGAATGAATTTGCAAAACGATTTAGCCAGAAGAAGAGCAGAGGTAAGAGCGGGGAGGATAACGCGGGCAGTGAATGATGCGTTTCAAGTAAATTCTGCTTTTAAACTGTAGGAGTAGGGAGAGATATAAAGTATGACTTCACGATATGATAATAGAGTGGCCGCAATCAATAACGTGCCTATGTATCGGTCGCTCTTTAAGAAAAGAGGCGTTAAGTTTATCGAGCAGTTTAAAACGGCTGATATTTATTTTCCCACCAACGAAGAGATGGGACAACTTAGAGAAGTTGATCATGTTTGGAAATTGGGAGATCGGTTCTACAAGTTGGCGCATAAGTATTATAGTAATGCAGAGATGTGGTGGATCATCGCGTGGTATAATCAGACCCCGACTGAATCTCACGTGTCCCCCGGACAATTAATTCAAATTCCCCTCCCTCTTGATAAAGTAGTGCCTATGTTTATGCGTGGCGCGTAGGGGGTAAAGTACATGGGATTGTTTGGAGAGAGCGAAGAAGATAAAGCCAACCGTCTAGCTGACGAAGCCTATCAGCGCCGGCTAGATAAGGAAGCCGCGGCCGAAGCGATGCGTGAAAAGCAGGCGCGCATCCATGAACAAGAAGAGGCTGTAAGGTTCTCCAACAAAAGCGGGTATGAGGCATATGAAGACTTAGCAAATGCCCCTTTGGATGCTACTGAAAACTCTGAGCGCGCCCAAATGGGCCTCACGAAAGCGCAGTACAACATTGTCAAGCGGGATGAGATGGGGCTTCCGGTAGCGGACACTCCTGCAAACCGCAAACTTTTGAAAAAGAAAGGCATTAGCGATGAACACGCTCAGAATGTCTCCAAGACCCTCGCAGGCAAGGAAGTTAATGGAAAGAAAGGCTATGCGGGATTAGCCGAAGCCCAAAAGATAAAAGATGCGAAGCTGGATGCCCTCAAGTCTCGCAAGAGAAGAGGGAAGGGGGGACTTTCTGCCGAACAGCAGGCGTTACGAGCCTTACTTGCGGCTCAAACTCACCAAAACTTTATTATGCAAAACATGCGAACGTTCTCTTCCCTCGCATGGCATCCTGAAGCGCAAGACTTGGAACACCTCATATTGGTTTCCAAGTATAAAGGAAATTTAGTTAACAAACTTACTACGAGCGCTCGTTTGGGACCTCTAATGGATGCATCTCCCTATCAGCTAAGTCAACTGGTGCCCTACTTCCGTCTTGCAAAGAAGAATAAGGAAGGGAAGCTAACTGAATTTCAATTTATGGATCGTTTAAAAGATCACTACTATGATCAAGAGGGGGTGAAACAGGTGTTGAAGAGTTCGTTGGGGCAAGGAGTGGGCCTGAAGAGTTTTAGATGGCGCACAACGGGCACCAACATGTTTAGCGCACCCAGAACATTGAGAGCAACTCTCTCTTTACACTTCCAATCTGTCAGCGAATTGGTGAGGACTGCTCGCATAGATGAAAGGGAGGGCCCTCTTTGGCAAGACTTGATAGTTCCTCAACGTGGCGTCACCCACCCACAAGGATGTCCAACTGCCTACGAGGACATAAACTCCAAGATAAACAGATTAGCATCTCAGACTGAGGCCCGAGCAATGGGCCCACCAGCGCAAGTCGAGAAGAAAAAAGAACCACCTGACTTCTCTTTGGTGGTGGAAGCCGGCTGGAACTATACAGTGAAAAGCGACATCCCCCAGAATTTAAAAGAGGCAGTGGATATGAGTCGCACCGTTCTTAATCTAACTCTGGTCAGTCATAAATTTAATTTTCGTGATAATGGCAGCATTGACTTAGATATAGAATACATTGCGCGCCTTGAATCAATCATTGAAAGTTATGGGGCCAATTTGTTGACTGCGCCAGTCGATGGAAAGCCGAATAATATTCTTACAGAATTGGCAGAGGCGAGGAGAAAAGCAGCCCAGATGAATGTTGCGTTGGATAGTCCAACTGGAGATTTTAATTGTTTGGACAGAGTGGCCAGTGAGAAACAGAAAGAGAGGATTGATAAGCAAGCGTCCAAAGTAGATAAAAAGATACGCAAGTTAGAACAAAAGGTTGAAGCGCTCGTGACTCGCTCAAAGGTTTCAATGTATGGAAAATTTACCCAACACATGATAGAGCAACAGTTGCTTATTGCCATCGATCTACCAGAGAAGGATTATGCGGAGGGAAATCTCCCACCTGCCGATGAAATTGATTTGGATAATTCTAGTTTTCTTTCTAAAGATTCTGCTAACAAGAAGAACCCAACGCGACTGCCGTCGCTAACTGAAGGTACGGCAAAAGCAGTCAACCAAATTTCTACAGGCAGAGGAGCAGATCGTGAGGTTAGTGCAAAGAAACTTTTAAGCAGGGCGCTAGGACATATTGAGTGGGATCGGCCACCCAAAAAAGGATATGAGCGACTCTCTTATTTTTATTTAGGAGATTTGATTAATTTTTTCGCCGGCATTCTTCCAGCCCAAGACGCCAATAGCACTGATAGGTTTGAAATCGTCTTAGGGGATTTAGTTTTCTTAGACTACAAACAAGTAGGAGCAACCCTGGAGGAAGCGGTGGGAGCCTACGGCAAGGATGAGTATGAAGATTTGGACGAGACAGAAAAAAAAGAAGCGTCCACACTAGCGGAAGAGGAGATCTATTCAAATATGAGCGCCTATACGATTAAGCAAAACCTAGCGACGGTACCGGTTTCCTTTGCGGCTTACACAAAATGGTTTGCGGAGGAGGTTATTAATGGGGATACAGTTTTTACCTTCAAAAGTTTTTTACAGTCCCTTACGACTAAGTTAATTGTAGGCGCTCTTCAAGCAACCGACAACTCACCAGTTAGTGGCGATCTCAGAAGGATGCTGAAGGAAAGAAATCGTGTTCGGGCCACTACAATTTATGGTAAAAACAAAGCCCTTCGCCGGGGAAGGTTGACTACAGAAACCCTGACTCCACGCAAGGAAAGCAATCTGCTTATTAAGCCTGCTCTTGCAGAAGAGGAAAACAACGCAAAACCAGTAGAGGGAGACGAGCATGGGAACGCTCATAAGAACCGACAGTTTTTTATTCTGTCGGCCAGTCGCCTTCCTCGGGCATCGCAGGTCGTAGACGAAAAGATAAACGCGGAAGAGGGAGTATACCATCTAAAGATTGGGGCTGACAGAGGTCTTTTAAAGAAGTTGTCTTTAGAGCGCGAGTCAAATGCACGCATCAGGGATGCCAACATAATGCGCGCATACAATCAGGGGAGCCCGTCGCTAGGAATTATCCAGGAACCTTATAATGCCAGCATACAGGTGTATGGGTGTAGTTTTTTTCAGCCCGGACAATATGTTTATTTAAATCCTACCAATATTGGACTAGGAACATCTTTGGAAAGGTACTCAATTGCGCGCCGGATAGGGATCGGCGGATTTTACATAATCACAGAGGTGTCTACTCTTCTGGAAAAGGGGATTCTCGAAACTACTTTAAAATGCATTTTCCAAGATTATGGATATTTGCCCGATAGCAGGGAAGCAGACGACCGCACCGACCCAGTTCAGGAAATTAGCATGGACGATATGTGGAAAGAGGTCATGCGAGAGGAGATTGATAGGCAAGACCAGCGGAAAGAAAAGATTGCCTCAAATAGGCGCGAGGGGCGCGCCCGAGCAGCCAAACTAGCAGAGGAGAATGCACAGCTCAGAGCGCAGTGCGATAAATTTAAATGAAATTTAGTGGCGGATCCAATACAAATACTGCGCATCAATCGTTTGTCTTCCGACAGCAATATGCTTTCAACTATCCGCCGGGGATAAGAGACTACAGGCAGATTAATCTGTGGTATAATGAAATGCTATTTGGGCGAGTTGATCAGGGAGGCAACATAGTTTATCCCTCCGAAGCTTTCTTAAAACAATTACACACCAGCGGTAAACGTACTTATTTTGTTCTTAATTTTGTTGCAGACGCGTATGAAGCTTTTCGCGATACTGTAAGGGCACAAGAAACTCACAACCACTTTCTCAATGTGGATGGCACTCCTTTTGAGAAGCGCTTCGAGCCGACGCGAGGATGGATTAGTATTAACGAAAATTACAACACTTATATACAAGATTATTATGATAGTTTTGTACTACCTTTCATGGCCAATCCCGCTCGTAAAGAGGACATAAGAACTTTTGATGATTTTATAACAGAATTTACTCGGATGATTGATCGGACGTCGCTGTTGGTACCTTTCACCAAGACGGAGTACATCGTCAGTAAATATGGCTCTCCCCTTACTAGCGGGCTCGTTGTAGAGTTTGCGAATAAAGACCATGGTGATGACTCTATGAAGATACTGGATTTTGTAAATAATATTAACTTTGAACTATATCGAGAGGTTGCTAGCCAGAATGGTTTTGCTGTTGACATGAACGCGCCATGGCGGCTCATCGCGGATATCGGATCGGATGCCATGAGTCGGTTTATGAAAGAGTATGATCAGAGTTTAGACACCGTGTTTGATGCGTATTACTATAAATCTTCTTACTTTGATATTCCCAATTTAAAGGTATATTTGTCGGATTTTTATGACGGATTTGTGAGATCCTTCCCCACCATTCATATTCCCCATGTAGGCCCGCTGACCCCCCAAGCCATCGCCACCGAAGCGGCGGAGCATGGCGCCCGAAATATTAGCTTGACAACAGTAGAAAATCGTGATATAATGGCACCAGAGGATTATAAATTTAAGTACAATAACTTATTCTGGATTCGCCTTTGTATTTTTATAAGGGCAAAAGAAACAAATCAAAACTGGGATCAACACAAGTTTGATCATGTGGTAAAGCGAGCGAGTGAGTTTTATATGTATTCGACAGAAATGGCAATGTTAAAGTTTATAAAAAAAGAATTGGAGCGAGATCCGGGAGAGTATTTTCTAGCCGACCAAAGGCGGCGCGGATCATTTGACTTTAAAAGAAAGCGAGCGTAGAGTGAATAATGTTTTTACTGTTTTAGATTCAAAAAAAGAGTGTTTAGGATATTATTACAACGGGGAAATTAAAGAGCAGAAAACTGAAGATCAGTTCATCACATGGGATTATAAACCAGAATTTCATGATGATGCCATTGAGTATGTAGAGTTGTATGCTTTAGGGAAGTCGTTGGAAGAAGTATGTCCTGAACACTTAAGAGAAGAGTGGGAGAAATTACAATCTAGAAAGGGAGCATTTCAAAATGCTTTAGTGGTGTCTAAGGTAGACCCCGGTAATGTGTGCGCTTATGATGTTATCCCCCAATGGTTCTTAAAAGAATATTCACAAGTTAAGTGTGATATCCTCGAATGGATTTTTTATAACATGGACAAGCCCTTGAACTATCCCACTATGCTCAGGTTAGAAAAGCTTTTTGCTGAGATAAAAAATAATTCTTTGAATATTGATTTGAGTGTCATGAAGGGAGAGCTATCCTCCATGCTTGTGAGGCAGAACCTAAAGAAGTTGAGCGCCGTAAACAATACTCTTGATTATAATCAATTCGGGTCAGTTACAGGGCGCCTTACCTTGGAGAAGGGGAGTTTTCCAATTCTCAACTTGCCCAAGAATTTTAGAAAGGTTCTCAAGCCTACTAATAATTTCTTTGTGGAATTTGATTACAACGCTGCAGAGCTAAGAACGATGTTGGCGCTCATGGATATAGAACAGCCCAAAGAAGACATTCATAACTGGAACATACGCCACATCTTCCAGGATGGATGCTCTAGGGAAGAAGCAAAGAAGCGAGTTTTCGCGTGGTTGTATAATCCGCAGTCTCAAGATGATCTTTTAAACAAAGCATACAAGCGTGATGAAGTGTTGTCTAAGTACTGGGATGGTACGAAAGTTACCACCCCATTTGGGAGAGTAATAGAAGCGAGCGAACATTATGCTTTAAACTATCTCATTCAAAGCACCACGAGCGATCTCGTCTTGGAGCAGGTGCTCAAAGTAAGCGAATTCATTGAGGAAACGCCCTCAAAAATAGTTTTTTTGATCCACGACAGTTTTGTGCTTGACATTCCCGCAGAATCGCGGTATAATATACCCGAGATCAAAAACATATTTGCGTCCAATCGCTTCGGAGAGTATAGGGTTGGAGTGAGAGTGGGAAAAGATTTTGGTAGCATGAAGGAGATTAGAGTATGACGTATTATGATAAACTAGTTCGGGATAGAATCCCCGAAATCTTAGATAAGAAAAATAAAGAATTTGTAGCGTATAGGGTAGCAGATTGTGATTACTCCCTTTATTTAAAGAGGAAACTCCGCGAAGAGGTTGAGGAATTTTTAGAATCTCCCTCGGTCCACGAGTTAGCGGATGTGTATGAGGTATTAAGTGCTCTTCTTAAGGATATGGATTACACGATGGCAGACGTGAGAGCAGAGCGCGCATCTAAGATAGAAGAACGGGGCGCCTTCGACGACCGCTGGATATTGGCAGAAGTTAAAGATGATTAGCGTTATTGGGGTAGGCAATGCGGGATGTAATGTTGCTGACTTACTCGCAGACCACGATCCCTATACTATCTACAAAATTGATACCCTCCTTCCCAAGGAAAAGGGATGTTTTTCGATTGCCAAGTGTACCAATGCCGAAGATTACGAAAGTAAGCTCTCGGCTAAGGTGACAAATGCATTGAAAAAGATTAGTGGACCGGTGGTCCTTATAGTGGCCGGCGGTGGGAAGATATCGTCCGCGACTCTACGCATTCTAGAGTGTGTGCGTGACAATCCAATTGAGGTAATATATATTAAGCCCGATCTGTCTACCGTTAGCGCCACAGCACAGACGCTGGACAAGATAACTTTCGGTATACTACAGGAGTATGCGAGGTCAGGCATTTTTGAGAGACTCTACGTAGCATCTAACACAGAGATTGAGAGAGCAGTAGGAAACATTCCTCTCTCTCAATATTATCCTAAGATAAATGCCATAATAGCATCCACTTTCCATATGTTGAATGTCTACAAAAATACGCCCGCCAGTTTTTCCAGTTTTTTGGATTCAGATGGCATCTCGCGTATCTCTACAATTGGGGTGGGAACATTGGATAAGGTGGTAGATCAGATGTTTTTTCCTCTTGACTATGTGGGGGAGAAAAATTACTATTTTGCGATAAAACAGAAACAGTTGGATGAGGATCCAGAATTACTAGCTAACATCAAGAGGAGAGTAAAGCAGGACGATCCAACCATTAAGACGGGATTTGGGGTATATGCTACGCCCTATGACCAGAATTACATTTATATTGTAGCAAACACAAAAATCATACAAGGAGTAAATTATGATGAGTAAAATATACGCGGGAATGTTCCGCAAGAAGAACAATGATCTGAGGCACATGACTTTTGTCAAGTTAGACGATGTACCAGATACTTTTTTGGAAACTAAAATTAAGGATAAGTCTAAAGATCGCACGATGCCCACAGGCATGGAATTGGTCTGGGATTTGGATAAGGCAGATTTTCGAGTTTTTAACTATGGTGCGCAGGTGGGCGCCCTGCGAGAAATCGACATGTCCACCGAAGAAAAAGACAAGTTGTTTGGATAAGCGACTTTAAGTACTCCTCCGTTCTATTTATATTAGATAATAGATCGGAGGATCCCTTACTTACTAACTATGAAAAAAATGAAACTATCTAAAAAACAATTACAAGAGATTGTGAAAGAGGAAATCGACTCGTACCTTTTGCTATTGGAGTGGACCACAGCCCCTTCTATGGAAAAAGTATTCGCCGGCAATGCCGTCCTAAGCATGGGAATGAAAGGTCCAGCGGTGTCCGCCATTCAGGCACAACTCGGTATTCCGAGTCCTGATGGAAAATTCGATGGTGGCACTAAGAAGGCACTAATAGCGTATCAAAACCAAGCAGGATTATCGCCCGATGGAGTATTAGGAAAAAATACTGCCCACCGATTAAGCGGAAGAGTAGGTGCACCAGCGGGGGCAATAACCCAACCCAAAGGGCCCTTTACACTGGCCGGAAGCAAGGATATTGACATTCTCTCTAGTCACTTAGGTTCTCTTTCTTACGTCGATGATGAAAATATGAAAGAAATATACACCATCGTGAAAAAGTATAACTCTAGTCCCGAATCGATGGGCGCCCTCATACAGGGATATGAGGAAGACACAGGCGATAACCTAGCCCAAGAGATAGCAGATATTAGTGGAGTAGAAGAGTGGAAAAGGCGCGCCCTCGGATTGTTGGGTGTGCGCTATGAGAAAGATCTTACCACTCGCGCACAAGAGAAATATGGTTCCCTTAAAGGAAGGGCGTCGAAATGGTTATCGTCTTTGTTCGCGGGGAAAGCGGCAAAAAAAGAATTGAGCGCAGCGTCAAAACGAAATGCGTATCTTTTGCTGGATAATGACGCGCTAAGTTGGGTTGTGGGAGGCGATAAAGTGAAATCATGGCCTGCTACGACGGGTAAAGTGTGGTTTGTGGATCCCAAACGCCGTGACCAGAGTAAGAAAGCTTTTGGACCGATTCCGGAAGGACGTTATGGAACGGGAGGGATTCAGACGATGGAAAGAAATGTGGGCGACCCGGGTTTGTTTTCCCAAGCAACTTATCTCGTCAGAGAGTTGTTGAGTACCTATGTTCCCTCTAGCGATGTCAAACCCGCACCTCACAATTGGGGTGTCGCGTCAGGAAAGAACGCAGTATTCTCGCAAATCGCATGGGGCAGTTACAGAGTTCCCATTCGAGGCGGCCGCCTTGGAAGAGGTGGTTTTTATATTCATGGAGGTTCTTTAAAGGGATCAGCAGGATGTATCGACTTGGGCGATGAAATGGACGATTTCGCCAAGTTTTGGTCAGTAAATGTAGTAAGTAAAGGAAGTGGCCCGTCGCTTAGAGTAGATTATGGCGGCGAAAAAGAAAAGAAAGACACTGTGGCAGATGCCGCATCTCGCCGTAAAGGTAAGAATCTTAAAAGAGTATAGGAACTTCCTTCTCAGTATCAGGAAAATTAATGAAGAAAATTTTAAGCGTAGTACTTATATGCTTCGCGGCATGCGGCGCAGTATCTCACAACGAATCCGCACCTCCCTCTAAATTGGTAGAGAAGGCTAAGCGCTCCCAACGACAGCATGCCCACGAGGTAAAAAAGAAGAATAGGTTAGTGATTATTGATTATTCTTTGCCCGTCTTTCAAAAGAGATTGTGGGTTATTAATCCTCAGACTAATGCAGTTCTTTTTCATGGTCGCGTAGGACATGCGGGACGAAGCGGGATCATTTATGCTACCGTGTTTTCCAACCGTGGAGGGTCTAACCAATCGTCGGTGGGAAGTTTTATAACCATGGAGACTTACCATGGAAAGTACGGTTATAGTCTTAATGTGAGAGGGCTAGAACGGGGTGTTAATAGTAATGCCTATAAGCGCCGCATCGTATTTCATCAAATGACTAACTATCCGTGGAGCCGGGGGTGTTTTACCATACCTCAAGTTCACAGTCGTCGTGTCATTAACATGATTAAAGATGGTATTTTTGTGTATGTGGCGCCCTAATCGGCGTGGCCACCTCTAATAAATAAAAAAAAATTAATTTGTGAATAAGAGCTTGACAGAGCGATCTGCCTATGTTATAATGGGAGGGTCGTTTAGATAAAAAAGGAGAAAATAATGGCAATTGATATGAAGAAAATGCAAAGCAAATTTAGTAATCTTAAAGCACGTAGTGGCGGAGGTTCTTGGTGGAAACCCAACGATGGTACGCAAACCGTTCGTATTCTTCCAACGGAAGACGGGGATCCTTTCAAGAGTTTCTATTTTCACTACAATATTGGCAAGGAAAATGGTTTTCTTTGCCCAAACAACAATTTTGGCGATGACTGTCCAATCTGTGGTTTTGTGAAGAATCTTTACCGTGAAGGTGACGAGGAATCCAAGAACATGGCACGACAGT
>Ga0080013_1004146_pt1 | contig 14477 bp, 17 predicted proteins | sample ETNvirenome_6_85_FD_69236 | JGI IMG/M metagenome (GOLD analysis project Ga0080013, IMG submission 69236) | Marine viral communities from the Pacific Ocean - ETNP_6_85 (SPADES assembly) (version 2) | ecosystem: Environmental > Aquatic > Marine > Oceanic | place: Pacific Ocean | collected 2013-06-19
AGCAATTTGTAATAGCTTCAAAACAGAAATTTTAACTGCTGTTCATGACTTTACTGCATCAACTGGAAATACTTTTAATCTAGCTTTATATACAAGTTCAGCAACTATTAATAAATCAACAACGGCATATAGTGCCACTAACGAAATTACTAATACATCTGGAAGTGCATATTCTGCTAAAGGAAATGCTTTAACGAGTGTAACACCTGTTTTAGACTCAGATACTGCAGTTTGTGATTTTGCTAATACTAGTTGGTCATCTGCTACATTCACAGCTAATGGATGTATGATTTTCAATGATTCAGCATCAGGTGATCCATCTGTTTGTACCATTGCATTCGGTGGAGATAAAACCGTTACTAGTGGAACTTTCACTATTGAATTTCCAGCAGCAGCCGCAGCTACAGCTATTATACAGCTAGCATAAGGAGGAACTCCTTATGGCATCAATTTGGGGTGGTGATGATCCTTCAGTAGGCTGGGGACAAAACTCGTGGCAATCTAATATCATTACACAATCTTTAACCGGAGTTTCTGCAACAGCTTCTCTTCCAAATGTAACTTGGGGATATCAAACTTGGGGTGAAGATGGCTATGGCGGAGTATTCTATTTAAATCCTGCAGATGTAATGGGATTAACAGGACTTTCAGCGACAGCAGCTGTAGGATCTCCAGTCGCTAGAGGAGACTACACCGAATCATTAACAGGTCAATCTATTGCTTCAGCAGTAGGTTCAATTATTATTGAAGAAGGGGTTCCTTTAACCGGACTTTCAGCAACAGCAACGGTAGGTACTCCAGTCGCTAGAGGAGATTATACAGAATCATTAACAGGACTTTCAGCAACGGTTGCAGTAGGTGCTCCAAACGTTACATCTAATCCAACAATTGCTCCAACAGGACTTTCAGCAACATCTAGTGTTGGAGCTATTTCTCCAACAGAACAAACAATGGGATTGACTGGAGTTTCAGCAACATCTAGTGTCGGAGCTATTGCTCCAACAGAACAAACAATGGGATTGACTGGAGTATCAGCAACTGTTACACTTTCTCCTAGTGGCGTAGCACCGATAGGATGGGGACGTGTTACAGCTGCACAAACAGGTAATTATAGTAAAACAACCGCTACTCAAACTGGTAGTTGGACTAGAATTACTAAAGGTGATTGACAATAGGAATAAAACGAAATATAAAAACAACACAAGTATCAATTAGGAGAACAAAATTATGGCATCAACTTATACCCCTCTCGGCGTAGAATTAATGGCTACTGGTGAAAACGCTGGTACATGGGGAACAAAAACTAATGTAGGTTTACAAATCTTAGAACAAATAGCAGGTGGCTACACTACTCAGGCAATGAGTGATGGTGGTACGGTAACTCTTACAGCTTCAGACGGATCAACAGGCGCTACTTGCGCAACTGCAGTAATTAAATTAACTGGAGCTTTAACTGGAACATCTACAGTAACTGTTCCAGATGATATTACTGGAATGAAATATCTTGTTCTTAATGGAACATCGGGTGGTGAAAGTGTTGTTTTTAAAACAGTAAGTGGAACGGGAGTTACATGGGCAACTACAGACGCCAAACTTATGTGGCATGACGGAACTAATATTGTTGATTCAGGATTAAATGCTGTAACTGCATCTTCAACTACAACTTTTACAAACAAAACTTTAACTTCACCAAAAATTGATACAGGTATTTTAGATGCTAATGGATTAGAATCGATTTTATTTACAGCAACAGGTTCAGCAGTAAATGAATTTACAATAGCTAACGCAGCTACAGGCGGAGATCCTACACTATCTGTAACTGGAGACGATGCAAATGTAGATCTAAATTTACTTGCAAAAGGAACTGGAGTAGTCCAATCAAATGGGGCAGCTGTAAAAGTAGCTGGTAAAGAAACAATTTGGGTTCCATCTCAAGCAATGTATCCAACTACTACAGCGGGATGCGCTGATCTTGAACAAACAGAATTAACCGCTGGTCAACCAGAACTTAAATCATTAGATTTTGATCCTTCTACAGAGGAAAATGCACAGTTTGCTGTGGCTTTTCCTAAATCTTGGGATCCTTCTCAATTATTAATGTATCAAGTTTTTTGGACAGCCGACTCTACAAATACAGGTGACTGTATATGGGGATGTAAAGGTGTGGCTGCAGCTAACGATGATCCAATTGATGTAGCGTTCGGAACAGCTATTTTAATAACTGATGCCTATAGTGGAACAGCTAATGACTTGACTGTAACCGCTCAAAGCGCTTCAATGACGGTTGCTGGAACACCAGCTGCTGACGAGGAAGTATTTTTTAATATTTACAGAGACGCAGACGCGGCTGGCGATACATTCACAGGCGATGCTAAATTATTAGGAGTTAAAATATACTTCGCAACTAACTTACCTAACGACGCATAATAGGAGATAAGGATGACTGACTTTGGATATAGAAATTTAGGATTTGGAGGTGGATCAAGAACCATTACACCCTATGTTAGTGCAACTGGCGGCGACACTACTATAACAGACGGCGACTATAAAATTCATGTTTTCACAGGCGATGGTACTTTGACCGTTTCTAATGAAGGAACTGTTCTTGGATCAAACTCCGTCGAATACTTTTGTATTGGAGGCGGTGGCCCAGGTGGTGGAATGTACCGAGGTGCCGGAGCTGGAGGCGGTGGATGGAGAACAAACTATCCAAGTCCAGCATTAGCAGGTACTCCGGTGGCATTTACTGCTTATCCTATACAAGTTGGTGCAGGTGGCGGCACAGCTCCAAGCAGAGGAACTGCGGCAACCCCTTCTACTTTTAGCACAATTGCTTCTACAAGAGGTGGAGGACACGGCCAACCTGGAGGATCGGGTGGCGGAACTAACGGAACAGGCCCAGGTGGTTCTGGAAACGCAGGAGGATATTCTCCACCAGAAGGAAACCCAGGAGGAAACTCTACGGGTGGGTGTTCGCCAGGAGCAGGTGGCGGAGGCGGAGCTAATAGCTCAGGAACTAACGGAGCACCTGGATTTACTACACCAGCAGGAAGTGGTGGAAACGGATCAGGTATTTCAACATCATTCTTTGGACCAACAGCACCAAGTTATGGAACACCGGGACCATCAGGTTCTAGCAGATATTTTTCTGGCGGTGGCGCAGGAGGAACTTATTCTCCAGGCTCACCAGGATCAGGAGGATATGGAGGCGGAGGCCAAACAAACAGTCCTTCTCCAGCTAATTCTGGCGGTGGCGGTGGCGGTGGAAACACTGGCGCAGGAGCTTGTTCACCAGGACTTGGAGGATCAGGATTCGTAGCAATTAGATACAAGTTCCAATAATACCATGGCACACTTTGCAAAATTAGATGAAAACAATGTTGTTGTTTCAGTTCATTCAGTTCATGATAAGCATCTCGTTAAGAATGGAGTAGAGAACGAAGAAGTAGGTATTAACTTTTTAAAAAATGTTCATGGATGGAGTAACTGGAAACAAACTTCTTATAACACAAGAAGAGGAAGATATTTAAATAACGACGGCACAGTTGGAGATGATCAAAGCAAAATGCTTAGATATAATTATGCAGTCCCTGGATCTACATATGATCCTGTTAAAGATGCAATTATTCCTCCTAGACCCGAGAGCGAAGACGGAGTTTCTTTTGAAAGCTGGACCATAAACGAAACAACAATGGATTGGGAAGCACCTATTCCAGAACCATCAACTCAAACTAATGGCGTAGATGATTTGTATCATTGGAACGAAGGGGCTCAATCATGGGACAAAGAGGTTGTTTGGAGAGTAGAAGGTTATATCGATCCACTTAACAAATAAGGGGACACACTAAGTTAACAAATAAAAAGTTCTAATGAAAGAAATAGAATTATCAAAAAAATTAATCCTACACGGAAAATTACCCTTATCATTATCTAGCGTTAACTTTGATAAAATCTTTGAATTTATAAATTTCGCAACTTTAGATTTAAAGAAACGAAAACTAAATCGATTCAACGATATTGATATTCCTTTGATGCAGGATATTATATGGATATTAGATTATGCTGAAGGACAGTTTCAATTAAAAAGGAACAAGACTTTAGAGAGAAAATCTCTTGACGTAATGGTTCATGGAAAAGGTGAGGGATCTTTAAAACGACATCATTTAAATTATCCTAACTTAAAAGATAGCCCTGATATTGTTTTACTTTATTTTATAAAAAGTGATAACAATGAGATAATCATTGAGTATGATGATAATCGTAAAAAGGATTTGTATTGGACTCTTCCCATAGAGGGAAATCAATACGTGCTTTTCAACTCTAATTTAGAATATTATATTTTACCAAATAAATCCGACAAACAAAGAATAGTTTTAAGAGCCACCTATGATGAAAGATTACCTCTTACTTAAAAATTTTTTATCTAAATCTGATTTAGATAAAATATTAAAAGATGTAGAATTAAATTTTGAACATAATGTCCACGATGATAATTTAAATTCAGGTGTACAAACTACATCGGATTTACATTTAATAAACAAAGAAAAACACTGGTTGAATTTTTTTGATAAACTAACTATTGAAATGAATAAGTTTAATAAAAAATCTATTCATAAATGTTGGAGCTTAAAAGTTGATAGAAAACAAAGAAGTGTTTATCATAAACATGTTAATCTTTTTGCAAGTGTTTTTTATCTTCAAAATAAAGATTTTAATTTAGGAACCCATTTAAAGTATGAAGAGGATGAAGTGATTGTTCCAGGCCATGAAAACTCTATTTTAATATTCGATGGCAATATTTTACATGATGCAGTTTTTCCTGTAGAAAAATTACAACAACCAAGATATACTTTAATTACGGATTACGAATGAATTTAAAAAATAAATATTGGTATTTTCAAGAAATCTTATCTCCTAGATTTTGTGATGAACTTATTGAATATGGTAATTCTCAAAAAGAACAGCGAGGAATAACTGGTAAGTTTAAAGATAAAAAAAATTTAGTTGGCGCCGAACTTAAAGATTTAAAAAAGAAAAGAGATTCTAATATTGCCTGGTTAGATGATCACTGGATATATAAAGAAGTACTACCTTATGTAAAAATTGCTAATGAAAGCTCCGGATGGAATTTTCAATGGGACTTATCCGAATCATGTCAGTTTACTAAATATAAATTAAATCAATATTACGGCTGGCATTGTGACTCTTGGGATATACCATACGATAAACCTGATGATATAAATCTACATAATAAAATAAGAAAGCTAACTGTAGTATGCAGTTTATCCGATCCAAAAGATTATATAGGTGGTGAACTAGAATTTGCAAAAAATAATAACGAACCAGGCAGAACTATACAGACAGGACAATGTAGGGAAATAATTCCAAGAGGTTCTATTGTAGTTTTTCCTTCCTTTATGTGGCATAGAGTAAATAAGGTTACACAAGGAGCTAGATATACCTTAGTTATGTGGATTTGTGGTAAACCTTATCACTAGACAAATAAAATATATAGGGTATATATAAATTATGAAAGATACAATTAAAGAAGAACTTCATTTTGCTTCCCCCATCTGGCTACACTATAAACCTGAGTGGGTTAAAACTTTAAATAAGGCAGCCAATGTGCATGTTAAAAATACAAGAATAACAAACAAATCTTTAATTCGTCAAACTAAAGATTTTGGAATCATACATCATTCAGGTCCATTACAAGGAGACCCTAATTTTAAAGTTCTTTTAGATTATGTAGTAAATCAAAGCTGGGGTTTTTTAAAAAAACAAGGTTATAATTTAGAGAGCCGTGTCCCGGTTGTAGCTGATTTTTGGGTACAAGAAGCTTGTAAGAATGGTGGGGCACATCAACATATTCACGTTCATCCCAATAGTCACGTGTCAGGTTTTTATTTTTTAAAAGCTTCTCCCATGACTTCGCAACCTGTTTTCTTTGATCCTAGACCTACGGCAGCCATGTCCAAGTTACCGGTTGTATTAAATCGGGATACAAATCCATCTAATATACAAGTTTCTTATCAATGTAATCCAGGTGCCTTAATAGTCTTTAATAGTTTTTTACCACATGCTTTTACAGTAGACCCAGGAAAAGAGCCTTTTAGGTTTATTCATTGGAACGTTCAAGCTGTACATAAAGATTTAGTACAGGGAAGGGCACCAACAATATGAGCCTGGAGAAAGATAACTATTTAATTATTAAAAAAGCTATTACCCCTGAAATAGTTAGGTTTTGTTTTAACTATATATTATTAAAAAGAGATGTAGCTGCCACTATGTTTAGGACAAAATACATATCTCCATTTGAAGAAGCTTTTGGAGTGTGGGAAAAAAGTGACCAACAAGTTCCTGATACATATGCTCACTACTCAGACATAGTCATGGAAACATTATTATTAAAATTACATCCTCTTATGGAAAAAAAGACAGGGTTAAAGCTTTTAGAAAATTATTCATACGTTAGAGTCTATAAAAAAGGTGACATCTTAAAAAGACATAAGGATAGATTTAGTTGTGAGATTTCTGCTACTTTAAATTTAGGAGGAGATCCATGGCCGATTTATTTAGAGCCGTCTGGTAGAGAAGGATTAAAAGGAGTTAGAATAGATCTAAAACCTGGCGACATGATAATATACAAAGGTGAGAAGGTAGAGCATTGGAGAGAGCCTTTGCAAGGAGAGAAATGTGCGCAAGTTTTTCTTCATTATAACAATGAAAAAACTGAAGGCGCTAAAAATAATTTATATGATACAAGACCTCACCCTGGTTTACCTGCATGGTATAAAAGAAAAAGAGAGGCCACAGACAAAAGTTATTGTTAATGATTATATTTAATGAAAATTATCTATATGGATTTAAAACAGATTCTATAAATAATAAAAAATTAGTAGATCATTGTCTAAGAATAGAACAAACCTTAATAAAGAATTTTTCAAATATTGATCCAGATTGGTACGGTAACATGGCGAGTGCTCATAATCATAAATATAATCTTCTTACTTTCCCTGGTGAACAGTTAAATAAATTATACTATGAGTTAGTTAAACATATCCCTGAATTGCTCGAAGATAAATGTTATGTATTAAAAAGCTGGTTGAATGTTTTTCGAAAAGGTCAGAAAGTAGATTGGCATCCTCATTGGCCTCCTGATAAGGGGGTATGGCATGGGTTTTATTGTGCTCAAGTAGGAAACAGTTTTACTGAGTATAGAATCCCTGAAGTTACGAAGAACATAAAAGTTAAAAGTGAAGAAGGATTAATAGTTTTTGGAAAAAGCGCAGGCGATGAACACACTAGTTCGGTCTGGAACGAATCTAACAGACCTAGAATAACAATTGCTTTTGATATAATTCCTATTGAATCTCTTTCTGATGATTTAATAGGCAACCATTTTATTCCTTTTAAGCCATGACAGATATATCTGAAATACCAATACGGATTTGTAAATTCGATAAATTAAATAATAAAGAATTAATAACCTCTTTTAAAAGTTATTTAGATGCGTGTAAGTGTTGCCCTCAATATCCTAATTGTATTCATCCCAAGGAACAATCTGCAGCTGATGCTTTAGATATACCACACTCTGAAATTATTAAATTAAAGGATGCTTATTATACTAATTTAAATAAATTGTTTCCTGGAGAAGAAGTACTTGAAACTAGATCTTGGGTTTTATATGTGGACAAAAATAAACAGACCCCTGCAGTCTGGCACACCCATTATCAACAAAAGTATTCTTCTAAACAAGTTTCAGGTATTTGTTACTTGACCGAAACAACCCATGGAACTGAATACAGGAATGAATACTTTAAGGCTGAGACCATACCAACATTACATCATTGGTTTTTATGGGAATCTAAACTTGAACACAGACCAAAAGAAATTTATAACGATCAACCTCGAATGGTTATTGCAACCTACACCATTTTTAAATAAATGTTAAATATAAAAGTAACAACCATAGAACCTGAGTTAAATAAAAAAATTAAAAAAGTTGTGTATGCAGAAAAACACAAATGGAAAAAAGATTTAAACAATGTTAAAGCTTTGACATCAGGTTTTAATCCGGACTATACATTCTTTAATGAACTGTATGATTTTTCATTTAACTACTTAAAAAAATATACACAAACCAAATTAAATAAATCTTGGTGGTGGGTAAACTATTATTCTACAGATAACTACTGTAATCCCCACAACCATGAGCCTGAATTATTGTCATGTATTCTTATTGTAAAGTCCTCTTCTGATAACCCGCTTTATTTTATAAACGGTGATAAAAAATATTACATGATAGAAGAAGATGGAATGATAATATTTTTTGATTCAAAATATAAACACGGCGTAAAGAAATGTAGGCACAGAAGAATTACATGTGTATTGGATTTTAAATGATTGATTACTACCACCCATTCTTTGGACCATTTTTAATGCAGACTAAGGTGAATAGTAAAGACGCAGCTGCTATAAAAAAACTATGTGTTAAATCAAAGAAATATGATTTTAGAAAAAAACTAGCTGGAGTGATTGAAGATGAGTACTTTATTGATAAAAAAAAATATGAAACAATTATACGAGAGTATTTAGAGTGTTATAGACATGGCTATCAAAAGTTTCATAATAATACCCTTGGACCGTTAACATGTAACTCTGCATGGGTTAATTATATGGTAGCTGGAGAATCTAATCCTCCACATACTCATAGCAGTTGTCACTTCTCTGGTGTTGTATATTTAGATAATCCTCCAGATCTTTTAAAAGAAAACAAAGATTATTTAGGATCTTCTGAAGGCCCTGGTGGTATTGTTTTTAGGTACGGAGAACAGAGATTACATAACATAACAGAACATGCACATTTACCGGAACCCGGGGATATGTTTATCTTTCCTTTTAATCTAATGCATTATGTTATTCCCTTTAAAAGCAAGGGCGAAAGAATTTCTGTGGCCGCTAATTTTACAACTGATCTCAGTCTTTCGAAAGGCGTAAAAGAGTGATCGTTGTTGGACTGGGAAAAGCTTGTAACAATTCAAGTATTGCTGTATCGAAAAATGGGAAGTTATTTAAATATTTAAAGTATGAAAGAGAAAAAAATATTAAACAAATGCCAGCACCAGATTGGTGGTACTATAAAAAGTTACATGATTGGAATATTAATTTAGAAGATGTAGATTTATTTGTTTCTACAGACTCTGGAGTTTGGAATGATGATTATAAAATTCCTCTCTTTCCACATGAAGATACTTTATACTGGGTACGTAAAAAAGATTTTCATAACTCAAAAGAAATTTTACTAGATCATCACAATGCTCATGCTTGGTCTAACTCTAGCTTTAACGAAAAAAAACAATTTGTAGTTATTGACGGTGAGGGGTCTAACAAAAATTATTCTACCTCCTGGAGCAACTTAGAGTTTTATAGAAAAAAAGGAGTAGGTCCAGGTGCTGTCTTTATATTTTTAGAAGAGCCGATGAAACTTCATGACGGTGGATATGGTAATGTCTCAGGTAAAATTATGGGACTAATGGAATATGGAAAAATAAACAAAAAACTTTTTAATAATATGATGGATATGGATAGAAATCATTTTTATAAATTTATAAAAAATTATTACACCTACGACAATATCATGCATCCAGAATGGTTAGATTTTTTAAAAACTATTGATGAGGTATGTTTTGAATGGGTAAAAGAATCTTTTAGTCATATAGATAAAAGCAAAGAAGTTATATACTCGGGAGGGTGTGCCTTAAATATTAATTGGAACAGAAGACTATTAGACATGGGTTATAAATTAAATATAGAACCCCCTGCATATGATGGTGGCTTGTCTATAGGTTGTGTTAGATTTGGTAATGCAAGGATGGAAAAACCAACTAAGTTTTATGAAGACTATCCTTATATTCAAGAAGACGAATTACCAAAAAATATGGCTTCGGTTCAAACAATTAATAAGGTGGCTAAACTATTAGCGAAAGATAAGATCGTTGGTTGGTATCAAGGAAAAGGAGAAGTTGGACCCAGGGCTTTAGGCAATAGATCAATACTTATGAATCCTATGATTAAAGATGGAAAAAACATATTAAACAAAAAAGTAAAACATAGAGAACCTTGGAGACCTTATGGAGCTTCTGTTAAAAAAGACAAAGCTAAGTTTTATTTTGATATAGACAACTCTCCTTACATGTTATTTTCTTCCAAAGTATTGGTACCTAATATGCCAGCAATTACTCACATAGATAATACATGTCGACCTCAAACAGTTACCCCTAATCAAAACCCTGCTTTTTACAAACTGTTAGACTCTTTTGAAAAAGAAACAAATGTCCCTATTCTTTTAAACACTTCTTTAAACGTAGCAGGAAAACCTATGTGCAATACTATAAAAGATGCTAAAGAATTATTAAGAACAACAGATCTAGATTATCTGTGTGTAGGAAATAAAATATATGATAAAAGTAGTTCCTTTTAAAGATCACTTACTGCATAAAAATAAAGTCTTAGACTTGATTAAAAAAATGCCCCATGTAGTTAGAAATGACTACTCGGAGTCTTTAACTAAAACAGATTTTTATTTACCTGCTAATGAGCCTAGAGAATATTGGGATTACTTCTACTCACATCTACAAACTTCTTTAGTAGACATGGCCTCTTCGTTTAAGAGTGAGTATTATATTATTCACCAAGCCTGGTTTCAACAATACAAAAAGAAAAACTTTCACGGATGGCACAACCATTCAGGTTGTCAGTTCTCTAATGTTTATTTTTTAGAACTCCCAGACACGGAGATAGCAACAGAATTTGAAGACGGGTCTAAAGTAGAGGTGAAAGAAGGAGACATTCTTACTTTTTCATCGCATCTTTACCACAGATCCCCAATTAATAAATCCAATAAACGTAAAAGTGTGGTAGTATTCAATTCTTCTTTTGAGGGATATGTATCATGAGAGATATAAAAAGAAATTTTTTGAAAAAAAAAGATATACAACATTTAAATAAAACAGTGTTGGGAAATTTATTTGAATGGTTTATCCAAGGTGTGTACGACGACAATGATGTACACAAACAATTTGTTCACATATTTTATAAAGACAAAAGGGTGTCAAGCCCTCATTTTGATATTCTTAAACCTACTCTAGATCAATTAAAAATTAACAATTTAATTCGCATCAAGCTTAATCTATTGACCAAAACTCCTACTATTATTGAACATGATTTTCATATAGATAACGAGTCTTCGAAGGCATTGACCTCTATTTTATATCTTAATACAAACAATGGATATACAAGATTTAAAGAAGAAAAAATAATGTCAAGAAAGAATACTTTAATTACCTTCCCTGGTGCTGAATTTCATTCAGGGACAACGTGTACTGACAAGGATTTTAGACTAGTATTGAACATAGTTTATGATTGAATTACCCCTGAATCTGAGATACACCTCACTAAACAGGTTTTTATATGCTACAAAAAATAGGGTTTTTACCAGGATTCAACAAACAAATTACCCCCACAGGTGCTGAAGCACAATGGACAGGTGGGGAGAATGTGCGTTTTAGATATGGTACTCCTGAAAAAATAGGAGGATGGTCTCAATTAGGAGACAAATCTTTAACAGGCTCGGCTCGAGCTCTTCATCAAATGGTTAACAAAGAAGGTATTAAATATGCCATCATTGGAACCAATAGAATTTTATACGCATATTCTGGCTCGGTGTATTATGACATCCACCCAATTAAAACTGACTTCGGAGCATTAACCGACAAGCTAGCTTCTGATAGTGGCTCTGCTATTCTTACAATTACTTTATCTACTACAGCAGGAATGACAGCAGGAGATATTTTATTTCTTGAAAATGTTACACCTCCAACAGGTTCGGGTTATTCTGCTTCTGATTTTGATGATAAAACTTTTATGATAACTGAAGTAGTAGACACTACCTCAGTTACTATTACTATGGGATCCACTGCCAGCGCAACGGCTACTGATGGAGACCTTTCAGTTAAATGGTACTATCCCGTAGGCCCAGCTGAACAGGTTGGAGTTTATGGATGGGGTATATCTCAATTTGGTGGTACCGTAACTAATCCTCAAACTACAACTTTGAATGGAGCGTTAGGTGCAGACGCTTATGGAACTGGTGGATCAGGAACCAGTATTACTTTAACTTCTGTAACTGGCTTTCCAACAACGGGTACAAATTATATTCAAGTAGGCACAGAAGAAATTTCTTACACAGGAGTTTCAGGAAGTGATCTAACAGGGATTACTAGAAATGTTAGAGGAACAACAAACGCCTCTCATTTAACTGGAGCAACAGTTACAAACTACAGTGACTATGCTGCATGGGGTCAAGCTGCTACTACAACTGACAAAGTTGCTGAGCCTGGTTTATGGTCCTTGGACAATTTAGGAAGTACTCTTTTAGCTTTAATTTTTAATGGTGCTGTATTTGAATGGGATTCAGATTTAGTTACTGCCGTAGACACAAGAGCAACAATTGTTAGTGGTGCACCAACCGCGTCCAGAGATATGTTAGTCTCTACTCCTGATCGTCACTTAGTTTTATTTGGAACTGAAACCACGATTGGAGATACATCAACTCAAGATGATATGTTTATAAGATTCTCTTCTCAAGAGGATATAACTACATGGACACCAACAGCAATCAATAGCGCTGGTACACAAAGACTGGCTGCCGGATCACGGATCATGGGAGCTACACTTGGTAGAAATGCACTTTACGTATGGACCGATACTTCATTATTTACCATGAGATTTGTTGGAACTCCTTTTACATTTGCCTATGAACAAGTGGGAACGAACTGTGGATTGATAGGAAAGAATGCAGCTGTTGAAGTTGATGGTGCTGCTTATTGGATGTCTGATAATGGTTTCTTTAGATTTACGGGTAAACTAGAATCGATGGACTGCTTGGTTGAAGATTATGTTTATGATAATCTCAATACTACTTCTAATCAATTTATTTATTGTGGAATTAACAACTTATTTGGAGAGGTAATGTGGTTTTATCCAACATCCGATTCCAATGTGGTTAATAGATGTGTCATTTATAGTTATTTAGATTCAAGTCCACAAAGACCTATCTGGTTTACGAACGCCGGCTCAACTTTTGTAAGAAGTACTTGGATAGATTCTGCTATCTTTGGCTTACCTCATGCAACTTCTTATGATGCAGGTACTGACACCTGTGATACAGTAGGAAACACGGATGGAATTTCAATTTACTATGAACATGAAACAGGAGTGAATCAAGTTAAAGGTGGGGTTACTAGTGCTATTGCAGCTAATATTCTTTCAGGAGATTTTGACATCACACAAGATCAAAAACAAGGAATTACATTTAGAGGAGATGGAGAATTTATAATGAGAGTTAGTAGATTTTTACCGGACTTTATAACTCAAGCTGGAAATACAATAGTTGAATTAGATTTAAGAAATTTCCCTAATCAGACAGCAGCTAGTTCTACTCTTGGTCCTTTTACTATTACGTCTGCTACTAACTATCAATCGTGTAGGGCAAGAGGTAGATCGGTTGCAGTAAAGATATCTAACACGGCAGTAGATTCTAATTGGAAACTAGGAACTTTTAGGTTAGATGTACATGCAGGAGGAAGAAGATAATGGCAATCATTGATCCTTATACTACTTTACAATCTTTTCTAGATGCACCTAAATATATAGATGCTTATAGTCAAGCTCATGATATAGGATCAAAATATCCTCACAATATTTCATCTACAAGTAAATATGATAAACAAGGGCTAAGTTCAGATGTAAGACATACATTAGGATCAGCAGCAGGAAAAGAAGCTATTATTGATTGGTCTAGTGCTAATCTTGGAATTGACCCCTACGGTAAATTTGCCAATGTTATTGGAAATGTAGGAATCACAGGTGCTACAGCATTAGAAGAAATTCCAGATGCATGGAGATCTTTTACACAAGCGTTAGGAGAAAAAGATTATGGTGCTATCACTAGTGGAGGTATTTTTGCTCAACCTTGGGAAGATGTTCAAGCAAATTTAAATGCATGGGGTATTCCATATGGTGCAAGTTTAGAAGAAAAAAAAGCAGCTGCTCTTCCAACATATGATGAGTTTTGGGGAGGAGAGAAAGTTAGTGTAGGGGATAAAATCAATGCTTTTCAATTCAAACAACAACAATTTATGAATAAGAAAAAACAAGACATGCAACGACGAATTCGAAAAACAGAGAAAAAAAGAATTGAACAAGAAAAAATAAAAGCCACACAAAATAATTGGAAACCTACTTATAATCCAGCTTCATCTCATGCAGAAGCACAAGCAACAGGGGGTGATTATCACAGTGGACATCAATCAACTGTCGGTGGACAAACTACTGATTGGGGATCAGAATCAGCTATGATAGCACGAGGCGGATTAGCTCAGTATGCACCAAGAGGAAGTTATTTCGATGGAGGA
>Ga0080013_1004147_pt1 | contig 14476 bp, 16 predicted proteins | sample ETNvirenome_6_85_FD_69236 | JGI IMG/M metagenome (GOLD analysis project Ga0080013, IMG submission 69236) | Marine viral communities from the Pacific Ocean - ETNP_6_85 (SPADES assembly) (version 2) | ecosystem: Environmental > Aquatic > Marine > Oceanic | place: Pacific Ocean | collected 2013-06-19
ATGGCACAATGCTCATCCGCATGGATTTCAGCATCACGCCATGTATCCCAACGTCCAATCCAATTGAATTGGTCATAGACGACATACCTGCCGTCTGGGTTACCAAGCATCATGAGTTTTACATTTATGGAACATAAGTAAATAAAGCACGCGAAAGCGTGCGAGGGCTGTTAGTTGCAGTTGGTTTAAAGAAATATCCAAGGTGAGACATAGTACACCTTAAGATAGATACATTCGTGACGTAGACGATAAGGTACAAGATAAGATCTTAAGTTACCTTACGATTACGAATGTGAGAGCGAATACGAAACACAAGTTAGCAATCTTTATGATAAGAATTCGTATCACAAAAGTTTACTGATAAGAATTAACTTGTGTTGATTCGCGTGAACAAAAGAAATGAAAGTGAACTTGCGAAAGCAAGTGAACATCGATTGTTGCAGCTAAAGTTACACGCGCATTAGTAACTAATGCAAACGAGCGAGCAAAGCGAGCGAGTGACAGGCGTTGCAACTGTTGCTTGCTACCAGTATATTTTTTTTGTTCGACCAACCGAACGGGTACTGAGGGGGTTAAACGTGTCAAAAATTTCATATCAATTTTGGCCTCATATAGGGCCGACTCCCCTAATTATCAATAAGCACTATATTTTCTCAATAAATAGTATTATATTTGTATATTAAGTGTCACTATAGCCATAGGCGTTGTTGCATTATTAATAACTAAATGTGCCACTGCTTATTGCTTATGTGGTTTGGAGTCCTTACAAATAACAGGTAAAATATTAGAAGATTAAGTTTATACAGGTAACATTCATGAGATATGACGTAAATCGACAAAGAATGATTGATGATCTAATGTGCAAGCCTGGGTATACGTGGAATGAGACGTTAAAACGCTGCTTAAGATACGGTCCCAGTAAGTCTAGTAGCGATAGTTCCACTGAAATCGCAAAAGAAGGTCAAATTCCTGCAGAAAATAGCCCAAAAAAGACGAAATCTGCTACTCCTGAGCAAAATATCGTAAAAGAGGTAGCAAAACGTGTAATGAAAGCGGCTAAGACTGGAGCTAAACGTAATTTTGTAGAATAAATAGTAGATAAATATTTAAGGTATAGCCGTGGATCCTAAATACTGGGATGAAGTTCCTAATTACAACGTAAAATCAAAACCAGCTCCCCAGGTTAAGGTTAATCCGTACCAAGTACCGCCTAGAACTAACGCTATTGGTGAAGCATACAATTCATTGATAGGCAACCCATTACATAAGTTTAGACGTGTTACAGAACCCTGGATACAAAAGGGAGTTAATGCTGTGAAACCCGTAACAGATCTAGTAAACAGGGGAGGAAGTAATCAGTACCAAGCACGGCCTAAAGCTGACATTATTGGTAAAACATACAATACAATTATAAACAACCCATTACATCAGCTTAGTAAGGTTAAAGGTGTACCTACTGCTTTGAGGGCAGCAAAGTCTGGTCTCCCAAATTTAGGTGTAGGCTTAGTTGCTGGTTATGCTGCTGATCAACTTGGAAATTACATAGGTGATGCGATGCATGCGGGTGCAGGGCTAGTTGTAGCACCAAAAGGCGGTCAAATGGGGTGGCTAAATAAGAATACAGGAACATGGCGGGCAGAAGATGATAATCCTAGTAATAGAAAAGGTATTGATTTGTCGCCAGGAGCTAGTGAAGATTACAGACGTGCTGTCGCAAGATATAATAGTCGAAAGGGCACAGGAGATGGAATCAGTGGTGACTTTCTTGGTCCACCGATTCCGCCGGGACTGAAAGACGAAATTATAGAGAATACGGATGAAGATGACGATACAAAGAAAGTCAAGAATGAGGGTCTTATCTCAAGAGGAAATGATTCAGCTCCTGACGGCACTGATGCACGAGGTACGAATATGGGTTGGAAGGGTATAACACCTGACATGATGAAATTAGAGAACTTACGTAAAAGCCCTTATTTTGAAGATAAAGTATATCAGCCGCTTCAAGGGCATACAGAAGATAAAAGTATATTTGATGCTGGTGATTTAAAAACTATCGGAAAATGGAATGAATCATTAGGTTTGGGGGGAGATGCTATTAATTCATTTTCAACTGCAATTCACAAGGATCCCCCTACTATAGATTGGAAGGGTAGTAATCCTGAAAATTGGATGGGATCAGGTGAAATTGGATGGGCAAAAAACTACGCAGGATCTGATTTTTCTGATCCAGTATTATCATGGTCTGAAGTGACGGGAGCAGCACCTGGATCTTTGAATGAAGCTCTTGATAACGTAACTGCTGGTGGGAGCTGGGCGAATACTCCTCTAAATGCAGAGGATATGCAATGGGTAGGAATGGCTGATGATGCCAAACAACGTAGAGATATTATGCTTGGAGGTGGGCACAGTATGGATGCTTTAAACCAACTCAAGGCATCTAAAGGTTATATAACAAGAGGTGGAAATCATTATATGATTGATGGAGATGGGATTCCTGTAGCTGAAGATGTATTTAGAAATGATATGGGATGGGGTACGGGTGCAGAGATGAATTCAGCAGCTATTGATTCAGAGAATCTGGGAGGTATAACTCAACTAGGTGGAGGTAATTCCCTTTTACCTGAACAGGGCCCATTTACAGGTCAGAGTGCATTAGATGCTATTACTCGTTGGCGAAATCGTTAATTAAAAGCTTCTACAATAGATTTAGGTTCATTAATAGAAAATAATGTGGAATCCTAGAAGGGTATTAAGTGCATTAGGACTTGAAACAAATCAAGTAAATCATAATCGCGCTTCAGCTAATGCCGCAAATTTCTCCCCTAGCAATAATTCAGCACAAGCGTCTATTGATACAGTGAATATGCTGCTATCAGGAGCTGAAAAAGCTGCTGCTGGTAGAACACTAGGATTATCTGAAGAAGAGACAATCGCTGCTGTTTCTCGTGAATTCCGTAGACAGAAACGTAAGGATGATACAGTTACTCCTAATGATATTACTAGACAACTTGCACAAAGCTCTAAAAGCCTTACTGAAGTTAGTGATAGTTCAGAGATACAAGGTGTAAGATATTTTGATAATAATAGGGACGCTACTTTTGGTGAAGATCAAAGTGCTTTCCAAATGCATACAGTAGCAGATAAAGAGTATAGTACTGGACCAAGAGATGATAATACTATCAGTATTAAAGAGGATCCATGGGGCAGTTGGGATTCTGAACGTATAGACGTATCAGTAGATCCTAATGAGCGAACACCCGCAGGTCTTATAGAAGATTTCAAAACACGTGACTTCGGCATAGGACGAGATGCTGTTACTCCTAGTACAGCTGGTGTAACTGACGCATTGAATAAATTAAACAATGCAGCAGCAGCTGTTGGAGGATACGAGAACTTACCTGTATCAGCATCAGGAGCAAGAGCAATTGATATTTCAGACAGGCTAGAAGATAGTCTGGGATATAACAGAGATGCTGAACGAGTAATGAGTAGGGATACGATTAATGCTGAGAATGCACGTTTACGTACTCAAGGTGGTCAAGAACAAGCAGAACGTAACGCATGGCGGGCCAAGGCAGAAGCAGATCTATTAGGAATGAACTTCTTACTAGGTGGCCCTGGTGCATTTGCTGATGAGCAGATTGGACGTATAAGAGATATAAGAAAATTAGGGTCAGTTAAAGAGCCTCAGACATTTCAAGTAATTGATTACAATCCACCTTCTAATTATCCTGTTGCTAGATCAACTGCAGCTTTACCTGAATTTGCACCTAATCCAACTTATGTAGATCCAATCCTAAATACACCATTAGGGCAGATAGGACCTAACCCATTAGCATCAGTAAATTCGCCAGATAGTAATCAATCATTGAATGCTCCTAGTACAACAAATACAACAACATGGGCTTCTCAAAATGCCCCACAACTTGTAGGAAGTAATCCACAGAATATCGGACATTTCCCTCAACGTGATATTTCAGGTATTACTCAAGATGTAGGTAGACGTGCTCAAAGCTTTGGTTGGGATAAACCTGATGTCAGGAGTTTAGCTGAATTGCAGCAGGTTGTAGATATGGTATTAGCTGAAAAGGCATCGAGAAGAGAGAAGACATTCAAATTAGTGAAAAATGCTAATGATCCATATGGTAAGCCACAGACTGTATATACAACTACTCCTGGTGTAGAAGAAGCTTTATCTATGATGGATCGTATGAAGCCTGAACAACAGCAGGCTTTGGCAGCTGCTTTGTTCCAAGTTGAATCAGCAAGCCCCTCAGCAAAACAACAGTTTGTCAGTAGAAGCGGTCCTCAGGTAGATCAAAATAAAGTAAGCTTTAATGCTCTCGGTGGATCACCTCTTGCTAGACCTTCACGTTCATCCTCAGTTGTAATTGGTAAAGAAGTTGATAGTCGTGGAAAGGTAAAAGAAAGGAAACAGGAAGTAGGAGCCGCTTTAGCATCGCTTAAGAATAAGTTCCCAGGTAGTCAATCAAGTGAGGAAGTCATAGGAGCTATGGGTAAAGAGCCTTCATTGACCAGACAGTATGGATCAAGGACTCCGAGATATAATACTGATGCAGTAGGATTAAGAGAGGTACGAGAAGGTGACTGGTACAAGAAAAATCAGCCGATGCGTAGAAAAGTAGGTGGAGAACTTAAAGAAGCATATGATCCTAAGTACCTTGCAGCACGTGCAGAGAATCTTAAAACAACAAGGAGCAGACAGCAGTCCAGTGCTGAAGCTGAAAGTCGTTACAAAAGGGATGAAAAACGACGTAAGCAAAAAGAAGAAATCATGGCACCATATCGTGTCACAATAGGAGGTTAAACTAATGTCTGCTAAGTATCCAAGGCAAACACTTCAGGACGGTCTTACACGAAGACTTAAATTAAAGAATGAAGATCAATCATTTGCATTTTCAGATAGTACGCCTAAAGGCTTAAATACAGGTCGTCAGCTAGACCAGAAAAACCGTATGGCAGGTCAGCGTTTAAAAGCTAGATCAGATGCAATGATGAATGATCCACAAGAACAGAAGGATACTGCTGAGTGGTGGTCTGCATTTAAAAAAGCTCCACAATCTGGAGATTGGGTGAAAGCTAGGAAAAGGAATTCAGCAGAAGGAGCAGAGAAGAATAGGATGGAACAAAATGTACAGAACTGGGGTGAGCAATAAAGTTAGAATAGGCATAGATTAATAGTAGTAAGTACATGGCAATCTCTACCTTAAAAAATATTGCTACCACTCTTGGTAAGACTATGGCCAGAGGGCCTGGTCAAAAGTTAACCCCTTTAGATATATTTGGTCAAGTTGTTCCTGACGTTGCTTTTGCAACTGTAGGTCAAGCCTTTATGCCAGAAGGTACAACTCCTATGGAGCGATTAATATCTTTTGGGGCACAATCAATTGGAGGCTCTGCAGGCGGTTTAGGTGCATCTGCTTTGTTACCGACAAGAGGTGGTGCTAAATGGAATCCAATGTTGAGGATGGGTACAGAATTAGGTGGAGGCTTTGCTGGAGATATGGCAGGTCAGTTTGCTGGTGATAAATTAATGGCTTTCTTATCTCCTGATAAGATGAACCCTTGGGAGAGAGCTGCCGCTGCTGGTGAACAAGCACAATTAAGAGATATGGAACAGAGGATTCTTGCATTCCATGGGTTAGGTGGATACAACCCTTTACAAGTAATGGATCCCGCTTTATCAGTTAACGGATTAGCGTAATGGCTACTAGACGTGAGAATTTTTCTGAAGCATTTTTAGATGCCTTATGGGAAGATACAGAGGATCATAGAAGAGCTTTAAGATACGGTAGAGAAGATAAAGGTTTGGATCCTGAATCAGTGCCTCGCGGTTCAATGATGGTAGGAACTAATCCGACATTTACAACTGCACGTGAGCTGTTAGGTGTTGCGAATCCGATTGATGTAGAAGCTAGACGGCAGATGGGGATGGGTGCTCCTCCTACGAAAGCAGGTCGAGCTGGTCAAGTAGGTGCAAGGATATTATCTGATGTTGCAGGTGATAGATCTAGAGGTGCTTGGTGGTTAATAAACGCAGTACAGGCACTTGCAAATGTAACTCAAGAAGGTTTATTAAGTAAAGCACGTCCTGATTTATGGGGCAGACAGCCTTATTTAACAGCTAGAGGTACTCCAGTAGCAACAGATGTGGATTCCATTGAGGAAGCCATAAGTGAAGGGCTTATGGATGCCAAAAGCGAAAGGCTAAGAAAAGGTATTAGTAGAGGCGATGATGGTTACTTCCAGGAACGTAAGTATCCAGCTATATATGGTGATCTATTAACAGCCCCTGCTGCATTAGGCGTAAACGCTGGATTAGGGCTCCTGAACCCAATTGGTGGTAATGAGGGTTATGCGGCTGCTGTTCCTGGTCAAGGGGATCAATCAAAGACTGATAATGTGATGATGGAAGTAGCAGCAAAGTATATATTAGGTAGAACAGGTAATCTTTTACCATACGATGAATTCAAGAAAGTTAGGCCTGATGTAAGTAAAGGTGAATACAATGCATATAAAGCATTCAAGTGGGATAAAGAAGGAGATTACGATATTACAGATGGGGACTTCACTTTACCGACAGGGGTGTTGAAAGGTACTACTGATGGTATACACGGTGCAGAGTTACAATTCCTTGGTAGAAGTCTCCCAGTCAATACAACAATACTTCCTACATTAGCTGCAATGGCTGGTACAACAATAGGTGCCAAGAGAGCAAGGAATCCATTGCGTGGAGGTTTAGTAGGAGGTTTAAGTTCTTATGCAGCAGGAGCAGTTGGCGGTAATTTAATTGAGCAGGAAAGACGTAATCGGAACATGAGAGAAAATGTACCTAAGACACTTCCATTGGATCCTGAAAGTGCTTATGTATAAGCGCTAAAATAGTACACAGTATGGGCTAGTAACATGGTATGGGGTAATTTGGGTAATTTGGGTAGTGTAAGTGATTTCTATAGTAAGCCAGATTATGGTGAGTTTGGAGGAAAGAATGCATACTGGCAACCTAACCTAGAAGGCTTGACTATTGGTTACAGATCAGCAGTAAATGATGCTAGAGACTTATCTAAAGCACACGCGGATGCCGCTAAAATAGATGCAGCTGCTGTGGGAGATGCTAGTAATATGGGCTTACTTGGTACAGCCTTTTCGACAGGAGGCGCTTTAATGGGATTGGGAATAAGTGAAGGGCTTTTCGGTGGTGATCCTGGTGGTTCCGCTAAAGATGGTCTGATGAATTGGTATAACAATCCATTGCGGAAGCGTGTGTAGCTTATCCACCCCGAGGTTGATAAACTAGGATAAGACATAGAGAGGAGTAGTAATGCGATTTGCAGCATCTAATGGTAGGAACACAATTGCATTTAATCCATTTAAGTTATCTGGAAGAGGTGGTGAGAATATAGGACGTGCTGCTGGCATGAGCACATTACCTAATGCTTGGAAGTCAGTCGTAAAGCATAAACCTAATTATGGTAAATTTGGTGCATATGCGGTAGCGGGTCAAGCAGCTAAAGCTAATGCAATTTCAAAAGCTGCTGCGACCTCTGCAGCAAATTCATGGAAAGTATGGGCTACAAAAAAAGCAGCAGATGCAAAAGCAGCTGCAACCAGACAACAAGGCACAAATAATATGATTGGTGGGCTTATAAAAGGTGGTGCGTCAATTGCCATGGGTGCCATGATGTTTAGCGATAAATCAACAAAGAACACAATTGAACGGCTAGAAAATGCAACACAACTTTTAAGGGAATTAAAGCCTGTAAGTTTCTACTACAATAAAGAATATAGCTTACAGCCAGGACTTAAGCATTATGGATTCATTGCTCAGGAATATCGTGAACAGATGCCTGATGCAACGTATACAGAAGAAAGTACTGGTAAATTGTGTATTGACACAAATGAGCTAATAGGCGTATTAGTCGCTGCATTCAAAGAACTAGAAAGTCGTATTACTCGACTTGAAGTAAAGAATGTATTAGAAGCAGTTGGAGCTAAGTAATGGTTTTACCCGCACAAAACTATGATTATCTACAAAGTTTGATGGATAGTGTTAGCACTAATTATCAACAGGGTAAGACTGGTAATTTAAACATGACAGGAGTAGGCATGGACCTACTAGGAGCAGGTGCTCAAACAGTAGGTGCTTATGATAGAGCTGTTACACCTTTTGCTGAAGGGTTAAGTAGAAACATCAGAAGTATTGCTCCACGTACATTAGGGCTTAAGTTCGCACGAATTGCCGGAAGTAATCCAGCAATACATGCATTTAAAGCATTGCCAGCATTAGCTGGTTTAGGAGCAGTTGCAAGTGGAGTAGATATTATTACTAATAACACAGGCATTAACGATGCAGGTCAAGATGCAGCTGGAATGGGTTTAGGTGCAGGAGTTGGGTTTATGTTAGGAGGCCCGCCTGGAGCAGTAATAGGAGCGAGTTTAGGAAAACCTGTAATGGACTTAACGCAAGAAGCAGGTAAATTGATATTTGGTGGCGGAGAATCAGAAGAAGAGAAAAAACTTAAAGCAGCTCTTGCACTTCTACAATCACGGGGTACGGTCTAATGTCATTTGATCCTACAAAAATTTTAGGAGATTTCAGAGATAATTACTTTAGCTCCGCTGTAAAGGTAAATCCTGATGATCGGTCAACCTATTCGATGCAGGGAATACCTCAATATATTTTTCCGTTATTAGGAGGAGATAAAAGGGGACTTGAAACAACTGTAGGTGACAGGGAGCGGGGCCTGGCTGGAGAAAAATTCTGGGAAAAACTTACTCCTGAGCAAAGGGGTGAGTTTAGCGGACTAGGGTATAATAGAGGATCAGGTCTCCCAGCGCTAGAAGGAGCACTACCTCAAGTAACAAAAAATATTAGAAGTGATGCTAATAAAGAAACGATAGGTTTACTTGGACAGCTTACTGGAATCGAAAACCGCTTGGGCAAATTGCAGTTAGCAGCACAAGAGCGTATAGCGGACAAGAACAGCGCCCTTCAATTGCAGATTGCTCAATTATCATCTAATGATACTATTGACTTAATTAAGGCGAACAATGAACTTGCTTTAAAGCAAGCAGAGCGTCAAGATGCAACAGATTTACGTAACTGGGAGAATCAGGTTGCCTATATGCGTGAAGACCGTGATTGGAAACAAGACCAGCAAAAGCAGGCAGCGTTTCTGCAACTAATTCTAGGTGGATTGGGTAGTATTGAAAAAGCTCTTGTATAGAGGATATCATGGGAATAATTACAGCAATAACTAAAACTCTACTTAAGAGAGAGCCTAAGCAAGGAAGTGAATTAGAAGATAATGACAAGATTGATGTAGCAGCTGGTGATACTTATGAGATTGTTTGGGAAGGAAAAGACGGTGCTGGACATAAAAAGGTTTCTTTAGCAAATGATGAAGGCAATTGGTTTATTTTTACAAAGCATTGGGAAGGTGTAGAAGTTACAGAAGAACCATTTATAGGCATTGTCCCTAAGAAATTAGATACTCCTTATTTCTCACAACGTGATAATTATCGTGATTCAAGTCGTACTTGTTTTTCATCTTCTTGTGCAATGTTAGTTGAAACATTGAAGCCTGGTACATTGCCTGGCAATCGAGGTGACGACAAGTATGTTAATACTGTATTCAGTATTGGTGATACGACTGATGCATATGTACAGTTAAAAGCATTATCGAAGTATGGAATAGATGCAAGCTTTACACAGACTGCATCATTAGATACTTTAAAAGAGCAGATTGATAAGGGAATTTGTGTACCAATTGGGATTCTGCATCATGGCCCAGCATCTGCACCATCTGGTGGAGGACATTGGATTTGCGTCTACGGTTACTACGGAGAGGGCTTTTGGGTAATGGATCCATGGGGTGAGTTAGATCACGCTACAGGCCACTACATCTCAAGTGACGGTGAAAATCAACGCTATTCCAACAATCTATTAAATACACGTTGGACGGTTACAACTGATAGTGACGGCTGGGCAATTATTGTTTAATATTACCTAACATCAGTGTCAAGCTGCTGACCATGAGCAAGCCAGTATTCTATTTCTGGATTATCTAGGGATCTATATTTATTCTGCCACCCATATCCACTTGAGTAGTCACGGGATAAAAACTCAGAATTAGCAATATTAAGTTCAGTACCTGAAGGAGTGCGGTAATCATTGCCGTCATGATCTGTGGTAGCACCTGCTGTAGGAGCAGCCCTAGGCCCAAAACCGGAAGATCTTGAGAAAGAACTAAAGGGAGTACCTGAGCTTGTACTTAATACTGACGTATAAGATGTTGGATCAACAAATTGTTTATTACGATTGTTCCATACAGAAAAATGTAGATGTGGACCAGTACTAATACCAGTATCTCCTGTTAAAAAGGAAACATTTGCACTAACGGGTTGACTAGGATTCCATGAGTAGTTGTTATAAGTTTGCCAAGCTGTATCGATATCCATAGCTGTTTGATCAAAATAATGTGATTTATTTTGTAATGTAGGTAAGCCAGCCCATTCAGGGGATAACAAATTCATCGCTTCCGCGAATTCGTTTTTAGTTTTATATATTTTATCAGGATCTACTCCGCGATCTTTAACAAGGCTTCGAGCACCAAGTTCCTGATTCTCACCGCTAAAGTCGTTAAAGTTATACTTTTCCTTTAATCTATTCCATGTTTTAGGCATAAATTGATAAGCACCAGCAGCTGCTGAAGAATGTCTCTTACCATGAATTACAGTATCTGGATGCTGATTAAGATTCTCCATTGTTCCACCACCAAACATTACCTTATATGGATTATCAGCTTTACCTGTACCTTCTGCCATTCTAATTACATGACTGAATCTCCCCCACCCCTCACCAAATCCCATACCTGGCCCTGATTGTAGATTAGCTGCGCCCTCTGTCTGGTCTTCTAGTAGAGAGAGATAATCCCTCTTCTTTGGAACAGCAGCTGTCAAAGGAATATTCTTTTCAGGCTTAGGTGGAAGATACATTGGACGATCTGCTTGATCCTTCATATATTTAGACATTAAATACCCTCCCCCAAGAACTGGAAGTATTCCAGCAAATACATTTGAAGTATTTTTCTTAGTGTTGGCATTTAACTGAGTTTTAAAGGCTTCAAGGCTATTCTTAGAAGAAACTTTTGCTTCATTTACTTTGGCTTGATTAAGGATATGTTGTACCTCCTTTGAATTCTGCGCTTGAATATTATTTGCTGCCCAAACATCAATATCATATTTATTTTCCATGGCAGTATCAAATATACTTGATACCTGTTGTCCAGTTGCTATGCCAGCATTAATAACATTGGCACCAGTGTTTTTGTCTAATGCTGCAAATCTAATCATCAGAATTAATTCATGTCATATCTTATTTTACAAGCCTTAGATATTTATTAGAATAAAGATAATATTGGATATACAGATGAAAATAGACACATCAAAGAAGCCATCAGTAGATGAGTATGTAAAGAATATGCCAGGTATGACTGGATTTCAGGATAAATATACAACACAAGGGGATGATGCGGTTGAAGAGTGGAAAGCGGCAAATGCGGCACCGGGTTCAAATGATAAACCGGGTGAGACAGATCCTACTCAGGCAAGTACAGTAAATCCAAATGATAAACCGGGTGAGACAGATCCTACTCAGGCAAGTACAGTAAATCCAAATGATAAAGGAAGTCCGAGTGACCAAGAAGTTAAGACTTTATCAGAAGGTACGATGGGTGCTGGAGCGGTTATGGATAAATTCTATAACTGGGAAACTGCAGACGATGACTATGCAGCTAATACATTAAAAGCTACTTACATGGCAGATATGGCAACTTCTGCTTTTGGAGCACAGCAAGCGCAAGCTATGGCTTGGACTAATGCTGAGATTCAAGATGATCAAATGCAGCAAACAGCGGCATTAGAGAGATACAATACTGGCATTAATATGGCACAAGAATTTGGGTATGGGATGGCTAATATGGGCGCTCAAGCTGATATTCAAGATCAGTTTGCAACAAATCAAGCGGTTAGAGATTTAAACACAATGGGATATGCTGGAGATATCCAAAGATCACAGACACAGACAGAAGGAGAAGAACAAAGAGAGACTACAAGGACACAAGGAGAGCAGCATAGACAGACTATAGATACTCAATCAGCTGCTGATGTAACTTCAATAGCTGCTAAAGGTCTTATGGATATAGAATCTATTAAGGAGTCAGGTACCCAGGATATTGAACGCATGGAAACTCAGGGTATAGAGGATAGAGCAACATTAGCAGATCAGATTGCTGGAAATGTTCAGCAGATTGGTGCGGAGTATCTAGGTAAGTCCGTAATAGTAGATGCACAGGGTGAAGTTGATAAAGCGAATATCGAAGCTCAAGGCGGTGTAGATAAAGCCAATATCACTGAAAAAGGGAAGGCTGATGAAGGTGTGGTAGGTGCTCAAGGTAGGGCGGATAAAGCTAATATTCAAGAAACAGGCGCACAAAATAGAGAATCCATTACAAGTCAAGGGGAGGTTGATAGTCAATTGATTTCTGATAATGCAGATGCAGATGAAAGAAGGATATCAGCACAAGGAGGAGTAGATGTTAACAAGATTCAAGAGCAAGGATTAGTAGATAAAACTAATATTGAGACACAAGGTACAGCTGATAAGGCTAATATTACAGAAAAAGGTAAAACAGAGTTAGCTAATATTGTTGGTCAAGGTGGCGTAGATAAAACTAATATTGAGACACAAGGTACACAAGATGTTAACAAGATTAAAGAGCAAGGATTAGTAGATAAAACTAATATTGAGACACAAGGTACAGCGACAGAGGGTGTTGATTCTAATAGAATTACAACTGAAGGTTCAGAGACACGTAAGAACATGGATACGGAAGATAAGATTACTTCTAGAAGGTCTGCAAGGCAAGCAGGTCGTGCGCGTCAACTCGCTAGGAGTTTCTGATGACAGTCAGTAGTGGAACGAAAGGAAAAGTTTATTTAAACAGTGTTGATAAATGGTTAGATACATTACCAGCAGCTGATTCAGAACATTTCTGTGAATTTGCAGATCACTGTCCGTCAGTCATTGAGATATGGGTATATTCTGGAGTTTTAGAGTTTCCAGGAAGCTTCAATGATCTAGTACGTTGGGTAAAAATGAAATATAAGAAGTTAAATAGGCGTGAAATACTTAATAGTGAGATTGCTGCATTACATTCTGATATCCAAGACTTAAGAATGGCAATTAATAGCGGAGAAATAAAAGGGAGTGATGGAGCCGCACGGTTAGCGGCTTTAGAAAAGGAACTAAGGTCTCATATTGAGACAAGTGAAAGGATAAATAGATCAACAGACAAAAGAGGATTAATATTAGCCGGTGCTGATCGTGTTATGCGTGAATTAACTAATATATTCAAGGATGATCCCCAATTTGCAGAGCCTATTGACAATGCAGTTAATGCTGTATGGGCAAAAGTCTATAGTGAATTAAATGGAGCTTAGTGATGAATCCAATTAGCCCAGAATTACCCCTATTAGCGCCTACAAGTATAGATGACTTGAGAATGCAGGGTCACTCTACATTACGTATGCCTCAAAAGGCTGATACAGGCATTGAGAACTTATTATTGTCAGATGCACGTGCAAGAGAAGCTGCAATGAAAGCTGAAGCGATGAAAGTAGCTTTTGCGGAGTCAAGAATGAATAAAAAGAGAGGGAGGGCTATAGCAAAGGCTAAGGATCGCTTAGCACAAAGAATAGCCGAAGGGCGATGAATACATGGTTAGACTAAGATTAAAATAGATTGTTAATATGGCAGTTCCAAGTATTTCTTTAGCTTATCGACGCAGTGCTTTAATGACTGCTACGAAAGTAACGAATAAACCTCCCTCAAAAGATGTATTAGAAGCAAGAGAGAATTTTCAGGCATTTTGTACGATACTCGGGAAGCCTCCAGCAAAGCATATGCTGGAATGGCATACTGAACTTTGTACAGGAGAAGATAGTGAATGTCTATTAGGTATAGGAGGTCCGAATACTTCAATCCTTGCACCGCGAGGCTCTGCGAAAAGTACTGTCCTTGGTATGTATGCAGCTTGGATGATTGGCCGACATGCTGCTGCCAAGCAAATGCTACGGATACTGTACATTGCTTACATGGTAGACATAAGTCGTGCAAAATCAGCAACAATTAAAGGTATTTTGATAAGTCCTAAATATCGTGAAATCTTTCCGATGGTACGCTTATCAAAGATAAAGAGATCAGATGAATATTGGAGTATTGACTATGAATTTGCAGGAGTTGATACAGCAGGTGAAGAAGCATTTACCGTTGCGTGTGGTGGTCTCAAAGGTGCAATCACCTCTAAACGATCACAGCTGGTGCTTATTGATGACCCTATCAAATCTGCCTCTTCGATCAACAACCCAGACATTCGTCGTGAGATGGAACAGA
>Ga0080013_1004150_pt1 | contig 14473 bp, 17 predicted proteins | sample ETNvirenome_6_85_FD_69236 | JGI IMG/M metagenome (GOLD analysis project Ga0080013, IMG submission 69236) | Marine viral communities from the Pacific Ocean - ETNP_6_85 (SPADES assembly) (version 2) | ecosystem: Environmental > Aquatic > Marine > Oceanic | place: Pacific Ocean | collected 2013-06-19
GATCCAACGACTAAATTTGTCTCTGGTTTAAAAGCTCTTCCAAGAATAACCTTGGGTAGGTCGTGCTCTTCCATGAGATCTGCTAACCAATCTGTCTGCTTTTCTCGGCATATCATTAAACTTTCATACCAGTCATAACTTAGATCTAGTTTTCTAGCAAGCCAAGAAAGAGCAATATTATCTCTAGGGTGGCAGCCGCCCCCATCACCCATTCCGCCTAAAAGATACTTGTCACTAATCAACCTCTCGGTTCCAAGAAACAAACCTTTCATAACGTTATCACAATTAACATTATCCATCTTATGAGCTACTTCCATCACCGTGTTAGCAAGACATATCTTCATAGTGATATAAGTGTTATATGAAACCTTGATCATTTCTGCTTCTTCAATAGTGCACTGATAAACTGGACGATCATGCAGGGAGTTGTAGAATTCTTTTGCAGTTTCGTAAGCTGATTGATCGTCTACTCCAAAAAGAACAAACTCTGGATGAGTAAAATCTCTAACTGTGGTTCCCATAGCGATGAAAAATGGATTATAGCATAACTTAATAAGTGAGCTTAATAGAGGTTTAATTTCTCTACGAACTGTCCCAGGCAAAACTGTAGAAATTATAATAACAATTTTTTCATTACCCTGCGCTTCAATTTCTTCTGAGAGATTTGTCAATCCAGCCTTAAGCCATTCGTAATTAAAATCTACTCTTTCTTCCGGAATTCTGGTAACACCCTCGTATTTAGGGTCGTGAGGAGTTTGAATTGGAACAAAGATAATATCAGAATTTTCTACTACTTTTGCTACTGAACAAAAATTGATATTGTGGTTTTGTAAAAGCTCTGGTGCACCCTCTTCTCTATATGGAAGCTCCTTAGTTTTTAATATATTGTCTACGTTACTATCAATATCATAGCCGCATACCTCGTGACCGGCGGCGTCTACAGCTAGCGCGCATGGAAGTCCTAGCTTTCCAAGTCCTAAAAATCCAACTCTCATTTTACCTTACAACTCCTTTTAATTTTATCAAATAATAAGAACAAAAGCCCACTATGTTTAACCTTAGCTAGAAATAAGCTCGTTAGTAAGAGGGTTATATTTGATTCCTGACGGATCTAGAAAAGTATTAGAATCTAGTGGTCCGTTAAAATCATATCCAAATAAACTTAACTCCCTGCTGCATTTTTCTTCTATTAGTTTAATAAGCTCGGGAGTATAGTATTCCTTATAGTTTTTATTTTTCTTAGACTGGTTTGATCTCCAAGAGTTATCAAACACTGTATCATATTTATCATGATCAAAAGTAAGACCAAATTTTTCATTCATCTTCTTTAGCCCGTCAACCATATTTTCGTATCTAATTAAAAAATCTACATGGCATGTTCCGTGAGCATCAAACATCTGTGCATATAGAAAATTTTGTATAATTGGCATATGCCAACCGGTGAAATGATTTCTAGTTAAATGATTAAATCCAGATATTTCATCCGAGCAGTATCCTCTTATAAAATCTTCAAAACTATTAAAATCATGTAGTTGGTTACAGCCGCCCCACCCATTATGATCCGGAGCGTAATAGTGATGATAATAACTGCAAAGCATATCGAATGGATTTCTAATAATTGAAAATTTCAAAGTGTCTTTATTGCTGAAATATGGGATATTAAACGCATAATGAAACAAATATCCCTTCTCTTTAAAAGCCATATAGTCATCATAATTAAACAGCTCTCTTTTTACTTCTGGAATACAGAAAGCATGATTAAGCTTTTTGAACACCTTGCCATTTGGAAGCATTGCTTGCTCGTCGTGGCTCCCTGGACTATTCTTAGCTGTCAGTCTAGTTCCAGCGCTTTTTGGTAAGTGCATGAAATAAAATCTGTTATACTCAGAAGGATCGTAAGAATCTAGAGAATTAAATGATATAGCTTTCATTCTTCCACCATGTATTTATCTGAAGGTACTGACGGCCACTTAACAACTATTAAATTGGTATCTTCTAAAAATTCAACATCCGCGATATCTCCAGGCTCATAAACAAACATATCCCCTGTAGAGAGTTTTCTTCCTGAAGCTATTAAATTACCGCTGACTATGTAACTTAGCTCCGGAGCAATTTTATGATAATGTTTTGGGCCAATATATCCTGCTTCATGAAAATGGTGTGCGACTTCAAAAAAAGGATTCTTAAAAACTGACGGCTCAAAGTTTCCAATAAACCACCCACCTTTCATGTCTTTTATATTGTAAGTCTTCATTATTCAAGCCCTTGAACTCTAGCCTGGTGGCGGCCGCCGTCAAAAGAATTTTCTTGACATATTTTTATAAATGCTTTTGCCTTGTCTTTTTGCGATGGTTCGTCAAAAAATCTAGCTGGGATTGAGAAGAAATTAGCGCAATTATGTTTAATTGCCATCTCTATTGCAAATTCATCATACGCTAGCGCAGATCGAATACCCTTGAATTTATTTGCGCACATGTTTACGCCTTGGCCGGTTCTGCAGAAAGCGAAAGCGAAATCGCACACTTTATCATTCATAGAAGATACTGCTTGCTCTATAAAATAAGTGTAATCACAATCTGTCTTAAGTCTTGTACCGAAATCTATAAAAGGAATATTAAGTTCGGTAAGAGCTTTTTTAAAGTTTTCTTTGGCACTGTATCCTGAGTGGTCAGAGCATAAAGCGACTGGCTTTTCTCCAAATTTGTTAATTACATTATTCTTATAAAATTGAAACTCTACTGGTGTTCCAAAAATATGCATTTTTTCTACAGACTGAGTACGAATTTTTAAACCAGCCTCTATTAAGAGATTATAGAGTGGCGAAATATAAAATTCGTTATTAGTTCTTATATCGCTGTTTATCATCTCATCTGCAAAGCTACAAAAATCAGACCCTCTTTTAAACCCATAAATCCCAACGCACGCATTAGGACTAATTACTTTCTTTTCAGCCGTCTTTGTAGCTAAGCCATCCGAATCAGTTGCGACATAAGAGTAATTTGTAGAATTAGATTTAAAAGTTAATAGTAGGCCATCACAGTCTTCTTTATTAAGAACGCTAGGATCAAAAGTTGGTAAAAACTGAATATCTAAAGTGTGGATAATCAATGGAAGATCGTTATCAATATATTCTCTTGCTAGCAAACAGCTACAGACCGATCCATCAGTTAAACCATCAGTGACGACTATTGAAATTTCATTGCCAAATTTATTCTTAAGAATATCATCAATATGGAAATTGCAAATTTGATCGTCTCTTACAACAAAAATTAAATTACACTCGGAGGTATCTACACTTTCTAAAGATAAATCTATTAACTGCTTATCTTGAACATAGATTAACTGCTTTGGTACTTTATATCCAGCATCTACAAATCTTTGGCCGCGGCCAGCCATGGGTACTAATAGGTTATATTTTTTGGTCATTTATTTCTCTTAAAAGCTCAAAAGTTTTATGATGAGATCTTACAGTAATTTCTTTTATCGTTAATTTATCTTCAAAAGAGGAAATAAAAGATGCTGCAAAAATATCGCCGGCGCCGAGGACTGAAATGTCTTTTAGTGTTTCATGATCTGCATTTACATACTCGCAAGTAGAACCGCTACTTATATAACTTCCATTTTTTTCATGAATTATAGCGTGCCCTTTGCAAGTATCACCCAATATAGCGGCAGCATCCTCTACATTTTCAGCCTTTGTAAGGAAACAACATTCTTCTGTTGAGGCTATTACATAATCTATCTCGGATATGCAGCCCATTATCCTCTCCCTCTCAATATCATTATAATCGAAACTTGTCAAATCTACAGATTTAATTCCAGATAATAACGAAATACCTTCTTTATCAAGTTTTGGAATTTTATCTATATAAGAAAAATGTTTCCAGTTAGATTTGCATTCTGGAAACGCATTTGTTTCTAAACAAGCTCCCCAGCTAACCAAACCAGTTCTAGTAGCTTTTGGCTCATTAGAAAGTATTACTGCAGTAGAGGTTTCCTTTGGTATTCTTTGAACTATTTGGTTTGAATATCCTTTGATGGATTCTATTATCTTATTTCCATTTAAATCTAAGCCAACTGCAGAAAATATTTTTGGTTTTTTGTTAGTAAGCTTATAATAGGCTTGTGCTACATTTGCTGAAGCTCCTGGGCTATATGATACTCCAACTACTTTAGAAGCAAATCCTTCTGACGGGAAGCTTTCTAAAGATAAAACTTGATCTAGTATAAGATTTCCATAAATTGCTAAATCAAAATTTTTCATTTTTATCCAAAGATTCTATTTGCTCCATGGTGGCATCTTCTATCAAACTTCTTTCTAATAGAATATCTACAAGCCTGGCTACAACATTTTCACCGCCGCGGCGATCGATAATATTTTTCTTTCCACAAGATTTTTTTACCTTATTTGGAGAGTCTGTAGGGCAAAAAGCATATCCAACTGACTGCATTATGCTTAGATCAAAAAGATCGTCTCCTAAGTAAAGCATTTTATCTGGTGTGGTATTATAGATTCTCTCAAACTCTTTTATAAAGGTAACTTTGTCTAAGCCTCGAGCAGAATAAAAATCTATATTTCTATTTTTTGCCATTTCTTTATTAACTCTTTCGTCTCCAGATAAAAAACAAACTGAAATACCAGCGCCGCGTATCCTCTTAATAGCTGTAAAATCTTTATCGCAATAAGTCTTAGCAAATGGCATGCCATCTAACCCATAATATTTTCTACCATCAGTTAATATGCCGTCAACATCAAGAATAACTAGTCTAATAAATTGAGCTATCATTATAGATCCCTAAAGCTCTCTACAAAATCTGAACATATGCCGCGGCAGCCTCTTAGCTGATCCTTATTTGCATCATGCCATCTAGCATCTTCTGGCATTACGCATATGACTCCTGGAATAATATGACCATGAGTTGGGCTTAGCCAAACATATCTTCTAGAAGTTAAAGCAGCATGGTCTTCATTAATAAAAAATGTGTGTGCTCCCATCTTCAAAAGCTGAACGAATGTTTCTATATTTTTTGCGTGGCACCACAAAGATTTATTCTTTAAAAAAGACTCTTCTATTAGATATTGAGCATTGTCGTGACCGAGATGCCATTTTTTATCAGTATACCAGACATCTATCTCAACATCGTAGCCCCTATCTATTGCATCCATAATATAATCTGGTGAATTTTCTTTTTCTGGATTAGGGCCGAAAGTATTTCCGCGGTGGGCTATTAGAAGCATCATTAAAATCTAGGGAGCCCAACTCCCCAGTCTCCTCTTCCCATTCCAATGCCATGTAAAACTAGCTGATTATAAAGCGCTGTTTCATTACACCATTCGCTATTATTATTTTCTTGAAACCATTTAATATGCCATTGTAAGCTGGTGAAAACTGAAGAGTAAATATTCATGTTAGTGTTGTTGCCTATACCGATCCAGTCGTTAACATGGTTTACTGGCTGGCCGAGATGTTGGCAGTATACTAGATTTGGGTCTAAATCTGTGCATACAATTGGACGGCGGGCCCAGACATCAAATCGGCACCTAATCACAAAATCATACTGAATATCGTTTTCCCAAGCATATTCTTCCTTCACGAGATTTGCCTGCATGATGCTATACCACATTGAAGTATTGTTTCTCAATATTCTTTTACAGTACACTTCAAAATCTTCGCCAGCTTCTTCACACTCTTCTTTGCAGCCAGCTTGATATTTTAAAATAGACGGAACAAAATCAATTGATGAGTTTTTAAATTGAATCTGTGGTTGGAAGCGATATGCTTTTGGAGAATACATATCAACAGCTTTTTTATCAGAATCTTTTTGTAATCTCTTATTCTTCCACTCTCCATCGCCGCCAAACTTATAAGGCTTATCTAAAGATTCCTCATCATACCAGCCGTGCATGAATACATCTGCTTCGTTAGGCTTTATTATGTTCTTACTGATATAATCATAACACTCGTCTAAAAGACGGGGTTGACCTGACATGCACACAGCTACTTTCATTACTCTCCCCATTTATTATGTTTTAAAATTACGTAGGAAGCCATATGTTTTATAACATCATGATTCGGAAGATTAATTTTTAAAAAATCTAAAGTTTCTTCTAAGCTTTTGTCGTGATATTCTAAAAATATTAAATTGGTTTTTTCTTTTAAAAAACTACTATTCTCTATTATATTCCACTCAGCTCCCTCTACATCAATCTTAACTAAATCAGCTCTATCAAGATTGCATAAATCACAGACAGATTCTAAAGTTTTTATTTTAACTGGATTTGGGTCTTTATAGAAATTATTAGAAGGTATTTTTTCATCTAGAACGGGTTCTAAAAACTTGCCGCCAGTATTTACATTTCCTTCGCTGCCGATCATATTCATCTCTTCTAAATCTGAATAATAAATAGCTTTATTTACAAAATTAACTTTAGTATAGTCTGTTTCTATCGTTCTCCCCGCATACTTGAGAAATATAAAATTAGAAATATCTGGTTCAATACACACGATTCTTTGAGGGTCGAAAATAATTGAGAGAAATAGAGATACTGGTCCAGTGTTAGCTCCTATATCTATAATATTTTTTATTTCTTCCGTTTGTTTTAAAACTTCTAGGGTGCTCATATATTTTCTCTCCCATTCGTGCAAACACCCCCAGTGGTGTTCTAGAAATTTAAACCATAAACTGTTTATCCACGGCAAACTGGCAGCATGAGTATCTTCAACGATTAAATCTTGTGGAGAAAACGTTCTCATCATGATACCACCAACTTTTCTACTTCTGGGAGATAGTGGTTCTTAACTATAGTTTCCCAAGCAAAATTATCTACAGCGTATTTTCTAATTTCATGCCTTAGCGGGATAGACTTTTCTCTATTTTCCTTAAGCACTTGCTTGATATATTCTTCATCTTCAATTTTTTCTTCTGGTATCACATCGATAAATGGAAGGTCAGTATCTAAATTAGCGGTAGAAAATTCAGAAATAACCAGCCCTAAACCTGCTGACATTGCTTCCAAACACACTAAAGAGTGAGCTTCACCGTCACTTAACAGAGCTAAGTTTGCATAGTTTGTCAAGTTATCGTAAAGATGATCTTTAGTCCATTCTCCTAAATAAAAATCAGAATCAGCATTGAATCTTTCGTCTGCAATATTACCCGCAAAATAAATGCCAGGGATATTCTGAAATAGGTGCTGCCTCTTTCTAAAGTCTATCTTAGCTAGATAAATTGTGCAGTCTGGAAATTTACACTCTTCTGAAAATCTGAAGAGATCATCTCGCACTCCGTTAGGCACGACGCTGAGTCTTTCTTCTGGGATCCCACCTTTAGAATAAACTTCTTTGATCCCCTCAGAAAGACAGAAAATGTTTGCGTTAGAGTTAACGAATGCCCAAAAATTATCATGATAACCCTTGTCCCATTTATCAGGTCGCTCTAAATAAGCATAATGGCTAGTCACTATAATATTATTACACGTTAAGTGTGGGGCCACCTGGGCATAATCATCCAGTTGAATGTGCACTACATCAGAATCTAATGCATTAGTTAAACCAACTATTTGCTGGAGTATCGGAGTATTCACTATATTGACTTCGTGCCCCATAAGTTCTAAATTAACTCTATAATCGTGTATAAGAGACTCAACTGCGCCCCAGCCTTTTGGCGGGATTTCCATATATCCAGGGCCAATAATTGTAAATTTCATATTTTTTCCGATCTTATTAAATTATAAGATTTGTAAGCTCTTTGTATTCTTCTTCTTCGCTAATAAACGTTCTATCTAACATAAAAGCTTCATATACGGCTTTTTTCATTTCGCCAGAATATTCTAGAGAAGGATCTCTATTGCAGTTAGAGTGAGATGATACATCACAATGCAAAAAAGTTATAGGGTACATTTTTTCTTCGTATGGATTACACCCATACAATAATTGGTTTTCATATTTCATCGGCATGTATTGTTCTCCCATAGAACAGTGATTTACTGATCCTGGCAGAAGAGCGCCTTTTCCGAATTTTTTAACAGCGCCAGCTAAGAAAAGCTCATCAGTTATTCCGAGAGTGTATTCTTTTCCAGTGTAAAAATCTACATGCTGGTCCCATACCCACTGCATTCTTTTTCTATTAAGCTCATTATTTGCAAATATAAAAGCGCCGCCAGCATAGAACATATCTTGGTGAGTAAGGCCCATGCCAGCAATTAATTCATCAAAAACAGGATGGTTCTCTGGCGGGCAGCCATTCTGTCTAAAGTGCCCAATAGTCGGTACCCAAAAATGTGGAACTACGCCTATTCCATCTTGTACGTAATCCATAAGACTTTCAAATATGTCGTGATATAAAACTACGTCAGTATCTAAATACATTCCGTAATCAGTGTCTACTTCAAGGGCAGCTCGATATTTTTGCTGCCACATTTTATATCCGACTTTTTTTCCAGTTCCAAATTCGATTTCATCTGGAGCGTTAATTACACGGACTCTATCATTACTTTTTAATTTATTGCCGAATTCTAAAATAACAACCTTGTAGTTGTCAAAACGGGTCTTGTTCTTAATAGAATATAAGCATCTTGCAAGATTGTCATAATGAGAAATATGACCACCAAGAACAAAAAAGAAAGTTAAACTTTTCACTCTACACCTCTCCAACTTTTAGATATTTTTTCTCTTAAACTAGAAGTAGACCAGTCATGATCTCTTGAATGAAAATGTATTGGAATGTCTAAATCTTTTCCAGTATAATTTTCTCTATCAATATAATCCGTACCTAGCACTCTAACATCTATGTGTGTATTTTTGAGAAGATTATATAAACTTTCTTCAGTATCATATACCAAAATTTCATCTACTTGTTTTATAGATGATAAAATCAACTTTCTTTCCTCTAATGAATGGACTGGTTTATTTTTTTCAGAACGATCTAAACTTGGGTCTGTTTGAAGGCCTATAATTAGATGGCTACAGACTGTTTTAGCGTCTTCAAACATCTTGATATATCCAGGATGAATGAGATCAAAAGATCCAGCTATGAAACCCACCTTCATTAGATCACCGAATGTAAAAATATGGAATGAAGATTTTCTACTATTCCATAATCTGTAGAAGGAACGTAATATTCTAGCTGCGCGAACTCAGCATATTCTGATCTTAGTTTGTTATCTGGATTGAATCCAGTTAAGATGATATACGGTATGTTTTCTAATAGGCAATGGCTAGCTGCAGATATGATATTTTTTGAATTACCAGAAGATGAAACTAAAATACACAAGCTTTCTTTAGTAGCAAAGTGTTCTAAAAATTTTGCATATGCTTCATCTCTACCATAATCATTAATATAACAAGTCAGTCTAGATGGATCTGAAAAACTAATAGCTGGAAAACCTAACGCTTTGGTGTAGTCTTGAGCTAGATGAGAACACACTGCATTGCTGCCTCCATTGCCTATAAGATAAATTCTATCTCTCCCAGACAATAGATTTTTTAAATCTGCGACCTCTGCAGCTTTAATATTATTAAGCAGTTTTCCTAATTCTGACAAATCCATTAATTTTTACACTCACTGAGTCCATTATAATCAATAGACACAGGAAGGATCATTTTTGAAAAATAGTTTTCAATTTTAAACTGGGAAATACCTGGCTTCGTTATAAGCAAAAAATAGCCTCCATTTCCAGCGCCAATCAATCTATGAGCAAGAATATCATTATTGGAATTTATAAAGCCATCCAAATCTTGTAGCTTTTTATTGCCTAAAATCATAGGAGATACAGATTTCTTAAGCTGCCATCCTTCACCTACTAAATCTAAGAATGATCCTAAGTCTCTATTGGTTATAGCACTAAACATATCATCGACCATATAAAGCATTCTCGGATTTATATTGTCTTTTACTTTTTCTAAAACGTCTGTAGAAGAACGATTAATAAATGTTGGCAGAAGAAACATAGAAACTTCATCAAATAAAGAAGCATCCATAGATTCTGAACTGACTGGTTCGCTTTTATTTTTTTCATGAAGATTAAGTCCTCCAGTTGCACAACCAAATGGATCTTGAAATCCTGTAAGTGGGTTGAACTCTTTCTCTAGCTCCCAAGCATTATAAATTATTTCTTTTTTTGAAAGTCCTAAATTTTCTAATTTATTTATAGCATGTAGAAAAGCTAAAATATAAGAAGAAGAAGAAGCTAGGCCTGAACCAGCAGAAGATACATCAGCCGTGAACCAGCAGCTTAATGGCTTACAAGAAAATTTATTTAAAACAACTCTCACTAATTCATTTTGAATGTTGTTTATATTTTTTGTACTTTCTTTTTTGGTGTAGACTATATTATATTGTTTGTCTAAAAAATTTTGACCAAAAGTATCTCTAAAAACAGAAATGTAAGTGTAAAGATTTGCTGAGAATGATATTACTGCTCCTCTACCCTCTTTCTGAATAAAGCTATCTAGATCCGTAGATCCTCCTGCGAGCGAAATTCTTACTGGACATCTAGATACTATCATTATTCTTTATAAGTTCTTCTACCTTTTCAGTATATCGAGAAACACATTTTGAAATATCAAAATTTTCTAACCCGTATTCTCGTATCTCTTTACGATATTTAAGTGAATTTTCTCTATTATTTTTTATAATTTCTTTTAGTTCGGTGTATGCAATCGATCGATCAACAACGTCTATAAATGGAAGGCTGTGATCTAGATTAGCAGAAGCTTCTTTAGAAACGACCAAACCGATTCCGGAAAGCAGCGCCTCACAAGTAACCTGAGGGGCTGCCTCTCCGTCGCTGAATAATATCATGTTGGCATAGTTGGTCAAGTCATTATAAACTTGATCTCTTGTCCAAACACCAAGATAAGATTTATCTGCCGTATTAAATCTTTGATCTACATGAGGGCCAGCAAAATCTATATTCTCGTTTATAAATTGTAGATATGCTTGCTGTTTTCTTGGCTCTATTTTTCCTAAGCATATTGTCTTTTCTGGAAGAGATGCTTCTTCTGAGAACTTAAAGCTTTCAGAGTTAACTCCATAAATCCAAGTCCACAGTAGCTCTTCTTTAGCTCCAAAAGTCTTAAAGTGATGATTATTAAGATCTGAAAGAGTAAATATATTAGAATGATTCTCACAGAATTTATGAAATATCCACTCATAATCTTTTCTCATGCTTGGATAATCTAGATATGGATAGTGACTAGTCATTGCCTTGGCTGGAGCTTGAATGTATGGCATAATATCAGCAAATACGTCATATTGGAGATGGACAAAGTCTGGCTTCCATTCATTCACCGCTTGCACCACGCCGTTTAAATCTTTAGAATTAGTAATTCCGACTTCGTGGCCTTGTTTTTCTAGCTCTAGTTTATAATTCCATATTAGAGCTTCTACTCCACCCCATCCCTCTGGAGGGATAGGCATCTCTCCAGGTCCGATCATACATATTTTCATTTTGCTCTCGCAAATCTCGGGAACTCTTGCAGGTCTTTATGTAAATGCAAGAACTTAGATTCATATTGCGTTTTAATATGATCATATCCGTGCTGCGGGGTAGCATATCCAGGGTGAAGGGTATAAACTTTGTCATTTCTTTCTACAAAATATTTGTTCATTTGAGATTCATCATGCCAGACAGCAACTATTTCATTTTGGAGATCGACATCTACCCTTCTTTCTAATTCAACAATCATGTCTAAAAATTCTTTCGACTTTCCTCCCCAGAAGCAACCTTGGCGGTATTTAGTTAAGTCATACTTGCCATCAAAAATGCATGCAAGCGACTTGGGGTTAGTCTCAAAAGACCCTACCTTTCCAATAAATCCTGGATGTTGGACTCCTATTAACGGAAGTCCATGGCCAAGAATTTCTTCTTCTGACATAGGGCTTACAGCTATAAGATCGGCATCAATAAAAAATATCCAATCAAAATCTTCTAATTGTTTTCTGATCTGAGCCATGAACTTAAACCTATAAAGTGTAATATAAGGCCAGCCTTGGTGCTCAATTTCTGAAACTTCAACATTCGGTTGATCGAAATATTCATTATTAGGCTGGTCGGTGAAAACAAAGTATGTTTTTTTGCTCTCTTTTAAAAAATTTGACTCTAGCGCCTGATAATATCTTGGAAAGAATTCAATATATTTGTTAGTCCCAATAAAGACTATTCCTACTTTATTTTTCATAGCTGAACCCATGTTGGATAATAAACTGTGCTCCAATCATCAGGTCCATCAGGACCAAACCACTGCTTTGGAGCTATAACCGCTTTGGATTTGCTAAGCCAAGCTCCCCACCAACTAAAAGATGAATTTGCAATTATATGAATCGGGCACTTGCTCATCATGCACATATCTACAGCAGGTCTATTTTCAGAAAATGCTACATCTCCTCCAATATTTTCCTTGCACCAGGGAATATCATCAGAAAACACTAAGAAAAATACATCTTTGATATTACTACTCACAGCCTTCACAGCGTTTTGAATATATGTTAGATCTTCAGCTGGGTGGTAATTTGTCTTTGTGAGATAGTCAGTTCTCCTAATGTGCAAAGAACAAATTGGACGATCTCCAGGGACTAATTTTGATAGCTGTATTTTTGCTATTTCTTCAATTTCTGGCTTAAATATAAAATTCTCTCTCACTCTATCTTCGCAATGAATAAAATAATTTGGAGATTGGAAGAATCCTTTTAGCTCAGTATTATCTTTTACTACACATACGCCAGATTCATAATTAAACCTTGGTTCAGTATAGATAAAATCTGGAGCATGCTCGCTATCATACTCTTCTTGAGATCCTAGAAGAAATGTTTCATGTAGACTATGACCAGTTTCTGGTATCATAAATTTTCTACCCCTCATAAATGAAGTTCCCATAAGGGCTGCATATTGGAACATTTGGTTTCCGAGTCTTCCGTTGTTTCCTAATTCGCTATATGTCATCATGATTTTTTTCTCCAATCACTTAATCAAACCTTGCTGCTTAAACATCTCAATTGCATTATAACACGCATATTGTGGTATCTTTGGATCAAATTCCGGATTATGAGATACCGTATAATCTATCATTATATTTGGAAGATTTGCAAATTTATACCACCTAGCACATTTAAGCCACAAAAAATAATCTTCGGCAAATCTATAATTGTCTTCATAAATTCCAGCCTGCAAAAATATTCTTTTATGAAAAAGAACTGATGGATGAGCTATAGCATTATCTCCGTTTAATAGCTTCATTTTTATCTGTCTGTCTTCTGTTGGATGCACTAAAGTATCTTGAACTGGATTAAAATTCTTATCTACTAAACGAATCTGAGTTCCCAAGATGTCTATTTCAGGATTATTCTCTAAATACTCTACTTGCTTTTCTAATTTGTCAGGATACCAATAATCATCTCCGTCCTGTCTAGCAATTAAAGGAGCTGTGCAGTGAAATATTCCAGTATTAAGTGTTGGTACTATTCCAGGAATATCATTTTTTATTATTTTTAATTTGAAGTTATTACTAAATGAATTTGCAAGTATTTCAGTGTTATCACTGCAGTTGTTCAAAACTAAAACAACTTCAAAATCTTTAAATGTTTGTTCTGCGAGAGAAGATAAAGATCTCTCGATAGTACTCTCACAATTATGTGCAGGTACTAATATAGAAACTTTTGAACTGTTTTCATTCTTCATTTTCTCTCATCACTGCCGGCTCGTCAAAATCTATAGTGAGATGAGGTGTTGGTCTATCAAAATCTATTGGAGCATGGAAAATCCAACCTCCCATTTTTTCTTTTAGGTCTATGGCTAGCTGAGATATTTCTTCTTCTGTCACGTCAGACCACGGCTTTCCGAAGAAAAAGTTATTGTCTGCTGTATCTTCTTGCTTAATGTCGTAAAGACTCTGCCAATGCTTAGACCAGTAATTCTTATATGTGTTAATTTTTCTCTCTAAATCATACCAAGAGTAATGAAACACGCCAGGAAGTAATTCTACCACTCTTCCAAACCAATCTTGGTATTGTGCCTGTGCATCAGGATGGCCGTTCACAGCATGCAGCCTTACGTTATGAACCTCTTCAGTATAAAACGAAGCATGAGGAATTCTATCTCCCGTTTCAGTATGGACATAATCACAACCATCAGTTCCCATGCTTGAGTAAAGATGGCCATCTGAATCTACTCTTCTTAAATCATTTGGAATTCCATGGGTTATATGAGGGAGATTTTTACTCAGTCTCCATTTCCAAGGGTTAATATCCATTCTAACTTTTTCTGAACTACCCCAGTATTCTACAACTGGAAGCGACATAAGTTCAGCTCCTTTTGGAAAATTTCTAGTAAGCTCTATAATCTTTTGATAATCTTTTTCGTGCACTATTTCATCAGCATCTTGTTGCCAACAATAATCTCCAGTACATCTAGATCGTGCTTCAGCCTTCTGGGCTCCATCAAATACTGCAAAACGAGGATGATCCCAATCTCTAG
>Ga0080013_1004151_pt1 | contig 14468 bp, 6 predicted proteins | sample ETNvirenome_6_85_FD_69236 | JGI IMG/M metagenome (GOLD analysis project Ga0080013, IMG submission 69236) | Marine viral communities from the Pacific Ocean - ETNP_6_85 (SPADES assembly) (version 2) | ecosystem: Environmental > Aquatic > Marine > Oceanic | place: Pacific Ocean | collected 2013-06-19
TACATTCAGTAAATTCCTTTGGGGTGAAGGTGTATGGGAAGAAGTAGCTGCACCTGATACAGAAGTAGAATTTGATAATACTACAATGCCTTTGAAACTTACTAGGGTATTACCTGGTACTTTCTCAATTAATGGTGGTGGTTCTACTACTTACTCTAATGGTGCCTTTAGATTCGGTTATCCTGATTGGGGCAAAAGAGAAGCTGGTGATGATACAACTAACCCTAAACCTTCTTTCGTAAGTAATACTATTAATAAATTAGTATTCTTTAGAAACAGAATAGGTATACTTAGTGGTGAAAATGTTATCTTATCTAGACCTAATGACTTTTATAATTTTTGGGCAAAAACTGCTTTAACAATTTCTAATGCAGACCCAATTGATTTACAGTCAAGTTCTTTATTCCCAACAAAATTTTACGATGCCGTTGAAGTTAATTCAGGTTTAGCTATATTCAGTGCTAGTGAACAGTTCCTATTAAGTTCAGGTGCTGAAGCATTACTGACACCTGAAACAGCTAAGATTAGTTATTTATCTTCTTATGCTTTTAATTCAAATACCAGACCAATTACTTTGGGAACAACTTTAGGTTTCTTAAATAGTACTGGTAAGAATGCAAGGTATTATGAGATGGGGAATATAAGTCCTACAACTGAACCTTTAGTAGTAGAACAAAGTAAAGTTATAACTAAATTATTACCAGATAAAATAACTACACCAACAGAATCGAATGAAAACAGTTTAGTTCTATTCGCTATTGATGGTACTTTAGATAGCCATACTAATTCAAAAGAAGTTTGGGGTTATAAGTGGTATCAAGTAGGCGAGAACCGTGCTCAATCTGCATGGTTTAGATGGGAACTACCTAACCCTGTTGTATATCATACAATATTAGATGATACATATTATGCAGTATTAAGTCCAAACGATGACCCACATTCAGGTTTATATACTTTAGAAAGATTTGACTTGAAATTAGCTGATGATACTTTATTAATAGGTACTGATCCTGATACAAATAGAGTCCATTTAGACACCAAGAAGACTATTACTTATGCTAATCTAACTTATGATAGTTCTAATGATTTAACTACATTTACTTTAGGTGACGGATATAATAGTGCAAATACATTATCAGTTTATTGTACAACAGATAGCCCTAACATTGGTAAGAGCTATGATGTGCCAACAAAACATATAGATAAAACTTTTGTCCCTGGTGATGTAAATACTACTGCTAATACCATTACTATATTAAGTCATGGTTTAGTAGAAGGTAATCCTGTAACTTTCCAAGAAGGATCATCTGCTCTCTCAGGACTTACAGATAACACTGTCTATTATGTTGTTGTAGTAGATACTGATACTATTCAATTAGCAACAAATCGTGCTAATGCTGTCGCTACTACACCTACTGTTATAAGCCTATCAGGCACTGGTGCAGGTACTCATACACTTGAAACTCCTACAGTTACATTACCAGGTAATTGGAAGACTTCTAATGTTTCAGTAACATCCTCTAATGTTGATGTCGATGCTAATACTATTACAGCAACAAACCATCAACTTGTAACTGGTAGTGCTTTAACTTATCAAGAAAGTTATAAACAAGCAATCGCTACTTCTGCTGTCAATACTACTGCTGATACAATAACTTTCACTAGTCATGGTTTATCATCTGGTGATGAGGTATATTATGATGATGCAAGTGGTACGACTTTAGCAGGTTTATCAGATACTACAACTTATTTTGCTGTTAAAGTAGATGCTAATACTATTAAGTTAGCGGCTTCTAAAGCAAATGCTATAGCTTCTACACCTACTATTATCAATCTAACTGGTACTGGTAATAACTCTCAAACTTTAGGAGGTATTATCAGAGGACTTACTGATAACACTACATACTATGCTATTAAAGTAGATGCTAATACCATCAAACTGGCTACTAGTACGTCTAATGCCTCAGCCGGTACTGCTGTTGATTTAACTAATATAGGTTCAGGTACTCATACCCTTGAAGTACATACAGATCTTATTGTTGGTTATGAGTATGAATTTGAAGTTGAATTACCTAAAGTGTATTTAACTGAATTAAAAGGAGAAAAAGTCCGGTCTGAAACACGTGGTTCATTAGTTCTACATAGAATGAATTTTAACTTCGGTGATGTAGGTGTTATTGATGTTACATTAAAACGTAAGGGTAGGACTGATTATACTTCTACTCTTGAATCTAAAGAATGGAACAGCTCTGCTACTACTGATGAACAAGCTATTTCAGATGGATATATTCATACTGTACCGATATATGAAAGAAATACAAATTTAAATGTACATATAAAATCTAATCACCCATCTCCAGCAACTCTTAATTCTATGAATTGGGAAGGAGATTATTCAACAAAATATTACAGACGTGTCTGAATATATACATCCAATCACAATGGAGGCTGCAGTTTATGTGGCCTCTAATTTACGACCTGATGACTATAGAGAAGTGTACGAAGGCCATGGGCACTTTCCATTATTTTCTATACCTCAATCAGCTTTTATTGGAGACTCTTATTATTTTAAAGCACCTAACGGCAAGATTGCCGCTATAGGAGGAGTACAAGAAGACGGTAGAATTTGGATGCTTTGCACACCTACTGTTGAAAAATATCCAATAACATACGCTAGATTTTGTAAGCAATTTCTAGAAAGCAGGGATGAACCTTTGCTTTGGAATATCGTAGATAAACGTAATATTATCCACTTAAAACTTTTAAAGTTTTTAGGATTTAAATTTCTACGAGAACTTAAATATGGTCCAAATAAATTAACCTTTATAGAATTTTGTTATGTGTCATCCAGCAGCTATTCCGATAGCAATGTTTGCTCTCCAAGCCGGAGGAGCGCTCGCAGCTCAGGGCGGTAAAAAGAAAGGCGTTGAACAACGCAATCAAGCTAAAATTGACAATTATCATTTAGATGATCAGAAGTATGATCGTGAAGTACTTCTTAGAAATAATAATTGGAAGAACGACGTTTTAAATACAGAAATAGAGTTAGCTTCTCTTACACAATCAAATTATGATCAATGGAATCAGCAAGATTCTGAGCTTGAAGCGTTGGCTCTTGAATATAGTTTCAAGCAACAAGAAACTCTGGTCAACATGTATAAAGATAGTTATGCTGGAGAGATGACTGGCGTTACTGCTGCAAGATTTGCAGCTCAAGATGCTAGATTAAAAGGACAAAAAGATACAGAAGCATTAGCTACAGTTATGCTATCTTCAGATCGAACAACTAGAAAAAAAGAGCGTATCTGGAATGATACTAAACGGGATCGTTTGAGAGCCTGGAGGGAAACACAGTGGGCTCCTGAACATGGATGGAGACCAGAACCACCAGCATTAGAAGGAAAACCAGGTCCAGGTCAGATGCTTCTAGATATAGCAGTAGCCGGTCTTGGTGCTGCTAGTGGGATACACGCTGGAACGCAGCAACGGGATACTTCTAAAGCTCTAAAGGACATAGCTAAAAACCAAGGAACGCCTAAAAAATGAATACATACGCATCTAATGTAAACTGGTTAATAAAATCAGAAGCTGAAAACACTAACCAGAAACAAAAAAATAATACTGAGATAGCTGAGTATTTATCAAAAGCTTCTGAGGCAGAAGGAAAGCTCGTTCAAAAATTTTCTAAATTAGCAGCAACAGAAGTCGGAAAGGCTCACAAAAAGTGGGAAGAAGGTCAACAAGCTCAAGCTGTTGAAGATTGGTATGCAAAATCAGAGACTTTAGATCCAGATGGAGAAGCAGCGGAAGCTACTAAAGAAGTAATTGACGGAATTAATCAGGACGAACAGCGTGATAATATAAACAGTCTGGAAGTTAGAAAAGCAGGTGGTGATATTAATCTTAGTAACCTTATTCAAGGTAAGTCAGCTGCTTATACAGCAAAAATTGCTGAATTACGTTTAGGTAATTTAGCGGATAGGTATAAAGCTGATATATCGTCGGCGTTACTTAACAGCAATGAGGAGATAAAAATAGGGGATCAGTCCTTTCGAATTAATCAAGTTTCCGGTTTATCAAACCCTACTGCACAGATTGTAGCTCGTAGGAAATTAAGAAAAAACTGGTTTGAAAAACATCATATAGGTGAATTCAGTCCAACATATTTAAAGCAAATTGGATTTTTTGATACAATTAAAACTGCAGATGGAGAATTACATGCTAAATGGACTGCAATTTCTGACCGAATAGCTTCTGACCAACGTCTTCAATTAGCAACTGAAATATTTCTAAAGGATCAAAATCCAAACACTCTCTATAGTTATGTAACAACAGCTGCTAATAGAACAGATGGTAAAAATATTGTTGGTTTTGAAGGTGCTTGGGGAGAGAATTACCTTACTGAAGTTATTGTTAAAGGTGTATTAAGTAGGCAAATCGATCCAGCTCGTATAACAGCAATTGGTGGTATGCCAATACCTGAAGAAATGAGAATAAAGTTAAACGAGAATAGACCACCAGGTAAGAAATATCCACCAGGGACTACATTTGCACAAGTCCATCCAGGTAGATGGGGAGAAAATGGAACAATACATGCTGCAGTTGCTAAGGCACAGAACGAACGTAGTGAAATATATAATAACAAACGACAAGCTACCTTTAACACCATTAATGGAGAGGCAATAAAAAAAATACAAGAAATAAGGACTAGTGGACGTGAGGATGCTGAAGAAAAAGTTGAGGAAGTATACATGGAGGCAATGAAGCAACTGCAAGGGAGGGGTTTTGATACCACGCGATTGACGAAGCTGTTTCTATCGGGAAGTCCAACATCAATAAATAATATTGAAAGTAAAGCTGAATTTATTATAGAGTTTAATAAAGGAAATATAACAATTGATGATTTAGGTGATTATCCCGATGCTGTATTAAACGATCAAGACATTACACCTTTAGTAGAATCTCTTCAAAAAGACTTTAAAGGTGAAGCTTACAAGGAGTATAAAAAATTTACAGATGGCTTATATTCAAAAGCTTTTAAGGATATAGGATTGAAGACTACAGCAAAACATTCAAGTGGAAACCAAGTAAGGGATGAAATGGATGTAAAAGCAAAAAGTTTATTAATTCAAGAGTTAAACAATAAACGCAGACTTAAAGAAAATTATGGTAAAAATAGTCCCTATGTTAATGCAGCAACACTTCTAGAAAAACACTGGATAGATAATGGCGGTGGTGGACAAGACGAAAGTAAACGTTATTATATGAATTTCAAAGGTGAGTTTCCAAATATTGTAAAAGAGCAGGAAGGCGTAATACTTAACCCAGAGTATCAAGCCCGACGAAATAGAGCACTACAAGTTATAAGATTAAGAGATAATATAAAAGAATTTGGTGGTGGTGATCTGAACAAAACTCTTATGAGTCAAGAATTTTGGACGTCAATGGTTGATGCTGGGACTCCATCGACGGATATGATAAACTATTTAAGTAAGTCAAAAGGAAAGTTACCACCTAATATCGTAGAACTTCATAACATTATTAAATCACATGATGGTAATTCTAAGATATCTCCCTTAGATCTTGCTAACTATTATCATAAAGCTCATACTGGAGAAGATTTACCAACAAAACTTCAAACACAGCAAAAACAAGCTTTAAAAGCAAATGAAATTGATTGGATTAATCTCCACACTGATACATATTCAAATACATGGAATTCAAACCAAACTATTCTAAAGAATATTCCTTTAGAAGATGCGTTGGAAACTGGTATTTATGGTGATCTTGGGATGGAAATATTCAGTGCGACTGGTGGAGATGCTGAGCAATCAGCCAAAGTATTTGCAGTATTAGCGACATTCCAAAGTCTTGACCCTAATGCTCTTAATGATTTAACGACAGAAGGAGCAACTATATGTGCAGAGTCGATGAAGAACAATCCTACTATATGGGAAGAAGCATTTAAAACTCAAGAATGTAAGCATGTTTACTCTGTTTTAACTGGTGATGTAACATCATTACTACCCCAACCTTTCCTAGATCCAAAACCTTTCCTAGATCCAAAGTTCACTACTCCGCTTACACCAAAGGTTCCAATCATAAAGAAATAATATTATGTCAACTCCTTATGAGGGTTTAACTGAAGTAACTTCAGCTGAAACTAATGAACTGGACTCTGTTCAAAACAGATCTCCAGTAGATGAACAACAATTAGAATTACCTACTATTGAGCAGATTCTAAATAATCCGCTTCCTGAAGAATCTCAAGAACCAGCTCCTCAACAAGCTGGCCAACAAGAAACTCCTACCGAACCTTCTCCTGAACCTGAAGTAACTGAACCTACTAAAGGTTCAAGTAACGAAAGGTGGACTGATTTACAAGCCTGGGCTAGGTTACCAAATGGTCCTGAGAAAACAGAAGCTCAAGAAGCGTGGGCAATGAAATATCATGGCATGTCCTATGATGAATACAAAGAAACAAAAAGAAACCAGGGATTTTTATATGGTGGAGGCCAATCACCCACTGAATTTTATGGTTATGGAGGCCAATTCCATCAGCGATTAGGTTCTGCAGGAATAGGTTTAATGGACACGGCAACTGATTTTGTCAATTTAATACCTGGAATAAATTTACCTAAAGCTACACCATTTGAAGATGGTTTATCACAAGGCATACGTAATATAAGTGGTATTATACTCCCTGCATTATTTCTAGAAGGGAAGATTATATCAGCAGGAGCTAAACTACATGCAACCGGTAAAGCTCCTTTATGGCTACAAAAACTAGGTAACAATCCTATCTTCCAACGTTTTGCTTATAAAGGTATTGGATCTGGAACTGATATAGGTTCTAATGTATTAGTTGATGTTGTAGCCGAACAAAATAGATTTAACGATACACTCGCTACTGAATGGAAAAACAATCAATGGTTATTTCACCAATGGATTCCTGATAGCTGGACTAGTGATAAATTAAGTCCTGATCAAAAAGCAAGAGCGAATGCTATGGAAGGCGTTCGTATAGGATTTCTTGTTAGTATATTTAAAGGCTTAACAAAAATTATAAAAGCTGGCTTTAGTGTAGAACGTGCTAGTAAATATGTTGCAGAGTCTAATATAAAACAAAAGGATCTTGATAAATTAATTCACGATCCATTAGACGATGTTAAATATTCTGACAATCCAATAGAAGATGAAATATTACGTCAAGAAGCTAAGTACCAACGAGAAACAATTAATTTATCTAATTATTTAGAAGGTAAAGGTCCTTTAACAGATTTAAAAGAACCTACATTAGGAGCTCATGATTTAGGTGAAGGTTATGACACTGCTATACGTACTAAAGATTCTGATGGTGTCGTAGGAGCAGCAGCCGATCAAGCTAGAATAGATAAAAATAAAGGTACTACAAAAGGTCGTTTAGCTAATACATTATCAGAAGCTACACGTCAACTTGGTTTAGAAGTCGATTCAGTAGCAGAGAGAACTTTGGTAAAAGGCTTAACTAAAGATATAAAAAAAGCTGGTAAATATAGTTTAAAAGGTACTACTAATGTATCTTGGAAAGAAATAGATGAAGCTGGAACAGGTTTAGCAAATATACTTGTTAATCCACAAACACCTACAAATACTTTAAAAAAGATATTAAATGAATTTAAAGTTACAATAGATGGTGTTAAGCAATTAGATGAAATAGGTTTTAATGCTACTAAAAAAGCTATGCAGAAGTATATGGATGACTTCTTAGATATAGATGCACAAAAAGCAAAAGCTTATTTAATAACATCTGAAGCTGGACAAGTATCTGATATAGCTGAAGGTGCTAGACTTGTAGATGTACCTGCTGCTATAGCTAGAGCACAAGAACAAATATTAGACCGATTAGAATTACTTACAGTAGAAAATAATATAGCTGCTTATGAATGGGGATTAAGAAAGAATGCTTTAAGAACTTGGAAAAACTACGTTAAAAATGGTAAGAAAGAATCAGTAAGGCAAGCTAAACAAATAGTCGATGATTTAGATAATCAAATTGCTGAAATTATTCCTAATGCTAAAAACTGGATAGATACTTTAAGAGCTACTGCAAAATCAAATCCTGAATATCTTAAACCATTAATGCTTGCTTATGAATTTTCCAATGGTGATATTCATTCTATACATAAATTAAATAAGTATGTTGAGAATAGTTTAGGTACATTTTCAAAAGCATTTGTTGATTTCAACCCTGAGATACCTTCTATTGTTAATAGAGCTTATTGGAGTACTATTTATAATTCTATATTATCAGCTTTTGGTACACCACAGAAAGCTTTACTTGGTAACTTTGGCGGTATGGTTAGTCAAATGACAGGTAATTTCTACGGTGCCTTAAGAGAAGGTGATGCGGAAATGCTTAGACGTGCATCACATCAATATTTAGGATTAGCTGATACACTTCAAGTAGGTTGGAGACATATGAGTGAAGTCTTCTCTAAAGCATCAAAGGATCCTAGTTCCATATCCTATGTTATACGTGAAGATCTTGTACTAAAAGAAGCTGAAGGGCTTGGTGTATTAAAAGCTACTGCTAAAGCTCACGAAGAAAATGGTGAATATGGTGCCAGTGCTATGATAACTCTTTATGAAGAGCAAGAAGCATTAGCCAGGCATCCTTGGTTACGTTTCGGTCCGAACGCTATGACAGCATTAGATGGCTTTTCACGAGCTGTTAATAAGCTAGCAAACGATAAAGGGGAAATGTTTGATTTACTACTTAAGAAATACCCTGATGGTAACTGGACTCAAAAAGAATTTCAAGAAGGTTGGAAAGCTTTGTATGCTAAGAATTGGGATGAAAATGGCATGATCACTGATGAAGCAGTAGATTTTGCTACCCGTGAAATAGCTTTAAACTTAAATACTCCATTTGTTGAAGGGTTGAGTAACATGATGAAACATGTACCAATTTTAAGGTCAGTAATGATGTTCCCTAAAACTGCAATGAATGTATTAGATATATTTACCAAATATAGTCCATTAAGTAGAGTACATTTAGGGCATAAATTCGCTGGTGATTATGCTAAATTCTTAGGTTCAGTAGGTAATAGAAAAGTAGAAAGTTTCTCACTTGAAGAAATAAGAGAACTATTATCATCTCGTGGTATTAGTATGGATGGTAATTATATGAATAAATTTAAAGCTGTTCGAAATGAATTAAGAGGAAGAGTCGCAACGGGTTCTGTGGCTGTAATGACTGCCTGGACTCTTGCAACACAAGACAGGATACGTGGTAATGGTCATTGGGATCGTCAAGTACAAGCTTCTCGTAGGGCTGCAGGATGGGTACCTAAAACTTATCAAGGTTTAGATGGTAACTGGCATAGTTACGAATGGATGGGACCTGTTGGAGATTGGTTAGCGTTGACTACTGATATAATGGATAATTTTGATTCAGTCAGTACAACACAATTAGAACATATAGGTAAGAAACTTTCATTCATATTAGGAGCAAGTGTTACAAATAGATCAATGTTAGCTAATTTAGAACCGTTAAGTGATATCTTTAATGGGAATGCTACTGCAAGAGCAAGGTGGGCATCTAATTTAACAAATGCTATGCTACCGCTTGGTGGTCAACGTAATGAGTTCGGTAGAGCTATGTATCCAATGCTTAAAGAATTAGATAATGATAACTACCTACAGCTTATCCAAAACCGTAATAAATGGGTTGAAGCAATAGATCCTGAAGGTGCAAATCCTACTATGTATGATTGGCTTACTGGTAAACCTATTGTCCGTGGTACCGGTACTTGGTTGAATAATTTTAGAAATAGTTATTCACCATTTAAAGTATTCCCAGATAATTCTAAAGAACAGAAATTCTTAATAGATATTGAATATGATAAAACACCACACTTTAATGTATCTGCTGGTGGTGTAGAGTATACAAATACAGAAAGATCAGAATTAAGTAAACTTGTAGGTAAACAAGGTTTATTTAGAAAGAAATTACAACGTATAATGGTTGATGCTAACAGGATAACAGTTGAAATTGACGGCAAAACTATTAAAGGTTATAGAGAAATTCTACTTCATATAAGAAGAACTGGTAGAGGATCGAACTTTTTCAAGTCAGATAAATTTGCTAATATAGAACGTAGAATTGATTTAGCTCTTGCTGATTCTATTCGTATTGCCGAAAATTATTTAAGCAATATAGATGATATAAGAAGGCGTAAAGCTGAAGCACATTTAAAAGAAGCTGCTACAATGGAAGCCGATATACCAAGACTTTTAGAACTTAACCAACCTTCCTTACGTAATTAATATGGCACACGCACAAATATCAAAAGCTTATTCCGCTAATACCGGAACAGCTAATACATTCAGTTACTCAGGAAGTTTCGATACATTTAAAGCGTCAGAAGTAGTTGTATTATTAGATAATGCAGCATTGACTTTCACCAGCTCTTCAATTAACGATTCAGCTTCTCCCCGTGAATATACTGTAGATACAACAGCTAAAACCATACATATTGGTGGTGGTAATTTATCTAGTGGTACTGTCATTATAAAACCTATTACAGATTTAGGTGATCCAACAGCTAGATCTACTTTTACTCCAGGTTCTTCTATTAAATCAGATGATTTAAATAATAACCAAAAACAACTCCTTAGAAAATCTATGGAGATAATGGAGCAAAAGTTAGATACAACTGGTGGTACTTTGACTGGTAGCCTTACCATGGATGAGGATACTACTATTATATTTGAAGGTGCTACAGCTGATGCTTACGAAACTACTCTTACTGTTACTGATCCTACAGCTGATCGCACTATTACCTTACCTAATGTCACCGGTACGGTAGTAACGACAGGAGATACAGCAACAGTTACAGCTACAATGATGGCTGCTGATGCAGTTGATTCTGATGAAATAGTAGATGGAAGTATTGATACTGTTCATATAGCAGATAGTCAAATTACAGCTGCTAAAATAGCAAGTAATGCTGTAACTACAGCTAAAATAAACACTGACGCTATAACAGGCGCAAAGATAGCTGATGACCAAATAGATTCCGAGCATTTAGCTGCAGGATGTATTGATAACGAACATATAGCTGATGGAGCTATTGATTCAGCAGCTTTTGATGCAGCAACTATTGTAACCAATAGCGAGCAATCTGGATATAGTGTTAACGATACATCATTCTTCACTACATCTGCAGCTGAAGCAAGGTACTTTAATCAAAGTACTTCTGAAACCATTAAAGACGGTGATTCTTTCCCTGATAATGATACTACTATTGCTACTACAGCAGCTATTAATGATCGAATTATTGATTTAGTTGATGATGTAGGTGGATTTGTACCAATAGCGAATGAATTAGCTTTTCCTAATGCTAATCCAGATGTCAATGATGGAACAGGTACTCTTGTTAGTATTAAAGCTTTATCAACAAACTATACCTCAAATGGAAGTGGTGTTATATCAGTCTCTAATGGTACTGTAGGTAATTCTACTGTTACTATTACTGGTGCTGAAAATAGTACTACTTATAGTTCTGGTTTTGGTATGATTGTAGAGACAACTACGACATTAAATACTTATACTTTCCATAGATTAGTTCCTAAAGCTACTGAAGTAACTACAGTCGCTGGTAGTATTACTAATATTAATACAGTTGCAACTAATCTAGCCACTGTAAATGACTTTGCAGATAAGTATCGTATAGCTTCTTCTGCACCAGGATCTGATAATGATGATGGAGACCTATATTACAACACTACAGATGATAAATTATATATTTATGATGGTAGTTCTTGGACTGTAGCTACTACTCTTGACGGGAGTGGTGGTACAATAACAGGTGATACTAGATTTAATGATAGTGTTAAAGCTAAATTCGGTACTGGTAGTGATTTAGAGATCTACCATGATGGAAGTAATTCTAGAATCAATGATGCTGGTACAGGTAATTTACAATTACAAACTGGTGGAAGTACTAAATTTGAAGTTACTTCAGCTGGAGCTACGGTAACAGGTACATTAACTGCTGATTTAGCAGATGATTCCATAGATTCTGAGCACTATACAGATGACTCTATTGATACTGCACATATTGGAGATGATCAAGTTACTTATGCTAAGATACAGAATGTATCAACTACAGATAGAGTATTAGGTAGAGATTCATCAGGTGCTGGTGTTATTGAAGAAATCACACCTGCCAATCTACGTACTATGATTAACGTAGAAGACGGTGCTGATGTAACAGATGCTACTAATGTTAACTCTGCTGGTGCTATAATGCATTCAGATCTTGGAACTAAAGGACAAATTGTCGTTGGTGATGGATCTGGAGATGCAACTATCTTAGGAGTTGGTTCAAATAATCATATATTAACAGCAGACAGCAGTGAAGCTTCAGGTGTTAAATGGGCAGCCGCTACAGGTGGTACGCCAACAGATATAACAGTTGCAGATGAAAGTACAGATACAACATGTTTCCCATTATTTGTAACAGCAGCTACAGGTGATTTAGAGCCAAAGAGTGGTTCTAATTTAACCTTTAATTCTTCTACTGGAGCTTTAGGAGCTACTAAATTTATTGGTGAAGCATCTGATGTTGCAGATGATATCATTGATTCAGAACACTATGTAGATGGGTCTATAGACAACGCACATATTGCTGACGACGCTATAGATTCAGAACACTATACTGATGGAAGTATTGATCACGTTCACTTAGCAGCTGATTGCGTAGACGGAGATAATATCCAAGATGATGTTATTAACTCTGAGCACTATGCGGCAGCAAGTATCGATCATGAACACTTAGCAGATGATTGCGTAGACGGAGATAACCTTGCCGACAACGCTTGCGATTCAGAGCATTATACAGATGGTAGTATAGATCACGTTCACTTAGCAGGAGACTGCGTAGACGGTGATAATCTTGCTGACAATGCGTGTGATTCCGAACACTACACTGATGGATCAATAGATAACGCACATATTGCTGACGATGCTATAGATTCAGAACATTACGCAGCTGCTAGTATCGATCATGAACACTTAGCAGATGATTGCGTAGACGGAGATAATATAGCCGATAACTCTATAGACTCTGAACATTATAATGATGGGTCTATAGATAATGCACACATAGCAGACGATGCTATAGATTCAGAACATTATGCAGCTGGATCTATAGACAATGAACACCTAGCAGATAATGCTGTAGGAACTGATGAAATTGCTGATGATGCTGTAACTGCTGACAAACTAGCTAACTCTATTAATACAGAGATAGCAGCTAATACAGCGAAAGTAAGTTTAACAGATAATTCTGTTACTCTTGCTAAGATGGCAGGTGGTACAGATGGTCAGATAATTACATACGACGCTTCTGGAGATCCAGTTGCAGTAGGACCAGGTACAGATGGACAAGTATTAACCTCTACAGGAGCTGGATCACCCCCAGCCTTTGAAGATGCAGCAGGTGGAGGTAAGATATTACAAGTTGTACAAGGTTCAACTACTACAGAAGCCTCTAGTACCAGTACATCTATGGCTGATACTGGATTAAGTGCAAGTATTACACCTGCAACTAATAGTGATGTATTGGTAACTGTTAACCAAGTAATGCGTCAATATAGAGATAGGGCCAGTACAAACAACCAAGGTATTGGTGTCAACGTATTGAGAGGCACTACTGTTGTTATGGAATCTAAACAAAACGATGGTAACAATTATAATGACTTCCATACAGCTGGAGATGGTGCTAACAACGAAACTTGGAGGCATACAATATCCTTTGTAGATACAAACCCTGGTGGAGATGGTTCAACTGCTCTTACATATAAAACACAATTCTCTTTAATGTTTACTGATGATTCCGGACAAGCTTGGGCTCAGCCTTCTTGGGAAGGTCAAAACCAAGCACCAACATCATATATAACGCTTATGGAAATATCTGGAGGTGTAACATGACAATAGGAAAAGATGATGCATTAAAGTCCCTTAAACCTGGTGCAGAATGGGTCTGGTATGGTGCAGATAAACAGTGGAGCAATTTAAATTGGCTAGATTCTAGTCAAACTAAACCAAGTGAAGCTGAAGTAGATGCTGAAGTAACTAGATTAACTAATGTAGAAACTGCTAATGCTTATCAAAGTAAACGACGTGATGAGTATCCTTACTTTGGAGATCAATTAGATTTACTTTATAAGGATATAGTAGCAGGTACACTTAATTCAACAGGTGGTTGGGCACAAGCAATTAAAGCAGTGAAGGATAAATATCCTAAGAGTTAGTGAGTATTAAAATACCCACCCCTGTTTTACCTAAAGCTTTGGACATCCCTCAGCTGTACCTGAGACAGCCTACAGCGGACGTTCCAGCCTATAAACCTATATTCATACCCCCGAATGATTTAGAGGCCCCTGAGGAGGTTCAGGAGGAGGAGAAGGAAACAACA
>Ga0080013_1004152_pt1 | contig 14468 bp, 34 predicted proteins | sample ETNvirenome_6_85_FD_69236 | JGI IMG/M metagenome (GOLD analysis project Ga0080013, IMG submission 69236) | Marine viral communities from the Pacific Ocean - ETNP_6_85 (SPADES assembly) (version 2) | ecosystem: Environmental > Aquatic > Marine > Oceanic | place: Pacific Ocean | collected 2013-06-19
TATGGATCTTGGGATTTATTTTTTACTATTTTACTCTGAATATTTAAACCCAAACAACAACCTTTGCCCTCTCGGCTTCACGTTTAAAACATCAGCGGAATGGTCAATTGCGCCAAGCCTGTGAAGTTGGCCATTTAACTTGGAGAAAAGTTTGATATTATTTTCTACTCCTCTTTTAGCAGTAATCTTTTTTACTTGTGGTTTCTGATCTTCCGGAAGTTCATCAAGAGTGCTTATCCATTGCGCTGCCTGATCGTGTATCGAGCCTGCTGGTGGCTTTGCGGATCCCACATTCCAGTAAGTTTTAGCCATCAATGCATAATAGCCATATGGTTGATTTACCCAAGTAATCTCATCAAGCTGTCGCTTTCCACCATCTGTAAAAGTTTGGCCTTTTGGCACTCTTTCGGAAGTCGCCCAGCCTTCGAACGGTATCCAGTTTCCTTTATATCCGCCTCCTGAAACACCGGAGCTTTTAAAGTAAGCTTTCACTGTTTGATCCGGGTGTACGACAATTACTATATCCCGCGATGCGCCATCCTGTTCTGTTGTAAGTTGCAGTAAAGTTGGTTTAACAAGCCGAAATTGAGAAGCTTCTTTATCTTCCTCATTGATATAGCTACGCCAATTTTCCATTATAAGTCTCATTGGGGTATCTCCTTACTTATAAGTAGTTTATGGATAACTATGGATAGCTATGGATTCTAGGATTTATTTTTTTATATATGAGTAGATATGGGAATTTTATTTGACAGATATTTTTAACACCCCTTTAAGCAGATCTAGAAGATCTAGATCTTTTCTATATACCTTATTCAAATAGGGATCACTATCTTCATGACGAGCAAACCCCCCAGCTGCAGCCGCGTCTTTCATTCTAGTTTTTGGGCAACCTTCTGGTAGAGGTTCCGATTGGACATCCATGCGCGCATCTGAATCATAATATTTCCAGATTTTATTTGCCAATTGGTTGGTGGACGATCCTTTACTAGCTGTTATCCCGCCCCCTTTGGAGGTAACATATTCCATCGCGAGGTCGTAAATGAAAGGCCCCCAGCCATCCTTTGTATATACATCTTCGACGGCATATATATTCTTTCCACAACCAGCAATTAGTGTAGCTGATAAGTTACCAAAAAAATCACATTCTATATAAACTTCATCACTAGATTCATCAATATATATTTTCGTACCCTTTGGTAAATCAGTAATACCTTTGGCAGCTTCATTTAATTCATTTTCATTGATATATTTACGCCAGCTTTCCATTATTAACTTCATTGGGGGTATCTCCTTGTTTATAAGTAGTTTATGGGAATGCTGAAAATCTGGGAATTTTCTGTGGGTGGAGTGAATGTATCTGCCCGGCTTTGCCGGGCAACGCCATATGGTACTTACATCCCGGCATATGGGGGAGGGGGGGGAGGTGCCTCTGCTGGATAAGCTAGGTTGTACCTTGTCGATAACTTTGTCCATAGCATTTTCAACCAGCCTGAAATAGGGCAGCCAACCCTTGGGATGGCCTACGGATAACTATGGGTAAGCTTTGGGTAGCTGTGGATAGGGATATGGTAGGTTATATCTGCCTATGATCTGGGGATAAACTGTCAACAGGCACCCAAAAAAGGGGAGCCTTTGGAAACCTCTGTGGATAGGCTGTGGTGGCTGGTCTACAAGGATTATGGGAAGAGGGTTTTATTAAGATCTCTCTAGGGGCTGATAGAAAAGTTTCTAGGGGTACAATGGGGTAGGCTGGGGATAGCTAATATGAGCTGTGGATAAGCAAAAAAAGACCCATATAACGTCATATATGAGCTATGGATAAGTCCATTTGACGAAATATGGGGTGCTTTGGGTAATATGGGAGGCTTGCTAAATTTGTTCTAAAATAAGATGGACTTATCCATAGCTCATAGACTGGCCGTGGTGGCTGGTCTACAAGGATTATGGAAAGAGGGTTTTATTAAGATCTCTCTAGGGGCTGGCCAACTTTTCCACAGTCCATATGGGAGCCTGTGGATAGTATGGGAGCCTATGGATAACTAGGGCAGTTATGGATAGATTTGGGTAGCTGTGGAAAGCTTGTAGAAGCGCTGTGGTGGCTGGTCTAGCCTATGGATAACTGGGCGTGTTATTTTTGGCCGAGAACCCCCTAAATACACCACCAACTAACCCACCTAACACCACCCTGTCCCATTCTACACCATTCTACACCATAATATACCACCTTTCAAGCCCATTATCAGACATATAATAAGCCTATATACAGCCTCCTCCACTAGCATATGCACCTGGGACACCTTGGGATACCTGGGATAGCTATTTCAAGGCTCTCACAAGCCCCTAGAAGCCCTTGGCAAGGCTGGGTCAGTATGAATAGGTCTGTGCTCTATGCCCTACCCTTCTAAGGGACAATATGGACGCCTGGTTATTGTGTTCTTTATTGTTGTGGTTATAGCTACATAATAAGAAACCCAGGACCATACTAGATGGAACTGGGCTTTATTGCTTGTTTATGGGGATATGTGTTATATATCTTTTATTCTTGTTGTCTCGGCTTGTTTATGTTGCAGTGCTTATACTATGTTGTTATATTTATTGTTCTTTTGTCTCGGGCATGTTCTATTTACACCATGAATGATGCCAAGTTTATTTGTTTCTTGTCTCGGGATTGTCTTCCTCCAACCTCGCATAAGAAATGGTCAGAAAACAGGGTGAAATAGCATAAATTAACTTGATATAATATGGAACAGAATGGGATAGGTTGGGTTAGTGCTGTTGGGGAGCGAAAAAATGGGGGAAAACGGGTGTTTTGGGAAAAAATGGGGCGTGTGGGCTTTCTCTTGATATTGGTGTGACCCATTGTGGGCCTTGTTGGGCTCATTTGGGCTCATTTGGGCTCATTTGGGATCTCCAACTTGATTAGGCTTTTCCTCGAATGGCGAAGCACTTGATCGGTACCGAGCCACAAGACCCTGTATCTCGGTGCATCCCAGGACGATACTAGATGGTCATCGATAACCAAGCCAACGCCAATTGAACTTATCCAACCGAGGTCGCACATCACCAAATCCCCTATTTGAAGCTCGTCTTTATTCATTTGGGATATCCAACTTGATTAAGCCTCTCCCCGAATGGAGAAGCACTTGGTCGCGACCGAACCACAAGACCCTGTATCTTAGAACGAACCCTTCGGGCGCGTGGTCATCGATAACCAAGCCAACGCGCTGCTGCCCGTCGACAATCCAGCCCACCAAATCACCAACTTGAAACTCTTCTTTATTCATTTGGGATATCCAACTTGATTAAGCTGTTCCCCGAATGGTGAAGGATGTTGTCAGTGCTGAACCAATAGACCCTGTATCTTAGACTGGGCCGGCGTCGGTTTGCTTCGTCATCGATAACCAGACCAGCGCGCAGGTCGAGGCCATTCGACCAGTACCTCACCAAATCCCCTATTTGAATCTCTTCTTTATTCATATGGCATCTTTAGTTTGATTAAGCTTGCGGGTGTATGGCGAAGGGTTTCGCCGGTTTTAAACCAATAGACCCTGTATATTTTTAGAAATTTTAGAACGAACGGGCCGTGGGTGAGAGGCTCACAGTCGTCGTCGATAACCAAACCAGCGCGCAGTCCGAGGTCATCCGTCCAGTACCTCACCAAATCACCTGTTTTAATCTCCTCTTTATTCATTTGGAATCTCCAACTTGATTAAAACCCCTTCATCCATATATGCTGACCTTCTCTCCTCTTTGAACCAATAAACTTCATATGGCCATATCGTATGTGAAATAATGGCCGTTACCAAGCCGACACCATCGATATCGAAGATGCCCCGATTGGGCCTAACCAGATCACCTATTTGAAACTTGTTTTTATTCATTTGGAATCTCCAGCTTGTTTATAGACTTTATGGAGTGAGAGCCCACATATCCAGACTTAAACCAATAAACTTTCGCTGTGCGGATCGTCGAGACACTCACCACCAAACCAATGCCTTCGCCGCACGCTGTAGTCAGTCGACCTGGGCGGCGCACTCCAGACCAGAGTGTCACCAAATCCCCAACTTGAAGCTTGTCTTTATTCATTTTGTCTTATCTTGTGTCGAGCTTAGTTTTGTTAAGTGGCGCTCTGAACAGTCAAGTATCTTCCCATACTTAAACCAGTAGACCCCACAAATACCCACCCAGCGGCATAATTGGCGCACCACCAAGCCGACACCAAGGTCTCTGTAGGCTTCATGCCTGTCGACCACCAAATCACCTATTTGAATCTTATCTTTATTCATTTGGTATCTCCAACTTTCTTAAGCCTCTCCCCGAATGACGAAGCACTTGGTCGGTACCGAACCACAAGACCCTGTATTTTAGAGCGAACCGGAGGGATGTATGGTCATCGATAACCAAACCAACGCCGCGAACAGACATGCCATACGCCCAGTAGCTCACCAAATCACCAACTTCAATCTCCTCTTTATTCATTTGGTATCTCCAGTTTCATTAAATCCCCTTTCTCCCATCTCCATCCTGTGTCCACCTTGTTGTACTTGAACCAGTATATAGGCCATGGAAACAATGCACTTTCACGATCTAACACCAAGCCTATACCATGACTCCTCGCAAGCCAAGTGCGCCTAGAAGCTACGACAACTAGGTCACCCACGCTATATCCCCAATCACTAGGAAGTTCCTCTTTATTCACCTGGGATCTCCAGCTTGGTTACTTCATTGTCCTCGCAAGACTCGGGATTACTGTGGCCTACCCCGCGATCAAACCACAAAACGCTATAATAAGTCATCATCGTGTCGGCATCCGAAGTGCCACTTCGGATATCCGAAGTGCTGCGAACAACCAAGCCAACACTACCTAGTCGACACGAACCAAATATGCTCGGATGAGCGGGGTTGTTCTGCGGGTGAACGAGGCGACCGGTCACCAAATCCCCTATTTGAAGCTCGTCTTTATTCATTTGGTATCTCCAGTTTCACTAAGCTTGTGCTCGGATGGCGAGTTGTGCGACCTATTTTAAGCCAAAGAACCCGGTATTTCATCAGGTGTCGGGTGTCGAACCGGCTGGGTGCATTGTCATCGATAACCAAACCGACGCCGAGCCGGTCGCAATTGCTACCGGCCACCAAATCCCCTGTTTTAATCTCCTCTTTATTCATTTGGGATCTCCAACTTTGTTAGGTATGCCGCCGAATAGTGAGTGATGCGGCCTGTTTTAAACCAATAGACCCTGTGTCTTAAGGCCCAACGAGGGCCAGGGCGCTCGTCGATAACCAAACCAACGATGGAGCAGCCGTGGGTCACATCCGTGGCCACCAAATCCCCTGTTTTAATCTCCTCTTTATTCATTTGGGATCTCCACTATCTCCAAAGCCCCGAAAGAAATCAAACTAACTGTACCTGCCATTTCTTCAGGAGCAAACCACAAAACTTTGCAATAGTTATACTCTCTCTCTTCGGCCACTATCCCTAATGTGTTGGCTACTGCCGGCCAAGATACTAGCAAACCTAAACTACCACTGATATTATAACTAAGACTCATCTTTTGGAATCTCCAGTTTCCTTAGTGTTTCAGGCCAGCCTGGTATGAGTTCCTCCGTCTTGAAGTAATAAACCCGAATATCGTAACGAGGGAGAATCTCATTTGGATTTGAACCGAGAATCTCATACGGAAATATTTCCATTACTAAGCCGATACCATGATCCTCATAAAACGCTCGGCCTCCGTTGACGGGCCTAACCAAATCGCCAACTTTAAGCTCTTCTTTATTCATTTGGGATCTCCAGCTTTCGTAACTCATCTGAGTCGCATTGTTCTAGCGGGCGCTTGTCGAAATTGAACCACAAGACTTTTAAGCAGTTCCTATAGTGATTTGGATTAGGATATTTATCAACTATTAATCCAATTCCACCCGATTTGCGCGAGCCAAACAGAGAAAAATTAGTATAGGCGTTGTTGCCAGTCACCAGATCGCCGACTTGAAACTCATCTTTATTCATTTGGGATCTCCAGCTTCTCTAAACGAGACCGCAAATAGCCGTATCTAACTAAGTTATGGCGAAGCCACAGAACATGAAACCTAGACCGAAGTTCCTCGTGATCGGGGCCGAACCGCTGAGGGCCGTGAGTCTTGCGCTGCTCCTTTCCAATAACCAAGCCAGGCCCCTTCGGAGCCCACTCGCTCCGTCCAGTCGACCGAACGAGATCGCCTATTTGAATATAGTCCATACATACCTCCATGAGGCCCTGTGAGGCCCTGTGAGCATAGGGTGAGCCCTTGTCCATGGTCTAGGCCGGACAAGGGCTCACAAGCGCTCTAACCAGTAACCTCGATGATGCGCTCGGAAGTGTCGAAGGAGCTTGCCATACCCGCAGAGTTCGTCATCCACATACGCTGGCACTTGCTAGCAACCGGCTTTGGAGCTTCCATATCGGTCAAGATGATATGACCGTCGAAGCTGTGCTCGTTGACATACTCCGTTGGAGCGTTGAAGCAGGTTCCACCGCACATAACGCGCTCCATGTGACGCTTCTCGCCTTTCTTCCAGACAAATACTAGGTCTGGGTCAACGCGAGTATCAAACGGTACAATGGTAATTTCCACTAGACCCGCGAGATTCTGCAACTCTGCGAAAAACGCGGCCAAAAGCCCATTTCCAACAGAACCCGACTGGTCAATCGAAATTGCGAGCTTTGCCACTCGCTCACTTCGCTTTCCGGCGTGAATGTAGGGAAAACGCTTGTTAATTCGACGAACGGTCGAACGTCTGTTTGCCTTGATGCTGGCGCGAACGAAGCTTCGAAGCACCTTTCGCCAGTCTATTCGCGTGGTAAGGATATCGTTGATGCGCTCGCGCATTCCTGCCGACACCGAGCCCCAACCCTTTGCATTCGCCTCATTGTGAGCCTTCTTAAGAGCATCTTTGAGCCGATGATCCGCGATAGCCTGACTTCCACCTTCACCGCCTTCTTCTCCCGACCAACCTGAATGATCGTCGATCTGGCCATGGCCTTTGCCTGATCCTTGGCCTTCACCGCCTTCACCGCCTTCACCGCCTTCACCACCTTCACCACCTTCACCACCTTCGTCCATTTCTTCGGGCAAAAGGGAAAGATAAGCTTCATAGGTCAAGCCCGATGGGAGATCAGCAAACTCACCGCGACCAGGAAGGCAGCAGTTGGGAGGCAATTCGTCAGGAATATGGCTATTGATCGCCAAATCCATCGCGATGTTATGACGCATGGTCATTCCACCCACAGGCTTTCTCGTCGACACATGGCCAAGGATCAGGTGGTGGAATTCATGCTTTAGAATGCCGACAACCCACCGAAAAGGGTCATCATTGACTTTTGCGCACTCTTTGATGGTTTGCTCCATAAACTCTGGATTATAAACCATTTCATAACGCCCTGCGGGCGAAATCCTCACGCCTGCCGTGGGAACAGAGCTACAAGCGACCTTATCGATCTGACGTGAAAGCGCAGCCCAGAAGGGCTCTGCCATAAGGAGCCGGTAAACATGGCGATTAAGGTCGAACTTCGTAAAACTCATCGATTTCTCTCCTTGCCGAAGACATCTCGGCTCTTGTTCCTATATTATAGATGATCTGGCCCAGGAAGTCAAGCAATATCTTGGTCCTTGACATACTCTTTACATCTGGCGATAGCGCTGGTTGGCGTGTATGGTTGTCGACAATGTCCCGAAGGACCAGAAAGATAGTTGAGAGGCTCGCGGTTGCCCCTGTGAGGGCTGCTAGACCTGTCCTGGCCTACTAGGATGGGCAGGGCTCCTGGGCGCTCGTAAGGGCCTCTGAGAGGCTGTGAGAAGTTGTTCGTCATTGTTCTGTTTCTATCCTCTATAAAGCGGGAAAGCCCGAATACCTAGATTCCAACTAGATACTCGGGCTGCTTGGCTCGCGTGGCACACTCTTCTTTGAACTTATCGATCTCGCGAAGCTGGCGTTCAATGCGCTCAATGAGTTCATTGTTCGCGTTTTTCTCACGAAGAGACCAATACTCCTGTTCTCTCAAAGAGGTAAGGACAACCTCCGCTTCCGTGATCGTAAGAGGAAAGTCGTGCTTCCAAGTATCATTCTCCTTGTTCCCCATCTTGGGCCTCCTTCATCTCCTGGTCATAGTCATAGTTCAAGCAGGCATATACTGCCTTCTTGTATGATGGCGCACCACCGGTACGGATTAAAATATCATGAAATTCCTCTGGATTCCACTTTCCTCCCTCTGCTCCATTCACCGCATAGTACCTATCGAATATCTCGCTGGCTCGTTGCTCTAATGCTAGTTCCACTGGGTCTAGTTTTGGGCATTTCATACTTATATCCCCCTATACCGCGACAAGGATAAAGGAAAGGGCGATAAGGCCCAAAAGTACATCGGGCCATTCGCTCTTATTCAAGTTACTAATCATGTTTCTCTCTGTTCTCGAATTTATAAAGTGGGACTTATGGGGTTCGAACCCATGACAATCGGCTTAAAAGGCCGGTGCTCTACCAACTGAGCTAAAGTCCCAGGAAGGAAGCCGCTAATAGTGCGGGCTTCCCATAAGCAAACTTACTTATTCTCACCGGGAGCCCAGCCACCTGAAAGAAGGCCGCGAATATACTCGTTAACCGTGATCCCGGATGCCGTCTTTGTGCCGTAGAATGCCGGAAGCTTCGTCATTCCATCGGCCTGCTTGCCGATAAAGGAGAAGAGCTTCATCGCTACTTCGCCCGGCAAAGTAACTAGGTAGTTCGCCAAGTTTGCCTGCATATTCTTATCGAGGGTCTCGTCGAGCCGTCCAGATGCTTCGATCTTGTCGGTCAAAGCAAGGTGCTCGGTCATCGACCATCCAGCCGTAAGCGAGATCTTCCCATCGTCAAGGATATCCTCAACGGAGACAACGCGCTCATAGTTGGCCACGAAGTCGCGGAATGCGACGGAAGCTTCGGAGCCTACGAAAGAGCACCCAAGGTGGTAGATAGTCGCCAAAGTCGCCGCAGAAGGCTTATCTTCAGCGAGCAAGCAAGCCTTGTCCATCGTCTTGTCCAGACGGAACCAGCTGCGACGATCGGGGTAGATCTTGTTGGGTTCGAACCCGCCTTTTTCGGGAGTGTACTCAAGATGACGCTGATCATCGTTGATGAAATCCCAGATAACCTGGGCTACCTTGCCGTTGGCGTAGTTGAGCCAGTCCTGAACAGTAGGTTCAAGGTCGAATACCGACCAGCGGCTCAATTCTGCCGGGTCCATTTCCCCGACTTGGTAGGAGCTAGCACCAGAGTGCTCGCCACCGTTCATTGCCGCCATTACGACGGTTTTAGGGTGCAAATGCCAGCCGTTGAGCTTGCGGGAGTCGTTCAGCTCAAAGATGCCCTGACGAACTTCCAAGGTTGCTCGGTCAACCTCGTCGAGGAAGAGCAACACAGGCTCGTTACAAGCCTTCTTATACCAGTCAGGCGGATTCCATGAGGTCGCCTCGCCCTTAATGGACGGGAGGCCCATAAGGTCACCTTCTGTCATCTGCGATGCGCGGCGTTCAACCACGGGAATTCCTCGCATTGCGGCGATCTGATAGACCACCTCGGATTTGCCGATACCGTGCCTACCACGGAGCAAGACGGGAAGCCTCGCGTCGAGGATCATGGGTGCGACGGACATAAAAGTTGCGAAGTCTACTGATGCCATTGTGGCTTTCTCCTGTTTAGGAAGTTTCTGTCTGTTGTTTCTATATTATACACCCATTTCTGGGCGAGGTCAATGCTTATTTTGTCAAGAGAGTGTCAAGAGCGATCAAGATATCTTTTAACGACCTTATCGGCCCCTATTGCATCCAAAAGCGACCAAGTAGCCAGGGTTAGATGGTATTGAAAGAGCATCAACACGGGCATAACCACAATTAAGGTAAGCGTATTGAAAAAATAATTGCACTCTGTTTCGATGGTCACTCTATCTCTCCTTGTGTGCCTATATTATACACAAAATCTCGTTGGAAGTCAATGCTTATTTTGTCAAGAGAATGTCAAGAGCGGAGGATCCGAGCTGGTCTCGCCCAGCGAGGGCTAGTCCTTCAAGATGAGCCCGCACCTGGGGGTTCTTACGAGCGAGACTATAGAGACCTCTCCAGGCGTACCCGTCGATGTCGGTGGCGGTACCGCCAGAGGCCGTGATAAATGCGGTAAGCTCCACGAACGTCTCTAGTTGCAAAAGCTGTTTTTCCATGTTTTCTACTTCAGTCACTCTATCTCTCCTTCTGTACCCATATTATACACAAAATCTCGTTGGAAGTCAATCACTCTTTTGTCAAGAGAATGTCAAGAGCGTTCTGAGCGGCGAGTTCCTCAATATGAGCCTTGACTTCCGGAATTCCCCGTACTTTACCATAAAGCTTTAACCAGTCTGGGGATCGCCCATCGCCGTCGCGATACCAGGGGACGCGACCGGCAGCTATGGCCATCCCGTTAAGGTAGGCCACAAGCTCTTTAAATGTTCCAAGTCGCAAGATTTCCTTGCCCATGTTTTCTACTTCAGTCACTCTATCTCTCCTTCTGTACCCATATTATACACAAAATCTAGCTGGAAGTCAACCACTCTTTTGTCAAGAGAATGTCAAGGCTGACTTCCCAGCTACTCCCTACATTTTCGCCTTCTTGATGTGGCGCTCTTCGATTAGGGTTGGGACTGCCTCTCCAAAGAGAAGGATGCTATACAGCTTTCCCCCTTTGACGGCGTTGATGGGCAGGCAATCCGGGGCTTCAATGACGAGAGCACAGTTATGTCCACCGCTTTTGAGGTGTGGCCCGCTGTGTACTGCGCGGCGTTGATTGTAGCCAGACATCCAGCTGGTTCGGAAAGAGACGAAAGAACCTGGAGCATACTTCGTTCCACTTGCCAAGATGGCGAAGAGCGTCACGATTTGACCCTTGCTGGTGAGCTTGTTCCAGTAGCTCTCTGTCGGCGTATAACCTTCAGGATCCGCATCAAAATCGTTGATCATCTTGCCGTAATATTGTTCACCGATTCGCCCGTTGAGCGCCTTGTAATATTCCACGATCTTAGCCAGCTTTGCGCGATTGTCAGCGCCAAAGTTCTTAGCCCAATTCTGAGCCTGGGCAGCTGCCTCATCGCTGTATTGCTCGACAAGCTTGTCGAAAACTGCCTTTTGGCCAGGAGTCATCTCGCGGCCACCATGCAGGCGAGCACGGATGTCGCCGATAAACCCCATTGCCCAAGTATTATTGTCGAGGTCGGCGCGGTGGGAAAGCTTACCGGTGAGGATGTCCATTGCGGGATCAATAGCTTGGACGGGCTTATTGAGGCGCTCCTCGATGGTCAAGAGCGCTCTGCGCCGGCCCTGTGTGAGCATCTTCTTGCGCTTGTAATACGCCTGAAGGCTGGTTACAAAGTCACGATCCCGCGTACTCAAGCGAGTGTCTGCGAGGATTTTGTCGAAAATGGGTTGAATGCGTCGTGCCATGTGTGTCTCTCCTTGTGTACCTATATTATACACAAAATCTAGATCGAAGTCAACAACTTAATTGTCAAGAGAATGTCAAGGGTTTTTATCGGGCCAAGAATCCGGCCATCGTGGCCCGATTCTCTCGCCTGGAACTTCCGTAGCCTCCTTTCGGGCCAAGAATCCGGCCATCGTGGCCCGATTCGATCGCTGGAAGTGATTGTTGACGCGCCAACAAGTCGTCTTTATTCATTTGGGATCTCCAACTTGATTAGGTATTTCCCCGAATGACGCCGGGCCTTCCCGGCATAAAACCAATAGACCCCGTATACGGGGTCCCCGTATTGCCAGTGGCGTAGACCTTCGATAACCAAACCAACGCCTCCATCACCTCGTCCCCAGATCACCAAATCCCCTACTTGAAACTGATCTTTCGTCATAATCCTTTCTCCCTCGCTGTGCCTATATTATACACAAAATCTCGTTGGAAGTCAACAACTTAATTGTCAAGAGAATGTCAATGCTTATTTTGTCCACTCTTTAGGCTTTCTATGTATCTTTTTCGTCTATCTGAAGATCGAGACCGCAAAGGATGCTTTTCTCCCCATTCGCCAATCTCATACTCTTCCACACTTAGAGTGTCGGTCCAACAAAGGCCTCTTGCATATTCAAGATTGAGAATAGTATTTTCTTTGCCGATGTCGTCGAGGTCCACAACCAACACGGTAGCAACATATGCTTTCATGATTTCTCCTTCTGTGCCTATATTATACACAAAATCTAGATCGAAGTCAACAACTTAATTGTCAAGAGAATGTCAAGAGAAAGTACCCGGAGCGGGGATCGAACCCGCATTCCCCGAAAGGAAGGGGGTTTTAAGCCCCCTGCGTATACCTAATTCCGCCATCCGGGTTCTCAATCAAACTAAAATGGAATCTCCTCATCCAGCCGTTCAGGGCCTTCACCTTGTGGAATCAGCTCTTCTGGCATAGGATCATAATCCTCGTCAAAGCCGTATGTTGGCTCGATAAGGATGATATCCTCCGTTGACATTGGTTTTTCGGGCATTCTTCTCTCTCCTAGTTAAACATCTAGCCTCGATAAGGCCAGTATTATACTGAACAATCCAGAATTCTCCTTGCTCTTTGGGCTTACAAGGAAAGGATTCTACTGGACCTTCAAATATTTGGATTTTTCCCGTACTATCTACCATCTCGGCAGTAGCTACACCATCCTCTACTCTATCGATCGTGCCGGCCCAAAGGACCAGCGTTATTGCCAATTTCAAAGCTTCTCCCTATGCAGGGCTCTTGAGGCGGGTATTAGCGGTCCAAGCCTGACCCTTCCAGAAAAATTCCCAGTGTCCATATTTATCCTTGCGAGTCCACATCCCGTATTCTGGCCGAAAATCTGGACAATCGCGTTTTGATTTCTTTTTGAAATATTCTGCGGCCCAGTTTAGATCAGGTACAAAGTAGTTTTTCGGGACAGAAGCGCGAATCACGGCTTCTGAAGTTGTTACCGCAACCTCATAAGCAGCACCATACTGAAGAATCTCGTGAGAAAGGGCCATCCTTCGGGTATTTGAAAAATCCGCCATTGGTATACACTCAAGCAACCATGCATGTTCGTTGAAAAAGTTAAGCTTTTCCCATTGTAGATTCTTGACGATGCTGTGATGAACAGGCCACTCACTACGCGGGATGTCGCACTTATATAGTCGATTTTCAAGCATCGCGCCTATGCCGAGACCAATCCGAACACAGCTTTCAACCACGTTGCGCCGCCATTCCGCATTTAGCACCGCTAGCTTGTGGATATCCGCTTTCATCGCCTTACAAGTCCGCTTGTTGTGGCCCTGCTTTCCGCAATAGGTGCACTGACGCGGCTTCGTGGATGTGGCCTTGCGGCGCGCAACCTCCTCATCATGCTGACGAACGACGAGGCTATCAGGCCGTCTGGCGCGGATGTTCTCAATACGTGATAAACGGGTTTCGCAGCCGCGTATGTTGTGACCAGGACGCCCGCAATAGCCGCAAGTTACTGTTCGTTTCGTCATGTGTATCTCTCCTTGTGTACCTATATTATACACCCATTCCAGGGCGAAGTCAACAACTTAATTGTCAAGAGAATGTCAAGGGATCTTGAGAGCGAGCAAATCGCAAGTGCACCAGTGTTGAATTCCTTCGCGGTCGGAATCTGCGCGCAGCCATAGCACCTTGCAATACATGCCGGTCGGCTCGGCCACCATGGCCGACACTAGGCCGATCGGGGACTCATCGGGAGCGAGACACCATTCAGGCAGTGTCACCAAATCCCCTACTTGAAACTGATCTTTACTCATCTTTGGCTCGTTGTGGCTCACAAAGTCCGTTTGCGATAAGGTCCGTGGCAGTTCTGCCAAACCAGCCTTGCAAGCTAAATGCTAAGCCACTGTCGATAAGGTACTGCCAAGCTTCGAATACCTGATCTGCTGTTTCTGCCTCGATAAATCCTTCGGCGATACCTACTGCTTCATAACTTGTCATTCTCTACCTCCTATCCGCACAATGGGGAATGTGACCAGTTCGCATATTGCCAGTCAGAGATCTGGCCATCCTTACACAGATGATCCGTCCAGTTGTTCCAGGTCTCACGGCGCGCTGGCCAATCCGGCACACCATCCTGTTCATATTGAGCCTGAATATGAGGGAAAACCTCACTTTCAAACTGTTCACACGCCTGTTCCCAGGTCATAACACTATCCAAATTTGCTGACATGTGTATCTCTCCTTCTGTACCTATATTATACACCCATTCCAGGGCGAAGTCAATCACTCTTTTGTCAAGAGAATGTTAGGAACACTGACAATGCGATGACTCTGGACCTCTACTACGATAGCCTGTTCTTTGGAACACGCTGTTTCCACCCCTTCTACCCAGCGCAACGCAGCAGTGCCTTCCTTGCCTTTTGCTGCTGCACCGTTACAGGAAAGGAATTCTTGCAGCCCCTCTCTCATCGCGGC
>Ga0080013_1004154_pt1 | contig 14466 bp, 18 predicted proteins | sample ETNvirenome_6_85_FD_69236 | JGI IMG/M metagenome (GOLD analysis project Ga0080013, IMG submission 69236) | Marine viral communities from the Pacific Ocean - ETNP_6_85 (SPADES assembly) (version 2) | ecosystem: Environmental > Aquatic > Marine > Oceanic | place: Pacific Ocean | collected 2013-06-19
TTAATTGTTTTGTGGTATCCACTTCAACTCTTTCTTTCTGCTGAACCGGCGGTGTGGCCCTCTGCTCAACAATCGTAGTGGCACCTAGACCCTGTACGACCTCGGAAATAATTCCGGAAAGAATGCCTTCTTCAAAAATCACCTCCTTGACGCATTCTCTAATTAAGGGCCTAAGTGCTTGTTTTAGTTGTGATTTCTTCATTTATTGGCCTTTCTTAACACTCTTAACACATTTTTCATATTTCTCTTTACCTTCGCGGCCCACTTTAGAAGTGCAGATAGCCCATGGGTTGTTTTTCTCTTCTTCTTTTAACTGTTGCTGGATAGCGTCCTCTCCAAAGAACTCTTTGGCTTCAGCATCCGACAAGACAACCTCTATCTCTTCTCTGATGAGTCGCATGAGTTCGTTTAGATCGTCATCCTGGCTCGGCTCATCCGGATCCACATAAACTTCTTCAAGTTGGCTCTTCTTCCACTCTTCGTGCGTTTGACCTTCGTGAGATGCACAATCATGCTCCTCGTTTAAAAAACCACGCCAGTTATCAAAGCGGTTCTTATCCTCTTTAAAATCGCTAAAGGCCATTCTTAATCCTCTAATACCTCGTTAAGTGCTCGGTTAATACGATCCGCCTTCGTGAAAAGGTCTTTAGACCGAAGTTTACTCTCAGACAGGTTCATATAGGCGCCCGGGGTGGAGGGCTCAGATACCATGTCAAAACAAATCAGTTGAAAATCGTCGTTAACAGTCACGGATCCCTTGGCCTCTGTAACAGAACCTAGGCCGCGAGATGAAATTCCTAACTGTACACCCGAATTCACCAATGATCTGAGGATATCGCCGGATGGGGTCTCCAGCACCTTGATCTTACCCATAACCGACTTTTCTTCCATCCAAATATCCGTGACCATGTGAGAGGCGTTTTTAAGGTTGACCACAGAATCGTCAGGGTGGTCCAATTCGCCTACGGCGCGCTTATCATCAACAGTTTTTTTATAGTTTTTTACTTCTCTCTCAAGGATTGGCTGTGGATATACGCGGCCGTTGCCGTTCTGCACCTCTGCCTCTTGTAGTTTGCCAGAAAGCATCATTCCGCCATCCTTAACAAACCTTTTCTCTTCCTCAGTCAACAAGTCTTGACAAATACCACCTTCACAAAGTGCGTAGTATTCTCTTAAAAGGTATTTACTCATAAGCCTCCTCCTCCCGCTTTGGCTGCCTCGGCTTGAATGGCACGCATAATTTCTCCCGTGTCTTCGATACCGAGGGCGCTCAATGATTGTTCAATCGCGCCATAATGAGTGGCGAAATCGACTGCCTCTTCTCGAAGAAGTACTTCTCTTATTAATTGTCTCAATGTAGGTATGTCTATCTTCATAATAATAAAAACACGCGGGCGTCACCCGCGGGAGCTAAGAACCTTTGCAACAGTGACGAACTGGCTGTAACATCCATTTCCTAGTCATTGTATAATTCCTCCATAACGTAACTCGTTATTCTACTCGCCTCAAGAAGTTGTTGCAGTCTTCTTCTTTTTCTCAGCGTCCTCGATGTCGTCGTCGAGGCCCCCTTCATCGAGAAGGTCAAGTGGGCTTGCAAGAAGCGCGGCGCCCTCGTCCACGGTGATTTCTCCGGTGGCCACGAGTTTATCCATCTCTTCGCGGATAATCTCCTTAAGTCTAGCTTTTGTAATTTTCATCTCTTCTCTCCGCTGTTAATTAAAAGTTTCAATCCACAATCTCCAAATATCTCATTCAAGATATAAGAAGTGCCGGAACTTAGGCATCCTAAGATGAGTAAATTCATAACACTATATTCGAAAGTAAATAGTTCAGTAAAATCGTTTATTCCAAAAAGAAACGCCCCGGACCAGAAGCCCACACACATAGAACATTGGAACAGTTCTCCTAGTTTACCGGTCGTGGGGCGGATACCGTCAAATATGGAACCATAGACTATTATTTGAGTAAGTCCATAGGCAGCTAAAACAAAATATAGCAGCTCCATTACTCTTGCTTCTTTTTGTCTTCATACATCTTGTACATCAAACCGTATGGGCGCGCGTTTGGCATGATTGTGCCCTTGCGTGGTTCCTGTGGTACCTCTCCAAGCGATGTGGAGTCATCAGGTGTAGGTTCGGTTAACAGATCGTCCATATAGTCGTCATAGTTCTTAATATAATCAAATGCGGGGCGCTCCTCTGTGATGAAATTGCTCACCGAGTAGATGGCCATCTCAACCGGATCCACCTCCACGTCGGCGGCTTCAGCTAAGAGACCTTCGACGGCGCCGTAAACACTACCCCCTTCGACAGAATCTGGCTGTACAATCCCACGACGGGTTAAGTGGTGGAACAAACGATTTTGGGTATCATAAACATGGTCATGCATGTTTTCTTTCGGAAACGCAACAATCTTTTTCTCTTTTGGCATAATAACAATGTCAATATCAATGTGGTCCAAGATCAGAAAATCGCCACTCATCGTCTTGCGAGCCTCTAGGTTAATGACAAGCTGAGGCGTCTTCTGCAAGCCTAATTTGCTGACTGTGTCAGAAGTAAGATCAATTTTATACCGGTCGTCCGGGAGGGCACCGGGTTCTAGTGCAATTTTATATTCAGCCATTGTCATTAATCTCACTAACTAACTGTTGTGTCTTAAGCACCTTCTTTATCATCACATTATCAATTTTCTTTTTGCCAAACGTTTCGAGCAACTCTAAAACCGCCTCAGTTCTTTGCGACATGGCAGGATCGGATTCAATTTCTTCTGTGTGTAGAGCCTCAGAAAGAACCCCTTTGAGGCGCCGAATTTCCTCGTTCATAAAAGTTTTGAGGTCGATACCATTGTCAGTAAAAGACAGTATGTATGCGCTCAAAAGAGTTTGTTGAGACTCTAACAAGGAGCCACTATATTTTTCATTGAACTTCTTTACAAAAGTACTATAAACCAAGTTGTCCACTGGTTTCAAAAGACTCTCGGTCGCGGCCTCGGGGGGACTCATAATGCGAGCCACTAAACCCTCCTCCAAGAGTACTTTTGACTTAAGGGGTCCTTTGTCATTGAAAATTTGATACACAGTAGCTAAGTCTTTGTAATTGGGCACAAAATTACTAAATACATCTGCACCAAGAGCCTTATTAACAATATTAATCAAGTTAGATTGCTCCGTAAAAAGCTTTTCTTTGTCGATCTGGCTATAAGCTTCCTTAACCAGATATATAAGCTTCTCGGCGGCGTTATTGTTGAGGTTATGTGTCTCTAACAGGTTGCGATAGCATTCAAGCTCCTTCCCCATTTCCCCTTCGAAAGAAAAGTTCTCTTTCACCAAGGCAACAATGACCTCTTTCCGTTCATTATCCCTGTCTACAATCGACTTTGTTAACTCTTTAATCAAGGTCTCATACAGGAATGCTGTATTTCTTTTTTTATTGTGTTTCAGTCTTTTTTGTGCCATTTTTGTTTTCCACCTTGTTGTTTTTTTCCATGCTTTCTAGCAACACCTTAACCTCGTGGTTGACTTTAAAGATGTTTTCCTCTTCTCTATCATAATTAGGTAGTAAATCTTCAGAAATCCCTTTTGCAAGAGAGCGCATGTCATAATAGCCTGCAGGCTTTTTTTGGCGCTGTTTCATGCCGGCTTTAGACTGGTTATTCTTCTTGCGGGGGCCCTCGCCTTCCCGCCGATCAATCGTAACCGGCTCATAAAACTTTCCTTTAGACTTCGAAGTAGTAGTCGCGGCGGGGCGCCCCAGGGCATCCTTGACCTTGGTTTTATACCAGTCCTCGTCACGTTTTGCCGGGGGTTCCCCAGCATCAGGCTCAGAAAGCAAAACACTTTCCTCACCTGGAGGCTCTTCGCCGCCCATTTCGGGCTCGGGCATCTCCATATCGGGCATCCCACCTGCATCATCAGGCCCGCCAAGTCCTCCGGCGCCGGCCATTGCATCGCCGGCGACCATTTGAGAAACCGCTTCCAATTTGGCAGTATACTTAGCATCATATATTAACTCTCTCTGGTTACGTATGATATCCTCATCCGAAAGCTGGAAAAGTTTTCTAGCGATCCAGCGACGACTAAAGAAGCCCTCAGTAGCTTCGCTGGCCACACCAAAGCGTGTGCTCCAGTGCTCCAACTCTTGTAACTCAGCCAGTTTCGAAGGATTGGATAGATATAAACTAAACGACACCAAATCATGTGCACGAAAACCAAGCGTATAAAGATGAATGATAGCCACCTTTTCCAATTCTGCGATAATTGAACGCTGAAGACGCTGGATCGTGCGCGCAAAGCGGATATCTTTCTGTGCGAGCGTAGTTTTATCTTCATCACTGCCATCACCGCGTGAGAGGTAGGACGCCGGAATTTTGAGCGCAGAAAAGAGTTTGTCTCTCAAATATTTAACATCCTCAATATCACCCGTATATTTACCGCCGGCGATGGTCTCAATCTTTGTTCCTTGAACGCCGCCGCGTACAGGAATGAAGTAGTCTTCTTCAATGCTTAAGGGATTATATCTCAAATCAACACGGCCTGTAGAAGGATCAATCACTTGATTTCTTTTCATTTGGGTTACGACCTTCTGCATATATTGATCGATATCTTCAGGCGCTATATTCCCAACATCAATGTAAAACGCCTTACGTTCGGCCGACCTAACAATACGATAAGCCATCATGGCGTCTTCCAACAATGTTAACTGGCGCCAAATACGGCGCGCGCCCTCAAGGATGGATGTACCATATGGGGCATATTTATCATTGGCCAAAATTCTAAAGTGAGCAATCTGCCAGTTCTCAAAAGTAAGCCCCCCAGAGTTCCACTGGAACTGTACATAGTTTGGGTTTGTTTTGTCTTCGCCTTCCATCCGCTCAATTTCTTGTGGAGGGAGACCGATCACGTTCTTGACTCCCTCTTTTTCATCCAAGTCCAAATATAGGAAATAATCTCCATACTTGCACATCGATCTGCACCACCCGAATAAATTGAAATTGATGTTTAAGATGCGATGGAAAAGCGTATCTAAAATCGATTTAATTTCCTCGTTCGAAGTCTCGATCGTCAACAGCGGATTAAGCACCGTTGAAGTAGTCATCTCATCAGCATATATATCTAAGGTAGATGCGATCTCGGGTGTATATTCCATCTGGTCAAAGTCTACATAGCGATCCCCACGATTCTGACTGCGCAAAAAGTTTGTCTGCATTCCAGAGAACGGGTTATATTCAGTTTTCTTGAATGAAAGGCCGCCGGCTGACTGAAACTTGTATTTATCTAATTGGATCCTTCGAAGCTGACGTGGCGTCTGGCGGCGGTAATTTGTGAGGGGCCCGGACAGTAATCTCGTTAATTTACGAAACAACTCAGAGTTGGAATTACGTGTATTTTTTCTTTGGTCAGCCATTATTTATCCTTTATAAAGCCATAACAGAGGCTTCATTTCTTTGATGGCCTCCTCTTTAGTCTCCGCGGCAGTCTTTGTATACCCATGCATACCGGGTATCCTAGTGTCTAAACTTGTATTTGTCACCACCATGGAACTTAAAAACGCTTTCCTATATTGTAACTCTCTTTGGTTCACAGTTAAAACAGTATCTTTAACCCAACACGCAATTGCCATACTCATAACCAGATCATCATTGTATCCACGCATTGCCCTTGCTTTGCCGTGCTGCCAGATGAATGTTTTAACCTCGTTAAGCAGACGTGTAGAATACAAATTAATTAGTTTATTCCTAACAAATTCTTCAAATTTAGCTATAATGAGGGGTTTTGTTTTTGATGAGGTAGTAAAGCCCGCAATCGAGTTAGTCACAGCCTCAGCTTCTAACTGATCTAAGTACTCGTGACTCCCCTTTGTTGAATAATAAATATTCGGATATTCCATCTCTATGAGCTTATCCAGGACCGTAAAGCCAACAGTTGCGTTTTCTATTACTACCATACAGCCGCCGAACTCGCGGCCGGTGGTATTAACAAGATTGGCGAATAAGTCAGGAGTTAGCTTGCCGCGGTATTCAGCTACTTGTTCCATTGTTTCAGCCTTCAAAATATGAAATGTTGAATAATCTTCACCGTCGCCGCGGGCGACGTCAGCTACTAATAGATAAGTGTCGCCTGCTTGATACTCCTCCCAAATCCATAAGTTTCGATCGAAGCCAGTTTTATATTTTGGCTCTTTCAGGCGCTCTAATATCCACTTAATGTCATCAGGATGGATAACCGTCTCGCCCGAGGTATTAAAGTTACACTCTAATTCTTGAGCGATCTGTCGACGAGACATGTTTTTTGTCTCTTCTGCAAACCATTCCTCATCATGTTCAGGGTGGACGTCCCAAGGTAAAACGGTTGGATAAAAGTCGTTTTCACCAGATTCGGCATTGATATAAGCGTTGTAAAACCAGTTTCCAACCCCGTTTGGGCTAGACAGAGCAATGCAATCCCCACCGGTTGATAAGGTGGGGTACAGAGCCGTCCATAATTCTTCTAACCCCTCGACGTGGGCGGCCTCATCAATAACTAACAAAGATAGCGCTTCAGAACGGCCGGCGTCAGGGCTGGTGGATGAAGCTTTTATCTGTGAGCCGTTTGACAATTCAAATGAGGTGCGGTTGTCCACTGCAATATTGGCAATGCGGACCCAAGGAGGAAGCTGCTTGATGATGGCCTTTACTTTCTTAACTAGGTTGGCGGCCGTTCCAAACTTGGTGGCCATAACAAGAATATTCTTATCCCTATAGAACAGCATTAACCATACAACATACGCAGCTACTATGGTGGAAATACCAAGCTGCCTCGCCTTTAATATAACGTTAAAGCGATGATCAACAAATGTTTCCAATAGATCATTCTGGTAATCGTATGTTTTAAAAGGGATCAGTCCCTTAACGGGGTGGGAAATTTTTGTATATGTGTTTATAAAATAAACAGGATCCTTTCCTGATTTAATTATCTCTTTGGTGATTTCTTTTTTGGTTAGCTGATAGCTCATTCATCCCAATCATCGATCAATTTAGCGAGGCTCCTCATCTCTTTTGCCTTTTACGTTCTCTGCATCAGACGAGTCTGGAAATGTCGTATTGCCAATCATGCCTGTGCCCACGGCTCGCTTCTTGTTGTCGTTCATCCCCAACCATGTTCGGACTGCGTCGTCCAAGCGGTCTTCACTGCGCTCGCCCACCTCAATCACTTCGTCCATGCCACCAATCTTGTAGTCGCAAGCGGCTTGCACCCAAGTGCGTAAGCGAGAAATGTTTTGAACAAAAATGTATGGCTCGCCCTGCTTAGTTAAAGTAAGTGCGTTGCCGGTGTTCTTTTTGTACTCCTTCTTTAGAAAGTTTACAATATCTTGAATCTTTTGTTCAATTTCTCCCTCAAATCGGTTCTTGTCGTGTACATCCTTCAGAGCTATCTCACCAGAGTAAGCGACTTTTAAAAGAGGGCCGCTAAATCGACACGAAAAGCCGTCCATAACTCGGGAATCGATAATTGGATCGCCTTCCTCTCTGGTTAAACCAATCTTAATTGGTTCGCCAACATCGTCGAGGGCGCCGTCATAGCTGTTTGCCAGCACCGTTGAAATTCCACTAATAATATCTAATACAGAAGCCATATTTTATTCATCCTTTAAGTTTGGTCGCCAACCCGTCTTCCATCGTTCTTCCCGGTCCTCTACCCACTGGGTGTAACACTTTAAGCAGCATTCGAATTTGTGCATGTAGAGATCGTCCTTTATTTCGAACGAATAAATCTTGCATACGGGACAGATCCGATTACTATCTCTATTAAGTAGTTGTTTTGGGACGAAAAAACCATCTATTTCAGTTTTTTCAACTTTGTCTCGTTTCTTCAAGTCCTGTTTGTATTGGGTCTTTAATTGTTCAAGGTATTCTTGTTCTTTATCCTCATCCCAAGTTGCCTTGGGATTTTGTATTGTGTCATCACCATATTTTTGCTTTATAGCTTTCTCGATGGCCGCAATCTCGTTAAGATTTTTCTTCACAAATTAGCCTGTGTATATTGTGTCTGGCACCGTCAGCGCTTTAATTAAGATCGGAGGATATTCATCAGCTGAGGTACCTCCCCAATACCAGAGCGGGGCGGGTCCTCCGCCGGAGTACTTCGACCCAATATAATACGTATAGGATGTTCCTGCTGTTAACCCAGTCACGAGCCAGCTATATTCGATTATGGCGTTGTCGCCGGTAGATGCTTGATATGTATGCCTTTCGTACTGAGCACCTAGAGTGTTGTATGTAGAGTTATCGGACAGACCTAAAAATATGTAGTCATCCGAGGTAACAGCCATAGCAATGAGTGCAGAAAACATGATTTCAATTTTTCCGTTGGCAGGCGCTGTAAACGTAATTTTCCAATCTGACGTCGGTACAACATAACTCGTAGTGTTTGTGTAGTTAGTATCGGAAGCCGGCATTAAGTGTGTCATGGCAACGGACAATCCCCCCATCTCATATATGTCAAGCGGCACCTTGGGGGTTGCTGTGCCCACTCCAACATTTGTCGCATCAAGTTCTATGCTTGCACCGCTATAGTTTGAAATCTTATTAACTTTTAAAGTACTCATTGTTTATTCCTCAAATATCGCTAACTAAAGCAACTCCACCTGTCTCTATGTATAAAACGCCTGATATCTCACTATTGTTAATTAGAACAAACGTTCTGCCTGTGGCAACTCTCGTGTTGACAATCGGCGTCTCCTGAACCGAGCCCACGTATGGGTTGACTTTTAACAGCGTCATGCCGCGGAGGGCATCATATATAAATTGTCTCAATTTGGATACGGTCCAACCCTTTAACGGCTTCCCCATTATCTAGCTACCTCGACCGACGCGTAGAAGATCGCGATTGAGGTAACAATACCAGTAATAACACCACCAGCAAACCACCAATGATTATGTCGGTTTGGACGGTCAAGAGCCATCTTCCTAAGCCTCTCAATTTCTTCATCTTTTATCCCCATTATAGAATCTCTCTCAAGACGTAACGACTCTATACGAGTCTCCGCTATCTTTGTAAGCAAGTCGCATTTAGCCACTTCTTTCTGCTCTACATATTGTTTAGCCAGTTTACACTGATTAACTACGCTTTCTTTCTCAGCGATCGTGTGTGCTGCAGCCGCCGGATTCAACAGGGTCCCGGCAAACGGGGCCTTCTGATCCTTCGCTAGCGTTACGACTTTTGGTGCTGGTTGCGCATGAACCAAAGTAGGCGCCGCAAAAAAAAAGAGCGATATTAGTGCTATCTTAACCTTCTTCATGGTGTATCCCGAATGTTAAACTTAGAAGCCGAGTCAGGTGTTCTGGGTCTTCGTAGTTTTCCTCGATCAATCTCTTCACGCGGCGTTTCTTGTGCGCGCCCAATTTCTCGCTCTCAACCACGTGTCGTGCTTCAATTTGGTCAATCGTCTTATTGTATTTTTTTATAATCTGATCACGCCTTTCAAGTTCGATTTCATGGGTTTCATTCAAAACGTCAATTTGTTTTTTGTAGCTATCCTTAGACGCTTTCAACACTCCCAAGGCATTGGCGCCATCCTTGCGGAATACTACCATCAGAACCACTGTATATACCAATAGAACTGGAACATACCAATAAGTTTTAAGCCACACCCAAATCTTTTTTAATATATGTTTGAGTGCTAACCAACTCACGCGCCATGCTTCCAAGCGGTGGCAGCGTCAACAAAAGCTTGGGTTCCCACATAGGCCAACGCAATCGCAACCCACTGGTCGCCACTAATATCACCGTGGAATAATAAGCCAGTCGACACCAGCCATACCAATAATTTTCTACTCGTATATCTAGAGAGGGTCTTGTCCAACATCCCCTTTGCATCTTCTACTGTCATTTTTCTTCTCCTTCATTTGTTTCCTCTACCTCTTCATACTCTTCCGGTTCTTCTGGTTCTTCGAACTCGATAACCATGCCGCATTTATCTTCGGTAGCAAGAAATTTTTCAAACGCGTTGTATAGTAATTCGGTCAAGCTTTGTGCCTGGGATAGCTCCTCGTCTTCCATCCAGTATGGATCTTCTGAGATACCCGTAAAATCGCCGATGCCGTCCTTTGTCTTCGCTTCCACTGTCCAACCATTCTTCCAACGGGTAATTACATATGTATCTTTCATACCTATATCCTAACGTAGGCAAAATCATTTTGCTTTTCAATGATGATTTGGTTGTTCACACAGTCTTTCAATGAATCCAGGTGGGATATAAGAAGTACCGTGCTGAATTGTGATTTAACTAGATCCAATATCCTTGTGAATCCCTCCATGTTTTCCTCGTCTAGGGCTGTACCTGGCTCATCTAATATAAATAGGTTAGGTTTTGGTAAAGTGGACACATTTAATAGCGCCAAGCGTATGGCCATGGCGGCTATAGATTTTTCTGCTCCGGACCCCATTTCGATTGGGCGGGCCTCATGCTTGGGGTGCTTAATCAAGATGTTGAGACGGCTACCCTCCTCTTCAAAAAAGACCTCAAAATCAACCACGTTGGCTAAAACTTTAGCAACCTCCGTGTTGATAACAGGAAGCCTTCTCTTAATAACATCGTAAGAAATACCATTCGGGTGCATCGTACGCATATAAAGATCATATGCTTCATACTCTTCCCTCATCGTCCGCAACTCCTCCTGTTGCTTCTCAATATTGTCGGCGCGTTCCACAAATGCCCCATGCGTAATATATAATTGTTGCAATTGTTCATCGCATATTTGAACTTTCTTCGAAGCCTTCTCTATCTTCTTAATGTTAGCAGACTTCTCTCTCTTTAGTTCAGAATAATTTTCAATAACTTCTTTATTTTCATTATAAATTTTCTGTTTAGACTCGCTCTCTTTAATCTCGTTTTGCAACAAGATCATTTGATTCTGATTTTTTTCTGTTTGAAGCTCACATTGCGCGATCTGATTTGCCGTTTCATTCTTCTTCTTAAGGACCTGTTCATATTTATTAATTCTAGTAGAGATCTCTACCGTGTTAAATGCTTTGAGACTATCACTCAAGCGCAACAACTGTGTGTGGTGATTCTCAAGGACTCGCAGGATCCCGGGGACTTCTTGCTTCGACACGTATGCATCTTTGATAAATTTACAATGCGAATATTCCTCGCCACAAGGCACCTCGGATAACAAGCCCACCTTTTTAAGGTGCGTCGCGTGGTTAGTTTCTGTGTTTTTAATTTCAGCCGAGATGCTGCTTATTTGAGTCCCAAGGCTATCAACCTCATCATTCTTAGCTCGGTATAATTCTATATCAAAAGTTCCTACAAATTTTATTATTTTATCATAAAGTTCCCGGTGCGTGGCGCATTCCTTTTGTAGGTTCTTATTTTCAAGCTCCAGAATATTGTAAGATTCTCGCCTCTCACGTAAGGAATCAGTAACCTCAAGAATGTCGATCATTTCTGACGGGGCCGAACGTAATTTAATGTCGAGCGCGTCGTTCTCTCCCTTTAATATTTCCGTTTGTAACTGTAGGCCTGAGCACTCTTTCTTTTTCTTCTCCGTTATCTCTTCGTTTTCGCGTAAGTCTGTTTGGGCTAATGTTAGCTCCTCCTCAAAGTCCCTATCCTCTAGTCTTTTTACGGCGCCTCGAAGATCTGTCGCTTCCTCCTTAGCCATTCTAAACTTGCGTTCAAACTGTTCCAAGTCGAGGAACTTAGCCAATATTTCTTTACGTCTAGTGGAACCCTCACCCAGAAAAGAGAGGGCGCCGTGTTGGCTTGTCATAGAGGTCATTAAGAAGTCCTCAAGAGTACCAAAGACCTTACGTATGTTTTTATCAGTATCGTTGCGACTTAGCCCATTTTTACTAATCACATCCCCAGCTTCATTTACATATTTAAAATCAACATCAGTCTTCGCCTCTAAAGTTTCTTCCCCTTTTAATCGTTTTACGTACTTTTCTGATGTTCTTTCGACTGAATACACTTTACCGTCCACCAATATCTCTACAAGGCCGCGGCACGAGTCTTTGTTTTGGTTAATTACATTAAGGTTTTTACGTGAGTTTTTGGAGGTGCCGTTAAACAAGGTGTATAAAAAACTATCAATAATACTAGATTTACCAGAGAAGTTTTTTCCAAAGACGCCGAGTACGCCGGCAGTACCCTCGGTCCCGAACTCAACACGATTACCTTCTCCATAATTAAATAAATTGTCCCATTCTAAAGATAAGATTTTCCAATTGACATTCCTGCCCACCTCTTCATCTTTCTCAAGAACGGTGTTAAATTTACGATTTAGATCATATACCTTTTCCATCACCTCATCATCAGCCTGATAATCTTTAAGGTATTCTTGGATTAATTCTTCTTGGACGGCCGGATCTCGAAGATCTTCTTTAAACATTTGATTCGTGAGATCCTCAACGGACCCCCGATTACCAGCGGCCCGGTTTAAAAATGTCACCGACTCTGGTTTAAACTTACGCTTAGCAACATCAGCGGCCTTTCGTATCACGTCTAGAGGCAAGTTGTTATTTGATACCAACCTCAAGCGCGCGCCTTCTTGGATAACAGCCTTACGTGGGATTTTCCCCTTCGGCGTCAACTCAATAGTTAAAAACGGCTTGGGGTTTTTAAGCTCAATATGGCGAACAGTAAAGTCATCTTTACTTTCAATCTCCCATAGTAATAAACCCTTGTCGTTCGTTTCTCCATGGTTTTGCTGAATTGTCGAACCACAGTACCACACACGATTGTCAGCGTCAAGACTTTGACGCTTGTGGATATCGCCCAACATGGCAAAGTCAAAATCTTTGAAGATATCAAGAGTATCCTCTCCGCTCTCCATCATCCACCCTAGATCAGTTTTACAATTTGATATTGAACCATGATAAAGAGCGATATTGATTGCCTCCTTATCAGAAGGAGCGACCCAGTTATCTCGGTCGAACACAGACAATACGTTCAATACCAAACCATCATCCAAAAGAATCTCCCCAGAATCTTTAGCCAAGTGCAGTTCAGGGTGTGCTAGTGCATCGACGATGGGGCTAAGCGCATCCTGCCGACTACTGTTCTTCAGGTTTCCGTCATGGTTACCAAGGATGATATAGGTCGGAGCAATATCAGCTAAGTTCTGAAAAAAGCTTGCGCATAAATCCACAAACTCCGGAGATATTTGGGTCTTTGTATGGGCGATATCGCCACAGTGTACAATATAATCAACCTTCTCTTCTGCCAATCTCCCATACAGATGTGAAAAAGCTTCCTTATACTCTTTATGATATTTTAGATTGCGGATATGGGTGTCCGCAATGTGCGCAATTTTCATGCAGCGATACTCCTATTCAGATAATGCTTGTGATATTAGTTCTAACTCAGACTCCATGGGGGAAGTCTGCCTTCGTAATTCAGAGAATTCTTCTTTCGTCATCTCTCCTACATCATTATAACCTTTTAAGTCAATTTTGTAAAGCTCTATGCCGTGCCCCATCAGGCGTTGAGCAATATGACGAGCTTTAGATTGGGCATCCCTGTCTAAAGCCAAATATACCGGTGGGTCGTTCTTGACTATCTCCTGGAACAGAACACTGTTTTCTCTTAGCGTCGAACCAAGTAAGGGAATGGAGTTCGGACCAGCTTTAATAGCATCGAAAACACCTTCTACGATAGTTACGGGCTTGCACCAATCTATCCATAACTCATTGAAGACGATGTCTCGATGGGCCGGCGGGTTTTTGTACTTAGGCCAATCCTTCCCGAACGTACGAGCGACAAAGAAATTGATATCTCCATCGATACTGAAGGATGGTATGATAATTCTATTTGCATACTCTCCCCCCGTGCAATAGCCCATTTTCCAATAGAAGATATCTTCGTGAGATAGGCCCCGGCTTTTCAAATATTTTAAAGGGAACACGGCAGTGCGGGGGAGTGCCTTGTTAGCGAGCGAGATATACTCATCTGGAAGGGAGATTACTGTCTTTTGTATTTCTTCTTTCTTGTTCTCGAACAGGTCTAGCGAAAACTCACCAATATCAACAGAGCCCTCAAGCTCTTGCCATTCATCTTTTTGTTGCCTGGTTCCTAGTCTCCTAACAACACGGAATAGTTTAGGGGTGGCCCAGCCACACACCCAACACTTTGCACCTTTGTCTAAATTTACAGAGAATTTTGGCTTGTGGTGTTTACAGAACGGACAGTGGAATAGATATTCCTCGCTAGATCTTCGATAGTCCCCAAGGATTTCCTTGAGGATCGCAAACTTCTTCTCTTGCACTAATTTAGTATAGTAGACTTAAACAAAGATGTCAAGCAATTTTATATATCAATTACCACGAATTCATCTGGTTTCTCAATGCTCATCCCGAGATTACCGGGGTGAACATCTTGAAGGACGTGTATTGTCTTAAGCCTGACGGCTAGCTTAACCAGAGTTTTAATCAAATTCATTACCAAATCGGGCGGCAACGTACCCATCTTCAAATCAAGTATATTC
>Ga0080013_1004155_pt1 | contig 14465 bp, 16 predicted proteins | sample ETNvirenome_6_85_FD_69236 | JGI IMG/M metagenome (GOLD analysis project Ga0080013, IMG submission 69236) | Marine viral communities from the Pacific Ocean - ETNP_6_85 (SPADES assembly) (version 2) | ecosystem: Environmental > Aquatic > Marine > Oceanic | place: Pacific Ocean | collected 2013-06-19
TAGCATCAAGAATAGGCTGAATTGTCATAAACCCTATCCTTGCAAATTGCTTAATACCGAACATTGCCCATAAGGAACTAAAATGTCTGATAAAATCAAGATTTTCACTATTAGTGATCATCCCCTCTCGCCGTCGGGAGTGGGGACCCAAACCAAGTATATCATTGAAGGAATGCTGAAGACTGGAAAATACCAGTTTGTTTCCTTTGGGGGCGCCATCAAGCACCCCAAACATGACCCCCAGCACACTGAGGAGTGGGGCCAGGACTGGATTATCTGGCCCGTGGATGGCTATGGCAATGCGGACATGGTCCGCGCCATGCTGCACCAGCAAAAGCCGGACATCGTCTGGTTCATGACCGACCCGCGCTTTTATACGTGGCTCTGGGATATTGCGCACGAGGTCCGTGCCCACTGTCCGATGGTCTACTATCATGTATGGGACAATTATCCTTATCCCACTTTCAACAAGGTTTGGTACAATTCTACTGACCACATTGCCTGTATTTCTAAGCTTACGCACGATATCGTTCAGACAGTGTCACCGGATGTGGGGAGTTCTTATATTCCTCATGCAGTGAATATGGATGTCTTTGCTCCTATGGAGCCTGAGATTACTACGGCCTTTCGCAAGGAAAAGAAACTTGATGACAAATTCGTTGTTCTCTGGAATAACCGTAATGCTCGACGAAAGCAATCCGGATCACTTATTTATTGGTTCAAAGCATTTTTGGATAAAAACGATGCCTATGGAAAAGCTACTCTTATCATGCACACCGACCCTAAGGACGTACATGGACAGGACCTTGAAGCTATTATGCATGATCTAAACCTGGTTAATGGGGAGGTTCTTATCTCTAAGTCTAAGGTTAGTGCTGAAGATTTAGCTGGAATGTACAATATGGCTGATGTTACTATTAATATTTCGGATGCCGAAGGATTTGGTCTGGCCACCTTGGAGTCTCTCTCGTGCGGCACCCCCATCATTGTAAACATGACTGGTGGTATGCAAGATCAAGTGACTGATGGCGAGAATTGGTATGGTATTGGTCTGGAACCTGTTTCCAAGGCGATCATTGGAAGCCAAGATGTCCCCTTCATTTATGAAGACAGACTTTCCGAGGAGCAGGTTGTAGATGCACTTACGCAAATGTATACCATGAGTGCCGAAGAGCGCTCCGCCTGGGGTGAACAGTGCCGCGCCTGGGCCCTACGAGGGTTCAATTTTGACACCTTTGTGGAAAGTTGGGACGAACTCTTCACTAACATTTATGACACGCACGGGTCGTGGACCACGCGTACAGGTTACGACAAGTACACAGTAAAGGAACTATAATGAGAAAAAAGATTTTGGTAAAAGCGCCGGCGCTCTCGCGCTCCGGCTATGGCGAGCAGGCTCGATTTGCCCTGCGCGCCCTCCGCACCCGAGAAGATGTGCTGGATATCTACATCGTCAATATTCCCTGGGGCGCTACCGGCCTCATTGTTGAAGAGAGTGAAGAGAGAGCATGGCTCGATCAGACCATCTTAAAAACACAAGTCTATGTGCAAAATCAGGGAGCTTTTGACCTTTCCTTGCAGATCACCATTCCCAACGAATTTGAGAAGATTGCTCCCTATAACGTGGGATATACCGCGGGCATTGAAACCACCAAGGTAGCCCCTCACTGGATTGAAAAAAGTAATTTGATGGTCGACAAGATTATCACTATCTCCGAACACTCTAAAAAGGTTTTTGAGAATAGTAAGTATGATGTGACCAATCGCGAGACTGGCGAACAAGTTCCAGACTGGGGGCTTCAGGTTCCTGTGGATGTTGTGAATTACGCCGTCCGAGATGCGGAGCCTGAAGAGGTGAACATCGAATTTTCAACGAAGAAGAACTTCCTGGCTATCTCCCAGTGGGGCCCCCGAAAGAATCTAGAGAATACTATTGTTTGGTTCGCTCAGGAATTCAAGGATGATCCGGATGTCGGACTTGTCGTCAAGACAAGCACCGCATGTGATAGTTTGCGAGATAAGATGTTTACTGAAACTCGTATTCGCAATCTTCTAAAGAATGTACCGGACCGTAAGTGTAAGGTGTATTTTGTCCACGGGGAACTGACTACAGGTCAGCTTACGTGGCTGTACCAGCATCCTACCATGCATGCTATGATTAATCTGGCGCATGGCGAAGGATATGGGCTCCCACTCTTTGAGGCCGCTTACAATGGTTTGCCGCTGTTGACTATGGCGTGGAGTGGACAACTTGATTATATGTGCCGCCCGAATAAACAGGGCAAGAACTTTCCACGGATAATCAAAGTGGACTATGACGTTCAACCCATTCAGAAGGCAGCTGTCTGGGACGGCGTCTTGCAGGCTGACTCAATGTGGGCTTATGCGAAAGAGACTTCTTATAAACGCGCCCTTCGAGCGGCAGTGGACAAAAAGAAGCACTATAAGCAGGAAGCCCTAGGTCTGCAGAAGCATATCCTTGAAAACTTCACAGAAGAGAAGATTTATGCTCAGTTTGTGGACAGTTTAGGACTCACTCTTGAGACCAACACAACCGTGCCGGCTCAGAAACAAGCGTTGATGGCAATTGAGAACCCCAAGGAGAGAGCAGCGGCCGCCGTCGAAGCACTTCAGGGACTGTCCCTGCAGACTGAAAAATTGGAGTTACTGAAAGACTTGTTCAAGGGAGAGAGCTGTTATGTTCTCTCCTGTGGGCCGACCCTGACGGAGCATGATGATGCTAAGCTCACTAGCCTCTTGGGAGATACTCTCACAGTTTCAATTAAGCAGGCTTATGACCTCTTCTCGGAGGTTACTGATTTTCATGTCTACAATTGCGCCAATTATAAGAATTATGATTATTCCAAGAGGCGTCCTGTTGTTATGGAGGCCTCTACCACCCCGTTCAAACTGGGTGAATGTGATCTCAAGTTCTTTATCCGGGAGCGCAATTTTGATAACTCCGTTTCTGAGAAGAAGAATTTTGGCGATTGGACGCTGGATACACAGAGCCTCTTGCGTCCCTATGGCCCCGGCATTATGTACGAGGGAGTCTTTTACTTGCTACAGCACCTAGGTGTAAATGAGGCCACGACGATTGGGTGGGACAACAAGCTCTTGCCCGACGGCGCCGATCAACAGCACTTCTACGACAAGAAGGGCAGCGAATATGACAAAGCCAACTTTATTCATAGTAATGAAGTGGCCGCTAACGAGGCCGCTGTCGACACCTTGTCTCACGAAGAAAAAATCACCTTAGCAGTTGTCGACGAGTGGTACGAGTGGCTCAAGGCCGAAGGCTGTGAATTGAAGATTATATCTCGACTCAACCCGGCTAGCGAAAAGATTGCGCGGGTGGAGCTGTGACTCGATACCTGATTACAGGAGGGACCGGATCGCTGGGCAAAGCCCTGATTCAAAAACTTCTGTCACTGAATCCCCAAAATGAGATTATTGTGTTCAGTCGCGATGAGGGCAAACAAGCCCTCTCGTTCGGCAATAACCCCGCGATTATCCGTGTAATTGGCGATATTAGAGACTTTCAAAAGCTTAACGTTACCATGAAGCGCCACAAGCCTCACATGGTAATCCATACGGCAGCTCTTAAGCGCATTGATGATATGGAATTTCATCCCGATGAATGTGTCAAAACCAACATTATGGGATCGGAGAACGTCGCGCGCGCAGCGCTGCTCAATGGTGTAGAAAAATGTATTCTTATCTCTACTGACAAGGCATGCCAACCAGTGAATGTTTACGGCTCGTCTAAGTTCATTGCCGAACGATGTTTCACTAATTATGATTATCATTCGGAGACCACCATTTTTGCCTCGGTTCGGTATGGCAATGTTATTGCCTCTCGTGGATCCTTTATTCCTCTTTGGTTGTCCCTTCTCACTGATGGTCAGAAGATCAAAGTTACATCGACCGACATGTCTCGATTCCTCTTTACTTTGGAAGACGCGGTAGACACTGTGCTAGGAGCGTTAGAAAATGCTCAAGGGGGAGAAGTCTTCATTCCCCAGATCTGTTCCTACGACATGAACACTATTATTTCCGCCGTGGAAAAAATGCATGGGGCTCCTGTGGAATACGATCTCATCGGATTACGCCCGGGCGAAAAGCTCCATGAAGATATGCTCGCGGCGACGGAGTTACCCTTTACTTACAAGGTGCCAGGGATCAACCTCCTGTCGGTCCGCCCTCAATATACGAAGCGCCTCTTTCGGGCAGACTGGGAGGATTATGATGGCCCAGAGTTTAACTCGGCTCTTCATATGAGTGACAACGTTGACGAGTTGGTACTTCTAATTCAACGAGGCCTTGAGGATGCCAACTAATTCGAGCAAACTCAGAGCCTTTGATTCCACGATTGCAGAGGAAGATTTAGCTCCGATTGTGGAGATTTTGAAAAAAGGGGAGCTAGGTTTCGGGCCCAAAGTCGGAGAATTTGAAAAAGCCTTTGCTTCCTTCTCGCAGAAGCGTTACAACATTGCCACCAATTCGGCGTCCGCCGCGGCCTATATGATCTTTGCCTACTTGCGTGCACACAAAGGGAAGTGTGATGTTTATACTACCTCTTTGGGTTTTACATCCCCCGCTTGGGCCGCTCAAGCGACAGGCCATAGAATAATCTTTGTAGATGTGGATGAAAACCTCCAATTTTCTACCGCCGACTATAAAACTAAACGAACAATACCGCCCAAGAATTCGAATGATGAGGGTGAGCGTCCTGTGGTCCTAATGCCCGTGCTCTATGGGGGTGTGAGTACAATTGAAGGTTTTGAGCCCTATGGGGATGAAATTATCGTCGTGGATAGTGCCCACTGCGTTACTCCTACTATAAAGTCGGATTTTGTATTCTTTTCCTTTCACCCTTACAAGCCAATTTGCAGTCCGGACGGAGGTCTTATTGGTACTAATAATTCTAAGGCTGTCAGTTATCTGCGCAACTATCGAAACTTCGGCCGGGTCCCCAATGGTGATACCTACGATATCCAACATGACGGATTTAAGTTCTATATGAATAACCTGAGCGCCGCAGTGGCTCTAACCCAACTCCCGCATTATGACAAAAAATTAGCTCACCGTAAAACTAACTATGAAAAATGGGCCGAGGAGTATACTTTGTTACCTCAAGATGCAAAATCTTCTTATTATCTGGGGACGACTCTCGTAGACAATGCTAACGAGTTACTCAATACTATAGGGGTCAGTCGCCACTATCCCATGCTTCATCAGGCTACCTATTATGCACGCGGCAGGAAGATATCACTTCCACACTTAGAAGGCTTGCACTCACACATCCTTAATTTACCATTATATGAAGAAAAAACATGAAAGACTGGAAAGACAACAAGCGCGCCCACGACGGAGTGTGGGGCAAAATATATGAACATGCGCAGTCTCAAATAGCTGATGGTAAAACTGTCTTAGAGGCCTGGACAAACACCAACCTTTACGAGATGCGTACAAGCGGACCCGGCAATGCAAAGAATGCGCGTTACTTTCCCTATATTGTAAAAAACAAAGCATGTTTTGCCAGCTCCCGAGAGGAATATCTCCACATCAAACTAGGAGTTTTGGCAGAAGCTATCTTGCCGCGCTTATCATGCGATACCGATCTGATTGTTGATTTAGGTTCCGGATGGGGGCGCAATAGTCTTTATCTGTCGCACCTCTTCGGCGATACCTATGACTTTTTAGCCTGCGAGTTGTCGGACAGTGGGCGCCTTTGCACAGACCATTTTATTGACACATTTGATCTCCCCATCACGACTCTCCCCTTTAATTACTATGACAATACCACCCTGCAGGCCCACCTGAGAGAGAGGAATTATCAGAAAGTAGTGTTCTTTAGTAGTTATTCTATTGAGCAGATTCCCACGATTGGTAAGACTTTCTTTACATCTCTGCTGGAGCTACCAATTCCGGAGATGGATTTTGTGCACCTGGAGCCGGTAAGCTGGCAACTCCTAAACACTCCGAAGAACACCTCAGATCATTATAATGAAGATCTTGTGGAGGTAATCCAACAACTAGAAAGTGCCGGGCTTGGCACCATCCATGACATGGAAGCTAACCACTATGGGCATAGGCAGGATTTCGCCGCGTCGCTAATTACATGGTCTAAAACCACTCGATGAGCTATATTGACACTGAGAAAGCCCGAGTACAAGAGTCCTTGGGTGATACTGGGTTTGCTATCTCCCATGTCTACCATTTACTTACTGATGAACAGCTCCGCTGGTTTGAGAAATGCCAAGAGTACTATAAAGTTTTTGTAGAAGATCCAGCCGTCAAGCATCGGATTGATCGCTTGTGGAAAGGAGATCCTATTGTAGATAGGGGAAAAGTTTTCGAGCTGACCCACGCAGATCTTCTCGGCGCTCCTCTGCAGCTAGATAGTGGTGCGTTCATGCACCTTTATTCTAATCCTACCTTCTTAGATATAGCCTGTGGGTATTTGGATCAAGAGCCAGTAATGCGAAATGTGACTACATGGATACACTCCTATACTCCCTTTGTTACTCGGGAGCGATCTCAACGGTGGCATCGGGATACCGAAGATAACCGTATTCTCAAGATTTGGATGTACTATTCGGACGTTACGGCAGCCAAAGGCGCCCTCCAATATGTTAAAAATAGCCGTTATGAGGATAAGAACGACTCGATCTGGCCCAACTATGATAAGTCTACTGACTCGTGGCCCACTCATGGATACTTGAATGCCGCGGCTACAAACCAGATTCCCGTGGAAGATGTAGTCACAGCTGTCGGGGAAGTAGGAACCATTGTTTTTGGCGACACAAATGGGTTTCATCGTGGTGGACAACTCGACTCCCCCGGAATTCGACTTAAAACTCAGTGTTGCTACTTGCGTCCTAACGCCTATCAGGTGCGCAATGGGCCCTTGCAAGTTTTTGATCACAACCCCACCGGTGGAAATATATGTGATAAAAATCACCCATTATATGGTACACTATCTACTAGAGCTAAAAAAGCACTGGAATAAATATGACACAAAAAGTATTAGTATTAGCGGCCCATCCTGACGATGAGACGCTAGGGTGCGGCGCAACGGTAGCTCGCCTCGCCGCCGAGGGGGCCTATATAAAACTTCTAACATTTACGGATGGTGAATCGGCCCGAGGCCAAACAACCAAAAATCGCAATGATAAGTTGGAGGCGGTGTGCGCTAAGTTAGGAATTAAAGACTACGCCTACTCCAATTATCCTGATAATCGGTTAGATATTATATCCTTATTAGATAAGTGTAAATACGTGGAGCAGAATGTGGATTTCGAACCAAATCTAATTTTTACTCATCATCCTAATTGTCTGAATATCGATCATGAATTGGTGTATCGAGCAACAGTGACTGTATTTCGGCCCCAAACTAAAAAAGACCAGACTATTCTCTCCTATGCAATTCCATCCTCCACAGATTATAATCCACGAGGATCTTTTTTGGGTAACGTTTATTACGATGTGACCACAACTTATAATGTTAAACTGGAGTGCTTGAGAGAAAATTATGATGCGGAGATGCGCTCACCCCCTCATAGTCGCAGCTACGAGAATATAGAAAATTTGATGAAAGTGGCCGGCGCAGAGATAGGAGTGCCTTATGCTGAAAAATTCGAACTCATCCGGAGTACTAAATAAATGGATTCCACTTTTATAATTGCCGAAGCAGGCGCTAACCATAATGGGTCTTTTGAGCAAGCTTGCGCTCTAATTGACGCCGCAGTCGCTGCAGGATCCAATGCGGTAAAGTTCCAGACATACTCAGCCGACACTCTTTATTCTAATAACACTCCCGACTTTGGGGGATATAAAAACATCAAGAATCTGATCAAAAGTATCGAATTGCCACGCAATTGGCAACAGGATCTTAAAAGTTATTGTGATGATAGCGGTATTGAGTTTATCTCTACTCCTTTTGACGAGGCAGCCATCGAGGAATTATACAATATTGGAGTAAAGAGATATAAAATTGCTGGGTTTGAAGCGACCGACCCACGGTTTGTAAAATGTGTGGCCAGCACTAATTTGCCCCTGATTATTACCTCCGGCATTGGAAGCAATATTCAGATGGTTCGTGAAATTGTGGGGTGGGTGTATGATGTCAACCCTATGGCGGATATTACAATTCTTCATGGTAATAATGCGTACCCGACACCCTTTGAGGATGCGGGGTTGAACCAAATCGATCGTCTGCAGGATTCTATACCCAACGTTACTGTTGGTCTTTCTGATCACACACCGGGTATTTTAGTGCCCCCTGTCGCGGTGGCAAAAGGCGCGCGGGTTATTGAGAAACACTATACCTTATCTCGTTTGCTGCCCGGCCCAGACCACCCTTTTGCAATTGAGCCTCGTGAGTTGAAAGAAATGGTGAGCAATATTCGCACTGTGGAAAAAGCATGTACCCCAAAAAAAGGAAATTTGTCCCCGAGTGAAGAAGCGTTTAAAATGGCGATGCGTTCGGTAGTTACCACTACGTCCGTTGCCGCGGGAACACTTCTTACACCACAAAATTTAACTACTAAAAGACCTCTTCTTGAAGATTCGGTCCCGGCTCGGGATTACTATTTGACCTTAGGAATGGTAACCACTAAAGATTTACAAAGAGATCACATTATACGCCACGGCGATATTACGTGCCCCGAGGAATAAAGGAGACTATGTTAACGCTTGTTGATAATGACGCTACTTATTGGGAGTTTGTCCGCGATCTAAAAAATACCGATCAAGCTCGACATAACTCCGTTTCTACCCACATCATCTCCCGAGAGGAACATCACAAATATATGGAGATTTACGGGGATCGCTATTACATTTGTGTAGAGAACGATGTCCCAATAGGTTATGTGGGAACAAATGCCCAGGATTATGTTTCTATTGCCGTAGTGTCCGGGCACCGCGGCAAAGGAGTGGGAAAATATATGCTTCAAAGCTTTAGAGATAAGGTGAAGCTGCACCACCTCCGCGCCATTGTAAGTATTACCAACGAACCAAGTCTGCGCTTGTTTGAGGCATGTGGATTTGTAAAAAAATATTATATTTTTGAGGGAGAATAAATGAGTAATAAGACATTTATTATTGCGGAAGCAGGATCCAACCATAACGGAGATTTTGAAACTGCTAAAAAACTTATTGATGTCGCGATCGCCGCAGAAGCAAATGCTGTGAAGTTTCAGTCATTTCGGGCCGATAAGCTTTTTAGTACCAAAGCCGGGAAAGTAAACAACTTTGATGTTTTTGAGCTTTTCCGCCCCCGGGAAACCCCTCACGCATGGAACAGGGACCTGAAACTCTATTGTGATGATCAGGGCATCGAATTTATGTCCACCCCTTTTGATGAAGAAGCTGTCGACCTTTTATATGAGATTGGCGTCTCCCGTTTTAAGGTAGCGGGCTTTGAGAGTACAGATTTGCGCTTTATTAAGTATGTGGCTTCGACACGGTTGCCCATCATTATATCGGCCGGCCTCGAATGCGGCAAGGAGATGATATCTCAAATTATTACTACGTGTCACGGAGTAGGGTGCGAAGATATAACTATTTTACACTGTAACAGCGCATATCCTACCCCCCAATCCGAAATCAACCTGGATACTATAAAGTTTTTAAGTGACGAATTCAATGGCCAAATACGAATAGGCCTTTCGGACCACACTCTTTCCTCTATTACTCCCGCTCTGGCAGTCTGTCACGGTGCCACATGTGTAGAAAAGCACTATACTCTTTCTAAGACTATGGAGGGCCCAGACCACTCTTTTGCAGTAGAGCCGACCCAACTCAAAGAAATGGTAAAATATATCCGACTAGCGGAGGTGTCTGGAGGCCTCAAGTTGGGCATCACCGACAGCGAGCAAGAGAGCATCCAGGGACGTCGATCGATCGTACTCAAAAGAAACGTCTCGGTTGGAGAAGGACTGACAGCGGACACGCTTACTACTAAACGGCCCTATTATGAGGGCTGCATAAAGGCTGAAAAGTTTTTTGATTTAATTGAAAGTAATAAATGTTTTCTGCTAAACTTAGAGCAAGATGAATTCCTCAAAGACGAACACTTCAAATAACTCGGCGCCATCTCATGGGCTTACGGATGAAGAAATAATTCAAGAAATTCAAGATATCCGCCGGCGTAATAACACTTATTGGATGGACTCCGTCCGGATGTGTTTTGAACTAGCTCCATCGCGTGCTAGGAGCCTGTTCTCCAAGATTAAAGAATGTGATCGACGCATTCAGGAACTTAGCGATTGGTTGGCTAATAATGACTCACAAACGCCTTAGTGATATAGTATTTATAATCCAGTCTCGCATTAATTCCAAGAGAATCCCTGGTAAAATGCTCCGGCCTTTTGCTGACTCAACTTTGTTTGAGATTGCTCTTGATAAGATTTTGACGTCATCACTGATTCCTAATGAAAATTTTTATGTATCTTTGTACGACGATGTTTTGAAAGACATTGCTCGGGAGAAGGGAATCAATATTTATCATCGATCCGAGAAGTCCGTAAGTGAAAGCAGCGATACCCGGGTGGTATCTGAGTGGCATAATAAATTGGATTATTCTTATTTTGTGTCCATCAACCCATGTTGTCCCCTACTTCAAGTGGAGACCATTGAAAATTTTGTAAGACATTATTTGGATAGTCCTTATCCCGGCGCCTTTGGTGTACGGCGTGTGCAAAATTTTTATTGGGACCATGAAGGCAAGCTCATTACAACATATCCGGGTACCCTGGATACCAAGTGCGTGGAAGTTACTTTCGAGGGCGCCCATTGTTTATATGCGGGCTCAATGGATCGTATTGGTCAAGGCATTTATCTAGGAAGCTTTGAACCCAATGACCCCGAGCTATACCAGATTGAAGAGAAAGAAACCTTTGATATTGACTACGAATGGCAGTTCCGAGCGGCCGAGGTTTTGTACAAGAATAAGGACTATGTTTTAAATGACTGATATAATCATATTTGGAACGGGCGAATATGCAGAGCTAGCCCACTACTATTTTACTCATGATGCAGAATGCGACTACAATGTGGTGGGTTTTACCGCAGACGACGACTACGTTTCGGAGCCTGAATTTCGAGGTCTTCCTGTGGTACCGGTCAGCGAGGTGGTGAAGATATTCCCCCCCGAGCGCTACAAGGCTCATGTTGCACTGTCTTACCGCAAACTCAATCAAATTCGCCAAGATAAATATAATCTTATGAAGTCCTATGGCTATGAATTGGTGAGCTATGTTTGCAGTCGTTCGGTTACGTGGCCCGACCTGAATATGGGAGATAATTGCTTTATTCTGGAAAATCAAACAATTCAGCCCACTGTCGTGATAGGCAACAATGTAATGATCTGGAGTGGAAATCACTTAGGACACGCCTGCACAATAAAAGACCATACCTATATTAGTAGTCATGTGTGTATTGCGGGCCATGTAGTTGTAGGCGAACGATGCTTCTTGGGAGTAAATGCGGCCGTAGCCGATTACCTCACGATAGGAGATGACTGTTTTGTGGGGATGGGAGCGGATGTGGTCAGTCATGCACCGGATGGGGCCATGGTTCTATGTGCTAAAAGTAACGTTTTCGACAAAGATCACCCCCTCAATAAAAAAATCATAACTTCCTATTTTCATAAAGAATAATATGTGGATAAAAAAAGATCTTATAATTGAACCACAACATAATTTGTGGTGGATGAAAACCCACGCGATGCTCCCGACAGTGGAACATATGAGCGGGGATACTTATCGAGTATATTTTTCAGGCCGTGATGAGGCCAATGTTTCGCATATTGGATATGCGGAAGTAGAAGTAGCCGACGGAGCCATGAAGGTGCTGGGATACAACCCTGACCCGGTCTTCTCCCCAGGCGAACGAGGGTGTTTTGATGACAATGGAGTAACTCCTTCATGCATTGTAGATAATAAACTTTATTATATAGGATGGAATTCGGGCACCACTACTTACCGCATGAGCCTTATAATGGGGCTAGCCACAGAGTCCTCCTCCGGTTTTGAAAGAACTTCCCGCGCCCCTCTTCTCAAGAGAACCGATCGTGAACCTTTTGGGATCTGCACAGCGCCCTTTGTCCTCAAAGAGGAGACGGGATATAAAATGTGGTATGTTTCCGGAGAGGGATGGCGAGATCGGGATACCCCCCTCTATAATATCAAAGTAGCCACCTCCCTGAACGGACTTGATTGGATACAAACGGGGAGAGTGGCGATAGACTTGAACCCTGGGGAAACAGCGCTAGCCCGGCCTTGTGTGGTCAAGGATGAATATGGCTATCACATGTACTTTTCGTATAAAGTTCCAGCTGTCGGGTATCGTATCGGATACGCCTATTCTAACGATGGGTTGGATTGGACACGAGGAGAGCATTTAGAAGTCGATACATCTTCCACATCCCGGTGGGATAACGAGATGGTAGAATATTCTTATGTTTTTGTCCACAAAAATTTTACTTATATGTTGTATAATGGAAACAACTATGGAGCCACGGGTATAGGGTATGCTGTACAAAGATAAAACGGTAGTCATTATGCAGCCGACTTATTTCCCGTGGGTGGGGTTATTTGACCTTCTGGACGCCGCTGATCTAATGGTGTGGTATGATGATGTCCAACTTGTAAAGCGTTCATGGGATTGTCGAAATCGCATCAAAACCTCAAGTGGCGAAGTACTTTTGACGGTACCGGTTTTCAAGAACGAGAGTCGCGATAATACCACTTTCTCTTCTGCGCGAATTAATTACGAACAGAACTGGTCACGGAAACACTTGCAGGCGCTTAAACTAAGCTATCAAAAAGCTCCGAATTTTGAAGCCATGCATAGGGTGGTAACCTCCATCCTAAGTCCTCAATACCCTACTATTGGAGAACTCAATATTGTAGCTATTGAAGCGTTTGCTACAGCGCTGGGGATTACCACCCCTACAATACGCTCCTCAACTCTAGAAGGAGTAGAGGGATCTAAAGACATTCGTCTCGCCGCAATATGTAAACAGCTAGGGGCGACCCATTATTTGTCCCCCTTGGGTTCGGGCGCCTATATGGAAGCATCCCTCCCAGGAGGACATGTGGGAAGTGCCGGCATAGAGGTCCACTACCAGCAGTATGTACATCCGACCTATAATCAACAATATGGAGACTTTGCATCTCACTTGAGTATAGTAGATTTGATGTATAACCATGCTTTTGACGAGGCCCTGAAAATTATTCGCTCCGGGCGACAAGAACCCATCCCATGTCACGATTACCATACATACATGGAAAAGAGGACTCCATGAAAACTTATATTCTTTTATCTAAAAATGCCCTTACCGAGCAAATTTATGAATCCTTTATTAAAAATCGACCTAGTGAAAAATGGGTATTAGTGCGCGATAAGGATGAGTTTACCCTCGAAAAGATACGACACTTAGCCCCTACTAAAATTTTCATTCCGCATTGGTCCCACCTAATCCCTCCGGAAATTACCTCCACCTATGAAAGTATTGTATTTCATATAACCGATCTCCCGTATGGTCGGGGCGGATCGCCTCTCCAAAATTTGATTGTCCGCGGCCACACCGAAACTAAGGTTTCGGCTATTCGGATTGACGAAGGGATAGACACCGGAGATGTGTATTTGAAGAAACCGCTGAGGCTAGAAGGAAGTGCAGCAGAGATTCATCGGCGCACTAACCCCATTATTGCAGAGATGATTGAGGAAATCATTGATAGTAATATAGCCCCGGTCCCTCAAGAGGGTGACGCCGTAGTGTTCCGCCGCCGGCGCCCCGCGCAAAGCAACATAGGCGCCCTCCACACTCCTCAGCGTGTCTATGACCATATTCGCATGTTAGATGCTCCCGGTTATCCTCTAGCTTATTTGACCAGTGAGTGGTTGCGCTTTGAGTTTAGTGAGGCTACGACACAGAAGGATGGGAGCGTTCGTGCTTCGGTCACGATAAAACCTCGACGCGATAAAACCGACAAAGAAATTTTAGACACCATTGAGGGAATCCGAGAGGAAAACAATAAAAATTGGGTTGATTTGCTGCGTTTGGCCATGAGTGTTGACGCGCCGCGGATGCGAGAGTACATACAAGCTTCCCTAGGCGGGGAAGAAGGGAAGTTAGAATGACTAAAAAACGTGAAGAGGTAGCCCTTATTGTACAAGCGCGCCTTTCATCCGAGCGAGTACCCGAGAAAATGGTTCGCCCCTTTTGCGAAACCACTTTACTCGATATTCTCTTTGAAAAGATCGGCCAGATTACCATACTCCCGCAGACCCAAGTCTTTGTGTCAGCATACGACGAGCCTATTAAACAAATTGCGCGCAATCATAAATTGCAAATATATCATAGGTCGGAAGCATCTGCTTTAGAAGAGGCCTATTTGCCGCGCATATTTGAATGGCATGATATGTTGCCTAAACAGTATAAATATGTGATT
>Ga0080013_1004156_pt1 | contig 14460 bp, 25 predicted proteins | sample ETNvirenome_6_85_FD_69236 | JGI IMG/M metagenome (GOLD analysis project Ga0080013, IMG submission 69236) | Marine viral communities from the Pacific Ocean - ETNP_6_85 (SPADES assembly) (version 2) | ecosystem: Environmental > Aquatic > Marine > Oceanic | place: Pacific Ocean | collected 2013-06-19
CGGGCGTCAATTCCTTCACGGCCACCGGTTCGTGCAATGATCGCAACTTCCTCGCGAAGACGATTATCTACCGCGGTGAGCCCATCTTCAAGGTCCAAGAGGCCGATGAGGAAGGTAAGGTCACCCATCTCCGGATGGATGTCTCCACCTTCGACCGTGGTGATCGCATCGCGATCGCCCGGCACCTGAAGCTCGTCCGGCTCGGACAGCTCCCGGTGAATGGTCCTTCCCTGGCCGAACTCACCGTGGCTCAGCTCCGGCTGAAGGCCAAGGAGCTCAACGTCGAGGGATACCGAGATGGCTCGGTCCGTAAGGCCGACCTCGTCGCCCTGGTCAAAGCCGCTCAGGACGGTAAGACCGCTGAGGCCTAAGAACCCCGGTTCACATCTGGTACCCCGGCTCTCATTGAGAGCCGGGCACTCCAGTCATCTCCAGGAGGAGAGGAAAATGGCAAGCAAGATCTTTGGGCACGAACCGCTCGTAAGCGGAGGTGACGACAGTCTGTCGTTCGCCATCAATGTCACCTTCCAGAATGGAGAGAAGATGTTGAGCCTGGCGCTTGACGATAGCTGCGGGCGCATGGACGTGCTGGGGCGAGGGAGCATTGCGCTCTTCCGCCAGAAGGACTTCAAGTCCTGCACCACCGAAGCAACTGAAGAGGTCTTCGGCCCTGGCTTCGCGTCGGGGGTGTCGAACACACTCGACAACTTCAACAAGGCAATGGCGTGGTTGAATCGAATCGAGATCGGTCTAGCAGCGCAGTCAACTTCAACCTTCAGAGTTTCAGAGAGGTAGTGAATGATTGAGAACATGAGTGACTGGGAGATTCTCTTCTGGGCGAGCGTCAAGCTTCTGTCGATCTGGTGGCCTATCGTGGTGTTCTTCATCGGGTACATGTTCTGGGAAACCTGGGCAGATCCATACACGCGGCGTGCAAAAGGTAAGTCACCTAGGGTATAATATACCTACCAACAACAACCAACCCCCAACCCGGAGTAATCCATGTCCAGTACCACCAACGCTCTCTTCGCCACCACTGATCAGGCGTTCCGCGCCGCTTGCAAGAAGGCGGGTGTTGAGCCCACCACCCGTCAGGCGTCGAAGTGGCGCAACCAGCGGGGCGCTGCGTGGAAGGCGCGCAAGTAATGTGGATGGGAGTTCGTCGCCGTAGCCCCGACAGTGATGCTCACGAGGTTTGCATCACAAACATGTACGTGCTCGGCTGCAGGCGGCTGCTCAGCAAGATCTGGTGGTCCCCTTATAGAGGGGCTACGCGAGAAGAGTGCGAAGAGTATATCTCTCGAATCAAAGAAGCCTCCAAGCTGATTGAGAAAGATATCTTTTCCCGCAGATGTAAGTAGAGCACCCAGCGTGCATACCGCATTCGATTGTGGTATAATGGTTTAGTAAGGAGGAATCATGGGTCGAGGACTCGCACATACCCGTCAGGCAGATCGTAAAGCCAAGGCGCAGGCCAGGTGGGTCGCACGTAATATTTGGGGTTGGGACGGTAGACTGGTGACGCCCGGTCGTATCGGTCGTCTCGCTTCGGTTCACTGCCGAGCCTGCAAGTGCTGTGGTGCCCGTGGTGCCCGTTGGATGGGTGGGGATACGATGCAACAACGCCGTGCCTCCATCGACGCTCGTGAACAGCTTGGCGAGTTTGGCTAGGCCAGGCCTGCAAAAGACCTATCAGCTGTGGTATAATAATACCATAAGGAAAACAACCCCCACAAGGTTTGGAAACACTGTTCGCAGCACCGCTCCGGTGCTCGTCTGGAGCCGAAAGGCTAGGTCAGACCACCTTTTAAGGAGAACTGAGAATGTTCAAAGTCGGAGATAAAGTGGTCCACAAGGACTATCCCAAAATCCAGGGACGGGTCGTCTATCGTACCCGCCACGGATTCCTCTTAGTGGTCTGGGATAACCCTCGACCGAGCTGCTTCGGCGGAAACGTTCGAATGGGGCAGATCCCGTCTGCTCTGCTGCACGCTGGGTAGCGTGCACGGCGTGAGGCTTCAGTTCCTCTCCTCCTCTTTCTTCAACCAAGGAAACAACAATGAACGGTGAGATTATGGAAACCGAGCGATACCACTGGTGCGTGTGGATGTACGGTACTGACCAGGATGCTTTCGACCGATGGGATGGAAGCGACCGTGACCCCCCTGGACGGCGCTGGTTCGATGCTTACGATTTTTTTGAGGCGATGATGCGTCGTAACGGAACAACTTGGTACGCGGAGGCGTAGGAGTAACAATGATCTACAACATCTTCGTGGGGCGCACGCTCTACTTCACCACCAAGGATTGCGCTGAGGCGTTCCGATTGTTCCGAGCCTGGGCCGGAACCCCACCCGGCGTGAGGCTTCAGTTCCTCCCGCTTACAATGAGGGAATCATAAGCATGAACTTTACTAGTCGAGAGCTAGCGCTTCTGATGGTTGCCGCGGACAGCATGTCGAACATGACCACGGTGCCGGGCGAGCGCGAGGACTTGATCAAGCTGTGGGAACGGTTCCGTGAGGAGATCGAGCACACTGTCGAGCGCCAGGTCGAGCGCCAGGTCGAGCGCCAGGTCGAGCGCTCGGATCTGGATCAAGCGCTCGAGCAGCAGATCACCCTGCTGGCGGCGCAGGGTAGCTGGACGATCCAGTCGATCCTTAGCCACTGGTGTGTGGTGGGTTCGAAGAACGAACTGAAGCATGTTATGGGGACGATGTGGGAGTTGGAGGAGATGGGTGTCATCGCTCTGCCTGAACACCATGTCGAAGGCTTCGTGCGACTTGCGTAACAACTTTCTCCAGCGGCATGCAAAGGCATGGTCACCTGGTGTATAATAGAATTACACCAACCAAACTGGAACCGTTAAATGCTAGCTGTTATCGTAATCCTCGTCGTTCAATCCCTGAGCCTCGGGGTATCCCTCGCCAAGCACGGCAAACCCCACACCGGGAAACACAACGTCTGCCTGACTGCCATCGGCATCGGCATCTTCTGGGTCTTCGTCTGGTGGCTTGACGTGGGTCTCACCTGTAATCTCTCTCACACAGCGGGGTGCTGATATGAGGTCATTCATCTACGTAGACCGGGCAACCGGCAACCACTGGTCGCTGACGCCAGGCCTCCACGGCCCGATGCTTCTCTCGGTGAATGCTGTTCACTCGCCAGGCCCGGGTGGCTTCGACGATCCCACCCCAGTCGAAGGCGGCTTCGTCGCCCGCGGCCGGATCCTCTGTGTTCGATGGCATGGTCCGTTCATCGAGCTCGGCGCGTTGGCACCCGAGGAATCCCGGGCTGCTGCAGCTCTTAAAAGCGCGGCGTGCAAAACGAATCAAACTGTGGTATAATATACTTACGGAAGGGGAAAGGTTCCCCGACCCAAAACGAGCAATAACCAAGGAGCTCAATCATGGCAACTGCTAACTCTTCTTACTCTTTCTCCATGGACTCTGACGGAGTCACCATCCTCCCCGTTCACCCGAAGTCCGGTCTCCCGACCGTCGTGATTCAGGGACTCTGCACGGACAAGGACGGTAACACGTTCGACTTCGTCGCCTCCAACAACCTGGACCTCCGTTACGCGGACCGGTTCAAGGTCAACTGGAACGGCTCCAAGGCTCGGATGCCTGTCGCGGTCGGTACCGGTCTCGGTGAGGACCGTACCTCCAACCACTCCATCTCGGACGGGTTGTTCATGACCCGTGGTGCTCGGATCGCTATCGCGCGACACTGCATCACCCTCTACCCCACCGACCGGCAGGTGAAGCTGGCCGCGACCCTGCTGGCCGCGGCGGCTCCGGTGGCCGAGGTCGCCGAGGTCGCCGAGGAGAGCGACGCCAGCTAACCCCTGGCCCCCTCCCCTTTCGGGAATACTAAAGAGGCCCCCTTCGAGGGGCCTCTTTTTTTGTTTTGACCCCCTGGGGCGCCCCCCTACTCTGGTGAGTCTCTAGGGCCAGGAGGGCTCCCCCCAGGCGCGGGGGCCCCTCCAGGGGGGCTGCAAACTCAGCCCAGCCCCAGGGCCCCAGGAGGCGGGGTTTAATACACACACCGATCACGGGTACTTTTGGAACCTTTTCCACCCTGTGGTGAGTCATAGCAAGGAGGGAGGGGCGGGGACCCCCTCTCTTCAACCAGGACAGGTGGTTAGTGACAGTTCCGAGATCTAATTGAAAAGAGAAAAGGCTAATTTTGCCCAAAAAATTCCGGAAAACTTTTGTAAACTTTTTGATAGTTATAGACGTCTAGGAGATATAGTAGCATGAAAATCACAAAAAGACAACTAAGAAGACTTATTAGAGAGAGCCTTGGAGATTGGATACCTGGTATAGAGGGTGAAAATGAGAAGGCAGAAAGAGAGAATCAGGAGAGCGTAGCAGAGAAACATTCCTCAGCATTCGTGATGTATAAGGCTCTTAAGGGAGCGGGAACCGACGACAAGGCTGTGCGACGCAAGCTCGAACAGATAGGGCAAGCCCACAACATCAAAAAAGCTATGCAATCACTAGTGGATCAATTTGATGTTGTGGCAAAATCAAGAGATGACGAGGGTGATCTTGTAGAGTGGCTTCGTTCCGATGGAATGGATTTAGAGGCAGCAATTGTAGAATATGTTACACAAGGTGTTATAAGAAAATGAAAATCACAAAACGACAGCTAAGAAGAATCATCAAGGAGGGGGTTATGAAAGAAGGCTCCCCTTGGCACTGGACGTCCCACTCCGTCGCCACCAAGCCACCTGTGGAGAAGCCCCATAAGGATGATATGTCAGCCGGCGAATACTATGCGGATGAGCACATGGGCCTCGCCTATGATTCCGAGGAGGCCAGCGTATTAGATTTATTTTCTGCCGAGATCCGCGCGGCGCGCGATGCCGGCATTTCGCCCGAGGATATTCTTGCTTTTGTTCAGCAAGTGCTTGGAGATGCACAAAGCGACGAAATAATTGATGTACAGGAGAATAGAATAAAAATCACAAAGAGACAGCTTAGCAGACTTATTAGAGAGACTATCAGAAGAGATCTAATTAGTGAGGGAACATCGCTAGCAAGTCTTAAGAGGCTGTTCGACTACATGCAGCAACAGCAGATAAAGTTCAATGCAATAGGTGCATCTATAGTGGTCTACGAGATAGGTGACGAGCTAATTGACCTGGTTACACAAGGTGACATGAAAGACGCAGCAGAGCTGTTCATGTCACGATATAAAAATACTTGATTAAAAGGAATATTGTGAAAATAACACATAGGCAACTTAGACAACTAATAAGAGAAGCTCTTGATACAAAACTATCTAGGCATCGAAGTAAGGGAAGTTTACCTGATGCAAGATCTGATGAGAAGGCAGCTGCCCGACGTTCTCAACGTAGGTATGACTCAAAAGCAATCGAAGCTGGGCTGTCTGATTTTGCAGACGAGCTTGAGGATCATAGTAGTGATGCAGTGGAGGCAGACACACACCCACACCCACACATCCTATCTATCAGAATGGTTGAGGCACTTAGGCCGGTCATCCAATCAGGTAATGTAGCAGCCTCTCTAGAGGGTCTAGATGCTTTGTGGAAGCACTTACGTAATACATCACCTGTACCAACCAATGATGTCCCAGAGAATGCACCAGGGGACGATATAGAGTGGATGGAGAATCGCTTTCACCTGGATCAAGAGGATTGGCCGGATGAAGGTTAATGGCAAACAGCTAGATAGATTTATCATGAGGGAGATGAATAACCTCCTTAAAGAATCTCAAAAGCGTAACATATCAGAAGCCGTGACCAAGTATGGTATCCAACCCCAGGGACGTATCAATGGTGAGATAGCAGATATCATCATTAGGGGGATCAAAGAGGTCACAGGAGCGACCAGCATCACTGGAATAGACATTGAACGTGAGCTTAGAAACATCCTAAATAGAGAGCATGATTCAACCAATGATATTTGGGATCTCTTCATGGCTGTTAAGAGCAGTCTAATTGATGGGGAGGAGGAGACTGGTTTAACATTCTCTGGCCCCGAAGGTGTAGGAGGTTTAGACTGGTCTTTTGATAATACAGCTGATGGTCCCATTAAAGGTGGACCTGATGGAGATCTCGCGTAGTTACCTCAGACTCCTTATATTAGAGGAGATTAATAAATCACGCCCTCCTGGGAGGGTCTTCTTTGGGTGGAAGGATGCACTTCCCGGAATAGGTGATAGACACCCCATTAAGCATGCCTTTATCAGATTAGAAAGATACGGACCTCTCCCCGAGTGGTGGCCCTTTCAGAAGCATATTGTATCTCTCAGCGGCTTTTCTGAAAATTGGGATAAACTAGACTTAACTGTTAATCCCTTTAAGGGGGACTATGATATAGACATAAGTTCGCTTGATGATATTTTAATGTATCAATGGGGTAGGCTCGTTAAGGCTGTTAATTGGGGACAGGATATGAAGGGGAAGGAGTCTGGGGATGTTGAGCTAACCATTCCAGGGGGGATGTCCATTGATGGCATTCAAAAGAGAATTATTAAGGCATATAATGCTTATGGAGAGAATATTCCTTATAGTCCCCTCCCCGGTAAAGCTAATGACAAGTCAACTAGAAATAGCAACTCTTTCGCCTTTTCACTTCTTAGAGCTGGTTTCTTAGAGTCTTGGAGGCAGGCCATTACATCTGCTGGAGTTAATATCAAAGCATTCGCTGGCTTTAATAAGCTGGTTTAACTATGGATTTTTATATTTATCATCGCAAGCTTAGGGCAAAAATTTTTTTTTAAGGGCAAATTCAAATGATGCGGGACCGGCGACAACTTAGACTTTTGATACTTGAGCAACTAGATGATCTAGCCTCTCAAGAGGGTGATTTTAGTCTCGTCCCTGGAGCAACACACAAAGGTGCATTTAGAATTCACACCCCCCAGGATAACGCGATACGTGATATTGTTGTTCTTAGGCATCCTAATGGTGATGTTCAGGCCTATTTTCAAAGCTCAGGAAGATCAGGTGGGGGATATGCTGGCTCATGGGTGCCATTTGAAGGATGGTCAACATCATCAAGAGTTCCCAAGGGGCTCACCTTCTCTGATCCCGATCCTGAACATGCATGGAAGGAAGAGGATATAACTTATGGAGATCATGCTCTCATGGCTAAAACATATTGGAATCAGCCTGGAGGTGGATCTAAATCTCCCACTGGATCAGATCATGAGAAGGCCTCCTTCTGGATAGAGGGCTGGGTTGATGAGCTTGGCGGGCTAAGTCTTCCAGAGACAACGATATCGGATAATATTGGTCAACTTAGCAGGATCAACAGGTGGTTGTGGAGGGTTGGAGCTATTGATAGAAGCGCACCTGTTTTAAATGTTTCAACATCCAGAGGCAGACGACTTCAGTTTGGATTGGATGAGGTTAGTTAGTAAGGCTAGGGCAAAAATTTTTTCGAGAGGCGGCAAGGGGGACAGGGCGGCCGTTGGGACAAATATTGGACAACAATTTACTATTATGAATGATAGTTATAGGCATAAGGAATTCAACAGCATGAGAATCACAAAGAGCCAGCTTAGGCGACTCATCAGCGAGACACTTGAAGATACACTACCCCCGGGTAGACAAAGCGACGCATACAGAGCTGCTCGCATAACGGCAGACATCGGCGCACCTAGCCCACTTGAGAATCTGGCATCAGATATTCTTGACACGATAAACAACGCTGTCGGTCAAGTTGACTTAGACTTCAGTGATGAACCTATGACAAAAAAAGATATTATTGAATTTGTGATAAAAATGCTAATAGAAGAAGAGCCTCAGGCTATGATAGCTGGAAAGGTTGACCCGAGCTGGGCTAGAAGAAAATATGCTGGAGAACTTGATCCTAAGGCGGACTTCTAAATGAAAATCACACGCAGACAATTAAGACAGATTATTGTAGAAGTAATTAGTGAAAACATTGACATACGCGGGATTCCCGTTAATTGGGATGAAGAGGTTGATGGTGAAGAAGCTCTTTCAATTGATGGAATTCTTTACACACTAACCGGGCCATTGAATGTTCCTGTTTCAATAGATGATATGGAGTATGAAAGTGATCCTGAGAGTCTTGAGATTTCTGCGACAGCAGATCTCCCCTGGCCTGCGAAAGATAAAAAGGTTGTTGATAAGATGAGGCCTCACAAAATTGATAAAATAATGCAGGGTGTTGAGGGGGGTGGTGATTTTATAGTCACAGGAAAGAATACAATTAAGTTTAATAGACAGACATAGTAAAAAATTTCTAGGGGCCAAAACATATTTACTATCATGAAGATCACGCGCTGCCAGCTTCGAGAAATCATTCTAAGTGAGCACGAACTACCAAGTGCTCCAAACCACAGACACGTAAAAGATGAAGAGTATCTCCAGGGCGAGAGAGATGCAGAGAGAGCTAGGGCTGAAAGAGAGCAGTCATCTGTAGAGAGGCAGTTAAGAAAATCAAGAGAAGACTCTAGGGAGAGTCTAGCTCGAAGAGAAGAGCAAGCGGAAGAGGATCGAAGAGAAGCTAAGAGGGCAGAAGAGACCAGGTGGTGGAATAGGCTTGACTGGGGACTCACAATAGCTGCAGTTGTTGCCGACCTATTTCCGGGTGGACAGCTTGTTAGTCTGAGTCTGGCTCCCGTGATGATAGCAGCAAACCTAAAAGCAGAAAACTATCTTGGTGCTGGATTATCCATAGCATCTATGCTCCCTGTTACAGGTGGGTGGATGAAGATATTTGGCAAGTCAGCTGCAGAGGGGACAACCCTCGCTCCCGGTGTGGCTAAGTCGCTGGGAAGAGCTTTGAATAATTTAGCAGATAGAGATCTTTTAGACTGGTTAGGAGAATTTCTTCCCGAGCATTCAAAAAATGCTAAAAAAATAGACTCAGCTATCAAAAGATTCGCTGACAAACTTCTCGCGGGATCACTTTCAGAGGCTAAGACAGTAAAGCTCAATAGAAAAGATTTAAGAGAGATAATAAGGGAAGAATTAGAATTAAGAAGAAGAGCTAGTTATTTCTAGCCATGGCTAAGAGGACTGATCGCTTTATCTTCTCTGTCGGCTCATCAATGATGTTATCGATCGTGGCATCCCTATATTGTCCACAAACCTTGCAGATAAATGTAAAAAACTTGTTCTTGTGCTCTGGGTAGAATCTTGTTATTCTCCCATAGCTTAGCTTCTTATCAGGCTCTCTTCTGCAGTAGACCTCTTGTCCTATCTTATACCCCTCGAATTCTTCAGGCCCAAGCTGTTTGGGCTTTTTTATCTTTTTTATCTTTTTGGCCATGCCTGATTATACAGCATGTCGATAAGTTTGGCAAAACTTTATAGCCATGAAGAATAGTTATGGATGTATTGGAGACATTTGGCATGAAAGTTACAAAAGCAACGTTGCAAAGAATCATACAAGAAGAGCTCTCAAGAGTTCTTCAAGAGCAAGGATCATTAGGTTACTCAGGACCTGATCCCGCTAATGCTCTAGATACTGGTGAGATTATGCAGGTTGTACAAGCTCTCATGGCAGGCGGGCTGGACCATCACTCAGCAAATCAAAAAATGGCAGGTGTTGATAGAGGGACTGCTTGGGTGGCTGATATTCTCTCCGGCCAGCAACCAGGCAGCCAAGCGGAGCTAGATAAATATCCTGACTGGTTTGATGGTGAGTTTGACTTATGGTGGAGTGAGTGGGACGACGGCGACATGATGCTCAGCAGTAATGATGTGAAGAAATTTGCGTGGACGGCATTTAGAATGTGGCTAGACAAGCCAAATAAGGTTCCGCCTGTTGCAAAGACACTAGCTGGCCCCAAGGGTCACACAATGGCCAGTGATCTAACTGGTGGTTTTGCCGATGTCGGATTCACGGTTGGGAGTGGGCTGTGGACAGAGGATGGATATATAAACTGGACGACAGGTGATCCTAATCCGCAACATAGTAATCCAAATAAGGATTGGTATAAGCAGTACCACACGGGAGATATAACAGGACCACCACCTACCCAAGAAGAGCAGGATGAAGAAGAGATAAGATATGCCGCCGGCAGACCGTGGGATCACAACTAAAAATAGTAATTTAGTTTAAACTATTGTTGTACACCTTCAGTATATTGCATATAATTCTAGGGATTGATCATGGCAGATCAATTCTGTTAAACAAATTCGAAGGAGAATAAACAGCATGAGCTATACTAAGACTAAGTCAACGAAGCGTTTTGATTTCACCGTCAACCGCAACTACACCGCCAAGCAGGCCGGTTCTAACATTGTTACCATTGCAACCCGTCCAGAGGACGGCCGTTACAGTGTTGGCAGCAGCTCCCTTACCATGACGGTAAAGGAAGCACAGGCACTTCAGGGTTTCCTGAATTCCACTCTGTCGGATAGTAATCCAAACATTCTCTAGTTCGTTTAGACTTTCTTAAAAATGTTTTAAAGGGGCCCCTCGTGGGTCCCTTTTTTTGTTTGTCCAGCCGCTACTATAAAACTTCATATAAACTTCTCTATTGTTCAGAATAGTTATAGGTGTTAGCTGTAGTGGGAGACCAACAAGTGAGAATCACTAAAAGACAATTACAGAATATTATTCAAGAAGAATTATCTCAAGTAAGAGAAATCACTGCGTCTGATGGGCCGACTCTTAGGCCTTCAGGTCCAGCACTTCAGGGAGCAACATGGGACTCAGGAGATGATCGTGCCGATATCGATACAGTAGTATCTGAACCTGTGGATGATGGTAATCCTAAAGCAGTAGATGCAATGAAGAGGCTTTTTCAGAGACAAATGAGACATAAGATTAGACAATTTTTAGATTTTGGTCAGGAAGAAGGTGACATCATTAAGGCTGCGTGTGCTGCAGCTGAAGAACTTGTTGCAGATGAAATGACATCTAGCGGAATAAGCAAGTGAAAACAACAAAGATTAGACTGAGACAGATAATATCTGAAGAAGTAAATAGAGTGCTTATTTCAGAGCTCAAGATGCCTGCTGGCTTAAAGGTGCTTGGAGATATGGTTGGAATTCAGCCTCTTCCAAAGCTCGCAAAGGCTCTTCATCTTGCAAAGAAAGAACAGGGGGTTGATTCAGTTGATCAGCTTACTGATCAGATGATTAAGAATCATATGATATGCATGGATGAGTTCAACAATGAAAGCATTACATGGGTTCAACAAAATAAAGGCTTATTTCCAAACTGGTGGGTCACCGCAGGCGGGAATTTAAATCCCTGGTTTAAGGGATGCTCGTCAGTAGATGATGAGCCTTCTATGCTTGATCCACATCCGAGCTGGAGTGAGGAGGGAGCACATTCAAGAACTCCCCTTCCAGGAGACCCAAGATTTCAATTAGAAGAAGGATCGAATTTCATGAAAATTACAGAATCACAATTAAGAAAGCTTATTAGAGTTGGAATTCTTAATGAGAGCGGTCACGATGAGGAGGAGCGTGTCTCTGAGATGCGTCAATTCTCTGATAGTCGTAGCGGTAAAAAGGTCATGAGTGCCGGAAATAAAATATCCTCTGCTGGAAATGCAATATATGAAATAGCAGTTGATCAGACTGGCGGAATGAGACAGACCCTTGAGAGAGTATCTGAGTTTGTTAGTAAGCTTGGAGATTCTCTATCTGGACTAAATTCTCTTGAAGAGGGGACTAGTGTTACTGATACACTTCCAACCGTCAATGAATTTAAACAAATCATAAAAGATATACAGAAACTGGAAAAATGATGAAAATCACTAAAAGCCAGCTAAGAAGACTAATACATAAAGAAATCTTACAAGAGTCAACTCCTCCTACAGGAGGGGTTCAAATAGGCGATACTGTATGGATGAGCGATGGAAGCCACCCACTCAAGGGAAGAGTATCTGCAAAGCACAAGGATCCGAGAATGGGGCATATCATATCTGTCGTGTGGTTGAGTGATGATGGCTCGATGGCAGGTCAGAGTAGACATATTCCATCAGCCTTAACTACTGTTTCACCTGGTCCGTCGCCCCAAGCAGCTAGGCGCCCCATGACGCAGGTCGTAAATGCAACTGATAATGAAGACGTGAGAATGAACTTAAGCACCCTTCACAGCATGGGACTTAATGCAGATAATATTCTTGATGCACTGCGACAAGAAGTATACACAACAGATGCATTAGATGCGTGGCTAGAGTCACAACCACAAATTCCATCATGGCCGCTTTTAAGAAACTGGCTAGACAGTCTTGGACCAGAGGAGGCAGAGGATGACCTTCAGATGCTTATTAGAGCGCTGCATGCTAAAAGATCTGGTGATATTTAAATGAAAAACATTATTGACTGGGAGATATTGGATAATGAAGAAGTTAGCAACAGCATTGCACCACTTGGTGTCGGAAATCTTGGAGGGTCGACACCGATTATCCTGGTGGGTGATAGGGATCGTAGTTATGGGAGTGGGGGTAGCCCTGGGGTGGCATCTACAGCCCATGATAGACGCTCAAGAGATAAAAACTCTGGTTCCAGGGTGATCAAGGGGCTTGATGAAGCTATAGAAGATCCGACATTTGATATTAGGTCATTTGAGGACGTCATGGAGATATGGAACTATGACTATGGCGGATCCTAGAGATGAAATTACTTAAAGATAGTCTTGTTCTTGCCAAGCAACTTGTGACACTGCAGGGGTCTAGAGAAGTTTATTTTTTATTTACTCTCGCTAAATTGGGAGCATTTTTATTGGGCATAGCTATAGGAAAGTGTTTATTGTGAAAATCACAAAGAGACAGCTAAGGCAGATCATCAATGAAGAGATCAATAGAGTTGATGAAAATATGGTAGCAGATGCGTGGGAGGAGTACATAGCGTCACCAACCAAAGAGTTTATTCAGGGCAAGATGGTAGATCCAGTTCTAGACAAGGTTGAGGAATCTTTAGCTGATTATCTTAGGGAAAATGCAGACTCCCTGGCAGAGGAAATAGTTCCCAATATTCCGCTTGATGGTGATATTTTAGAAAGAATGGCTAAAGAAATTGTGAGTGAAACTCTAAAGAAAAAATCTGATGAGATTGCAAGATGTGCACGAGGATTGATGGACCCTGAGATTATAGAATCGGCGAAACAAAACATCTCGTGAAATTTAAAATATCCCTGCTCTTTCTAACATTATTATTTCAGTGCAGCCCAGATCCCGGCGCATGCAAGAGACTTATGAATAGGATAGATAAAATATATTCGTCAGGTGATTCCAGTCTGGCACTGCTAATGGAGGCAGACGAGAAGCGTTGTTTTGGCAAGTAGGCCACACTAGCAGCTTAAATATCAGCTTTTAAGCTGCTCCATGCTGTTCTGGAGGTACGCTTAATATGCTTTCCGCCTGTTTATACATGCCGCACATAAAATGCATCCAGAGCTGCTTTATGACAAATGATATATCTTTAAAAATTCATAGTTTAACTTTACTACAGAAGCACATAATTAATGTTGACAGGTCACTAAGTCAAAGTACCATTCGGAGATATTAGCATGAAATTAAGCGAGGCTAAATTAAGACAGATAGTTCGAGAAGAACTTGTAAGAGACTATAGACGAAAGCTTAAAGAAGACAGAGAGTCACGTCAAGCTGCTACATCTGCCAGGGTTGGAGCGAAATCCGCTTGGCGGAAAGAAAGAGATGCGTGTCTCGATGTTGTCAAGCAGAAGCGTGGAAAAGGCGAGGGCAAGAAGGATAATCCTGAATATGATCCTGACTATACAAGGAAGCAGGCTATGGCAGATAGAAAGGCTTGCCGCAAGAAGGCGCGGGCTGATCTCGCTGCAGAGCTTGCATCTATCGACAAGGATCTCAAGGCACGCAAGCTCTCTGACGCTGAAGCTAGGCAGGCTAAGCTCGAACTCGCTGCAGCAGAACTTGGTGATGGCGTTGGTGTGATGACACCAAAAGAAATCGCGGATGCACTGGCAAAAAAAGATGCTGATGCAGAGGCTGAGGAAGCTCGGCGTGATCAGTCAGCAGCCAGTGTGGACGTTCCCACTAAAATACTTAAAGTTGGATCTAGGGGTAAAGAGGTCATTATGGCACAGAAGCTACTTGCAGCAGCTGGGTTTGATCCTATGAGGGGAGAACAGCCAGATGGTAAATTTGGCGGACAGACAAAGGCGGCAGTTATTAGCTTCCAGAAGCAGGAAAAGATTGAGGATGACGGAATCGTCGGACCGGAGACATGGCCCAAACTGGCCGGATATTCAGCAGGTGCTGATTTACAGACAGAGAGCGTTAGTGAGCTTACACGAAAGAGTTTTAGAAAATTAATTTCTAGAGAACTAAGGAGATTATAATGAGAATCAGAGAAACACACCTTCGTCGAGTTATCAGAGATGAGCTTCGAATGGGACAACTTCACGAGGATGCTGTTGCTACAGGCGGGAATCTCTCTGGATATACCGACCCTGAAAGACAGCAAATTGCTAAAAAGGTTCAAGTTGCACTGCAAAAAAAACTTGTAG
>Ga0080013_1004157_pt1 | contig 14458 bp, 12 predicted proteins | sample ETNvirenome_6_85_FD_69236 | JGI IMG/M metagenome (GOLD analysis project Ga0080013, IMG submission 69236) | Marine viral communities from the Pacific Ocean - ETNP_6_85 (SPADES assembly) (version 2) | ecosystem: Environmental > Aquatic > Marine > Oceanic | place: Pacific Ocean | collected 2013-06-19
GCTCAGATTTCCTTCCAGGCTTAGGACTTCCTGTTGAAGCTAATTCTATTTTCTCACTAGCAGCATCATTTAACACTTCTTCAAAATCAAAATCTTGGTGTTCTCCATCTACTATTTCTTCCTCTACTAACTCCCAATCTTCAGGAATATCCTCTCCAAATTCTTCAATAAAACTTTCTAGTTCTGTTTTATCACTTGAAAAATCCTCTCTTACTTCTACATCTAACGGTGCTAATCCCATTTCCTCTCTTAACTCATCTTCAGTCATTATGCCTTTTAAATCCTCAGAAGTAAATTCTAAAGTGATTGGTTTTAATTGAACAAAACTAACAGGCATATCCATGTCATTAATCTTAAATATCTTGCTTAAAGTTTTGATGATTTGATCTTGGTAGGGCAAAATTACAGAATTTAAGTAAAAATTAGCAGCACTATTAAGCTCGTCAGCGTTGTTTCCAAGCCCTGTATCGTTCTTAATTCCCATAAGCATAGGTGAGGTTACTCGGTGTCCTGACATTATGTTAGAGGTCAGCATTTCCTGTAATGCTAAATACTGCTTATCTAAGTCTGAAGGGCTTATTGGTGTTATCTCAGGAACTCTAGTTTTATCATCTGAGAAAGTCAATATAAACTTCCCTGCATTATTTTCTGAAGTAAATTTAGCTGTAAGACTTTGTTCTATCTGATTTCTTTCTTCTGCTGTTGGGATGCCATTAGCGAAGCTTATCATAAACGAACCACTAAAGCCATTAGATATGTTGTTTAAATGATACTCAGATACTCTAGAATCTATTAAAGCCCAATTATTGCAAGAAACATAATCAGGGGTGTAGTAAGCGTTCATATTAGGGCTATAAAGACCTGTGTAAAGTATTTGATTTGCTGAGGTTCTATCATTAGCATTAAAGGCAGGAACTCTATACGGCTTATTGGTTCTTGTGTTAGCCCAATCATTAGAAACAAAGTATCCCCTTACCTTTCCTAATTCATCAGGTTTTTCTACTCTTATTTTCTCCACAGGAATGTGATAAATTTCAGCTATTTGTGTCCTGTCCTTAGACCATACGATATTTAAAGCGTAAGCACCTTGAAGTTTAAAATCAAATGCAACTTTTTTTAATACTTCATGTAGGGTTTCATGAGAATTAGCCCTATCCATAAAGTTCTGAAGTCTAACTCTAGCATCTAAATTCCTATCATCTTCATCATCTATTATAATGTCTTTGCCGTTTATCATATCAGCAGTAGCATTAATAATAGCAGCAGAAATACTACTTGAATAGTAAAGATCAATTAAAAATTGAGGGTATAAGTTAGCCCATTCTCCATTTGCATCTCCATAGCTTATCCAATCTCTACCCCTAGTTTCTGTTACAACAGGGGCTGTTGATGTTTCTAAATTGATACTGATTATATTATCTTTCATATTTTATCCTGTGTAAATGTAATTTGTTTCATTGATGTTTGCTACTATATTTGCCCCATCAGTAGTAGCCCCACTTGTGCTTAGAGTTACTGTTGGGTTTTCTGTATATCCACTTCCTGCATCTGTAATAGTTACTGTTGTTACAACGCCCCCTACAATCGTGCAAGTTGCCTTTGCAGGTGTTATATTGTCGCCTGTTATTGTAATTATTGGTGCAGAAGTATATCCTGTACCACCATATACGATAGTTAAACTTTGTACACTTTTAGCGTGTTCTGTATATTGTACTTCTCCACTTCCATCTCTTTCTGCTGAATACAATTTACCCTTAGTTACCAATCCCTGTACAACGCCTTTATTAGTGGCAACAGGTGCTAATATATCATTTTCTGTTGAAGGAGCTTGACCTGCAACAATTAAAAAAGATGTTTCATCCCAACTTACCTCATAGACTTCATATTTCCAATATCCCGCAGGAACAAGTCTTACCCTTCCTGCATAAACATCAGGAGTAGGGTTACTTAGAAAAGCCAAAGAAGTATATCTATTATTGATTACTTCAGTTGAAGCATAAGCATATTGCACCGACTTATCCATATCACTTGTGAACTTAACTAAGTGCCTTATTTGACTAGAAGGCACAGAAGTGTTAATCCTATTATCTTCAGTTTGTATGTAAGCTGTAAAATGGGAAGTTGAAAATGTTTGTATCATAGTATCTAGTCTGTTATATAATAGAAAAACGCTGTTTTTATTTGCTATATAAAGAAAAGAGGGCTAAAAAGCCCCCTAATCAAGAATATATGAAAACTACTAGTTAAATTAAGATGTTACTATCGTTAACCCTGACACACCTGAGTTTGAAAATGGTGCTCCCCCTGCTGCTACATCTTCTAACATAGCAAAAGGCTGTGCCTCTAGTCCATCAAAGGTCAGCGTGTATCCATTTCTATCTCCAAATGCTGCTCCACTATCAGCAGTACCTGCGTTCATTGACATTCCGTTGTGCATTCCTAAACATATAATCACATCATTTCCTGTTGCAGAATGTGTTGCGTTTAATTGTGCAAATACTCTAACCTGTGTTTGACCTAACAGCCTAATTTCATTTTGATCTTCTTTAGTCAAACGATTCAAGACCATATTTACTGTTGGAGTATAGAACAGAGTCCCATTTTCCGTACTTCCTGTGATACTCTCGTTTGCAGTTGTAGAGCCTCTAGGGACTGTATATCTGTATATTGTTGAAGTTTGAAAGTTGATTGTATCTATTTCTCCTTCAGTACCTGAAGAATAAGCCCAGTCTGCTCTTGCAAAATTATCATAAACTGAGAAGTAAAGATATTTTACGCCCCCTGAGATTCTATTACAGTCTAAGCCTCTTCCCTTACTAAGTGCTGTACACGCCATATTTTTATTATTTTAAAAGTTAAAAAGTAGGGGGTTTTTACGCCCCCTTCTTTGTGTTATTACGATTGATGTAGGATATCTGCTCCTACTCCTAATTGAACTCCACCTGAGTATCTAGCTACTAAACGCATATTGTCAGAACCATCTAAAGGTCCCATATCCATTAAACTAATTCTAGTCGCATCCGAAAGCAAGTCCGTCCCAAAGAACAGGTTTGATTTTTCAGCTATTACAATCTGATTGTCAGGACAGCCAGGACAAACAGCGATTTTGTACCCCTCAAAAACAGGTTCATAATCACCATTCATATTGTAAGCATTAGCATATCCTAAAGTAGATACTGCTGATACATAGAAAGCATAAGTCTTAGCGTTCATGTAAATGTGTAAATCTTCTTTTCTTAATACACCAGGAATGTTTGCTGCTAAGTCTGCTGTTGCTTGTTGTAAGTTAGCTACGATGTTAGCTGCTGTATAAGCACCTGTTGCTGATGAAGAAACTACTGTACCATCTACTGCAAAGATACCTGTTGTACCTGTTAAAAATCCTTCAAATTCACCATTTGTCGCTGCCGCCCCACTCCATATAGAGTTTTCAGTAGCTTCAGCTATGATGTTGCCCATGTAAGAGATTACATAGTCATCAAAACTTGCAGGTGGTGGTGCTCCTGCTCCTGCTCTCATCTGTAGGGCTTCCCAACTTGAAAGTAAGTTAGCTTTACAAAGGTCTAGGTTAATTTGTAAGTTTTCAGGAGTTAACACTTTTTCTGTAAGTGCTAAAGTTCCATAGTCTGTAAAGTCGCAAGTAGCATCTCTAACAACAGAACTTCCTGCCTGTCTTTGTATGTTACTTTTGTACTTGATGTTTTCTATCATTGTCATATAGTCCAATGATTTTGCTTCTTTGAGGGCTGCCGATACATAGAATCCTGCCGCTTTCCCTGCATAATTTGAAGTTACATTAAATGCCATAGTTTTTTTGTTTTATTTGTTATTATTATTTATTTAAGTTATGCAAGAATCTTTCTTGTTTAGATAACTTATTATATTGTTTTTTAGTTAATTCAGATCTTTCTGAGCTAAATTTATTTGTATTTATTGGAGTATCAGCAGGTGTCTTTGCTAATTCCTCTTTAAGTTTTTCATTCTCAGCTTTTAATTCTTCAACTGAAAATTCTTTTACTTCCGTAGTCTTTATAGTCTTTGGGTTTTTAGATGGTTCAGCTACTTCTTCTGTCATTTCTTCAACATCATCATCACCACCTTCTTTAGCTTCTTTTAAGTCAGCGACAGCATCCTCTAAGTTTTGGATTCTTTTCTCCATTCCTGCCCAGTCCTCAACATCTGCTTCTTTTCCATCATCTTCTGCTGCTTCAACTTCTTCAGTAGTTTCTTCTTCTTCTGTTTCTGATTCAATTAATTCAGCAACAATACCTTCTTTTTCAACTCTAAAAGACAGTCCATCTTCTGTTTTGTAAGTTCCAACAGGTAGTAAGATCGTAGTGCCATCTTCAGTTAAAACGCTGATGTCAACCCCTGCTTCTAATTCTTCAGCAGTAGATACGAAAATAGTACCATCTTCTGACTTGCCCTGCCAACCGAGCTTAACGCTTTCATCTTCAGCTTTGTTTAAGCCAAGCGCTACTAAAATTTGTTCTTTAATATCCATAGTTTCTTTTTTAGGTTCTGTTATATAATAGAATAGTTATTTATTTATTTGATTTTTACTTCATTATACTTTAATTTTAGAAATGTCATTTAGAACATCATCAGCATCACTTATAATAGTATCAGTATTATCAAATAAAGATTCAAGATTTGCATAACCTGGTATATCGTTTAAACGCAACCCTAAATCCTTAGCTGCTTTTTCTGCTTGATTTAACAGAGTATTTGCTTTGCTTTCTAATGTTTGAACAGGCTTAATTTTTGACTCTACATCATTATAATTTCTATCTAGTGCTTTTCTTGCTAAATCTAAATCTGTGTTTATTTCAATTACTATTCCTCGTGCCTCTTTTTGTGACTGATTTAATGTTGTCATTGCTTTTTCTAAATCTGTAGATATTTTTTTTATATCACCTACAAGACTTAATTCTACTTTGTTTTTATTGCCACCTCTTATAATCTCATTTAAAGCAATAAGTATATCTGCGTCTGAAGGCTGTTTAGATGACATCTCCTGCATTTTATCTGTGAAGTACCCCTCTATACTCAAGCCTCTAAGTTCACCTGATTTTATCTTATTCCAAAGTTCATCATTTTCAATTTTCATTTTTACCATCCAAGTCCCTTTTGGAAGTGAAAATCCGTAAAGAGTAGATTTGTCTTTTTTAGTATCTTCTATAATCCAACTCTCAACTGTTAAAACTCCTGACACTCTTTCAGAATGCTCATGAGTAGCTTTGTGATGATTGTTATTTTTTAAATATAACTCACTAGCTTTTCTAACTGTTTCAGGACTAAAGTAAACATAGTATTCTGAATCTGTGTTAGGATCATATCTAAATATCTGCTTATTAGGAATAAGGGCAGGGCTAACTAACATACGCTTTTCTTCATCTACCTTAGCGAATGTCAAGTTGTTTTTCTCTTTTCCAAAGAATACAAAGTCCTGTTCAATAGCAGGTGCTGATACTAAGCTAATAGCATCAATAGCTAATTCTTGTGAATCTTCATCTATTACTAATTCTACTATTTTTGTATTTTTCATATCATTAATCATTTCTAAATGTCGGCTCATCTTCATAGCTGTCATAAGCTTTTATAACTCGCTGTAATACTGCCTTATATTCATTAAGCTTACTACTACTTGCATCAATACCTAATTCTTTTAATGCACCTTCAAAATTGTTTATTTCCGTTTTTAAGTCAGCCCATAAATCATCAGCATCAGAAGTAGCATCAGAAAAGTCATTATGAAGTCTCTCATATTTCTCATTTATTGTTACAAAGTCTTTGTCAGCTTTAACAGTTGCATCTAGTCTTTCTTTATGTTTTTCATCAATCTGTTCTCTCCTTTTATTTAGCTTTACTTTTAATGCTTCCTCCTTATCCCAATACTCATCTTCAGCAGAAGCTATTAGTTTCTTTTCTTCTTTTTCCCAATTATCATATGCTTTCTCAGTTGATTTTTGTAGTTTCTTTGCAGCCCTAGTTTCTTTTAATTGAGCAGCCCATTTTTTCTTAGCTTCAGCAATTTTCTTTATTACACCATCTGCTTTAGAAACTAATTTGTCTAAGGTTTTAGCATCTTTTAATTCAACCTTATAAGCTGAACTTAAATTATATTCTTTTAATTCTTTTTCGTATTCTTCATACGTTTTCTTTCCTAGTGGTGTTGGTCTCATCTTATTGTATTTATGATTAGCTGATTCACAGGCTTCTTTAGTAGGGTATTCACATTCTCCTGTTTTACCCCATTTATATTTCCCTTCTTCGCATTTAGTACACGGCATATTATATAATAGATTTTAAGTTAGTTTATTTGATTTTTAAATTGTTGCCCTTCTTCTAATGTTAGCCAATTGGTTCTGACTTGAGGTCATTTCATCTGTAACTACATAAGCCCTAGTAGCTTCAGGTTCAATTCCACCCCCAAGTTCAAAAGCCCCTGACATCATTTGAGGTGCAGGTGCAGCAGGTGCAGGTGCAGCAGCACCACCCCCTCCTCCTGCTCCACTTGGGTCTGTGCTTAAAATCTTAGCAATAGCCGTAGCTCCCATTACTCCCGTTAAAGCTGATTGAACCACATTATAAGGCGGAGGCACTTCTGCCATTGCCTTCATTATTGCCTGTTGAGTGTTAAATATGGTCTGAGCAACAGCAATTCCTTTTGCAGCAGCCGAACCTTCTTTAGCTAAAGAACCTGCAACATTGAAGCCCATTTGTATTGTATTTACTTTTGCATCTTCAACTAATTTGTCAAGACCTATTTGCTCCTTTGCGAACTTCTTTTTGATAGCTGTTTGTTCTTTTTCATACTGTGCAGTAATATCTGTAATACTTACATTTGCTTTTCTTGCTAATTCTACTTTAGCATCATAACCATCTTTTAACTCTTGCAGTTCTAATTCCATACCCTCAAGGGCTGATGCTCTCAATTCTTTCTGTGTTTCTAAAAGTTCTTTATTTAAAGAAACTTCATTAGTCATTTGCTCACTTCTGAATCCTGCAATTTGTGCTTCTACTCCTGCCCTATCATTTAATGCTTGTTGATAGGCAACTTGTAAATCTATATTCTCTTTATTCTGTGCTAATTCAAATGCTGCGGCAGAAACTCTTGTATCTGCTAACTTTAACATATCTACTTCTTGCTTATCAAGAATTTCTCCTAATTTTTCATTGGCAGCTATTCTGTCTGCAAAAGTCTTTGTTTCATCATCTCTAATTTGCCTTTGTGTTTCAGCTAATTTATCATTCTTTTCAATTAATCCTTGTATCTGTGCTTCAGCTAATTTTGCACTATTCTTTGCTGCTTCAGTTGCCTTTGCCTGTTCAAAGTTTGCTTTTACTGAAATTTTACTTACCCCATCTATAACTTTTTCTCCAAGTGCCCCTATCTCACCAATTGCATCACCGAAATTTGCAACAATATCTTTTCCTGCATTTAATGCACTTTTTGCAACTTCATCTATTGAACTTTTTGTTTCTTCTATACTAGCAGTTAAATTAGCTATCTTTTCTGTATCACCACCCCCTAAAGGACTTTTTTCCCAAGCTAACATTAAACTCTCCACAGCTAACTTAATTGAGTAAAATGACACTTTTAAGGGGGTTAGTGCTAATGTCATTAATCCACTTAGAACCTTTCCTAAGCCATCAAATCTTTCAGAACTTTTTGTTACCCACTCATAAGTATCTACAAGAACCTCTACGACTTGATTGAAAGTAGTAGAAACAGTTGACATTACTGAATTTATAACATTCATCACTTTCTGATTTCTTTCTAACGCTTCTTTTAAAGCCATAAATGCTGCTACAATTAAACCAATCCCTGCTGCTTTCAAAGCCATTCCTACTCCCTTAACTGCCGTTCCTAAGCCCTTAAACCCACCCTTAGCCGTATCAGTAGCTTTTCCTAAGCCCTCAACATCCTTAGTTACAGTACCTACATTTGATTTTACCTCTAATTCTAAAACTTCTTTTGCCATATCTTTTTATTTTATAAAAGTCAATACTAAGAAAGTACGACCCCTGTTTTCATTTGGGTCATGCTAACTGTTGCTGCCCATTCTATTGTCATATCAGTAGCACCCCTTACCCTTAAAGTAAAATAAGTGCTTGATGTTACTATCCCTGTTGGCTGCCACCCTGTAACAGTCCCTGAACTTTTTATTGCATCTCTTTCTCTTGATATACTTACTGTTCCATCCTTATTAATAACAACACCTCTTTCTACCCAACTTGCATAATCACCTTTAGCCCCTGACCCTGATGATCCACCTACTCTTATTGCTATTACTTCTGCATGAAAATATATCCCTGTATTGTCAGGAACAGGGAAAAAGCTATCAGTTGTATTGTTCATATATGATGTTGTGTTCGTACCATTAGTGGTTTGCCTTCCGAACATAACTGTTATGCTTTGCCTTTCACCTAAAGTATCTGTTCCTGCATTACCCCCTAATACTATTGAGTTGTCTGCTGTTGCTTGAGCTAAAGTACCATAGACATTTGTGTTTTTAATACCATTAGAAATTTCATTATTACTGCCTATTATAATGTTGTTCCTAGACAACCCTTTAACAGTATTATTTTCTCCCATTATATAGGTATTATTAGTACCTGTTTCAATTTTGTTTCCTGCACCTTGTGTATTGTTGTTTGTATTTCCTGTATTTCTTGCTAATATAGGTGTAAAAGTAAAAGCAGTACAAGTTCCTGTTGCTTGATCGTAAGTATATCCATACGCTTCACATTGTTGTTGATTGGGTGTTATGGCATTCCTGCCATCAGTAAAAGTAACTAAGCCAAGCCCATTAATGCTATTAGGTTTAACTAAATATCCAGGAAGAAAAGGTGTGTTTGCCATTATGGTATAAGTATAAATTCAACTGTTGCTAAATCTCCTGGTTTGTAGTCTATCTTGTTCACTCTATATTGTCTGTTCTTTATAAAAACTGTGTCATAGAAGTTAAAAGCATTAACATCTCCAGGCGTAAGATTGACTTTAATAGTCATAATTCTAGTGTCAGGATTATAGAGTTCTGCAAAATAAGGAAGCCAATAAACATTGAAAAGGTTTTTGCTAGTAGAGTTCCCCATTCCAGGCATTAGCTGACATTCTCCAAAATGAAAATCCTGAGTATCAGTAATAGCAGGGGGTATGCTGACAACAGCAGGAACTGCTCCTAAATGAGTAAATTGTAAATAGTCAGGTTGATTTTCACTAGACAGCCCATTATGTGAAGGGATGAAATATGTATCAGTTGACATAGTTACCTTTCCATTATTATACAAAATTCTAGGGCTGTTGTCAAATCCCTCAGAAGTACCATCATCAGGGTTGTAAGAATAAATTGCAGGAGTTACCAACTGAGGGAACTGTGTCATTAGCATCTTAGGGACTGTTGCTGCAAATGGTTCTGCTATTATTTCTTCTTCCCCTTGTAAAACTGTAAATCCTGAAGCATCATATACTTTACTTCCATATAAATGTCCGAAAACTGAATTTTTATAAACACTAAAAGCATAGTCATCATCATCTTCAACAAATTTAAAAATAGTTGTTTTATTTAAGTCAGTTAAAGGCAGCAGCTTTACTTCTGCTACATCTATCTTTTCAGTCCAATCATGAGTAATGCTTCTTGAAGCTAATGTTAAATCTGAAGTCGTACCACTTGAAGTATTGCTTATAAATATATCTGCATAAGGTTCTATTAATATATTGTTAGGATTTGATTTGTCAGGAACTGAAACTAGATTAAACATAGTCATCAAGCCCTTTAAAAAATCCCATTGACCCAATTCTCCCCTTAGAGTTTGTAGTAAAACATTTCCTGTTATAAGTTTAGCACCAACAGTTGCATTTACATAGGTATTATAAGCCCAAGATACAACGCCCTGACTACCTGTTCCTGATGATACTGTTTTAAACATAGGTTGTATAGTGTCATTTTGGTTTAATGTAGCAGTAAAAGAGCCAACATAATCTACATAACTCCCTGCTGTCATTGATCCTGAAGCATAAGTTATAGAATCATGTACATCTATCACAGTACCACTTGCATTGTATTGTTGCCATCTTAGAGATAAATCATCAGGAGTTGTCATATATATAGGGAAGGCATAATCAAAAGTGTAAGTTGTTGCATCTTCTGCTGCCACAAAATTAAAATTAGAGGTATTATACCCAAATTCAGTTGAAAAGTCCGTAGTGTTAAGCTCTAAATTTGTAAATGAAGTTGTAGCAGGGTTAGTTATGCTACCCTCTACACTTCCTGTCCCCTCAATAATTGTAGATTGAGCCCCCCAATTAAAATCCATATACAACTTATTGAAGTCTGCATCTGTTGAAAAGAAGTCGCTTGTATAGGTAAAAGGAAATGAAGATTGGTTAAATATCCTGTCAATTAAATACTTTACATTAATACAAGGTCTAAAGGCAGATTCTAAACTTGTGAGTTCAGGCATATCAGGTGTTGCACCACTTCCTGTAAAGCCATTTGCTATTAATATATCGTGATTCCAATCTATAAAAGGGTATCTTAAAGTTGTATAAGCATCTCTAAATCCTGAAGTCCCTGTATTAAGATATGTGATACTAGGGTCAGGGCTATCATTCCAACTATACTTAATGTTTGTTTTGTCATAGCTGTGTTCTAATTCCGTAAAATCCAAATTAGCAAAAGTCAATTCTTTTAATACATCAGCTAAAGCTATCACTTCTGAATACAGGTTTATGTTATAGCTTATTTCACCTTCTTTGTCTTGAATATCTAAAAGTCTTAAATACCCCTCAAATAAAATAAAGCCATCCTGTTTTAAACAGCATTGAGTTTTTACATAAGGATTAAATACTATACCATCATCACTTCTTGTAATGTCAAAGATATTATCAAAGATTTGATTGTTCCTTTTAGTTGCAGGTAGATTAAACGCCTTTGAATACGATTGTACTTTCTCAGCTACATTTTTAAAATCATCTACACTTAAAGTTAAAGGTATATCTTCATTTTCGTAAAGGTCAACAATAACTTGACCATCTTGTAAATCATTATAAGCAAGGGAGGGGCTTATCCCTTGTGGTGTTATTGTAATAGTATTAACAGTAACATTATCAACACCTGTGTGATTAAATAAAAGCATGACTATACTATCAGTAGCACTAGCAATAAAAGTGTGAGTAAAGGTTAAGGGAGTAGGGTCAAAAACGCTATCACTCTCAATTATAGTAGGGGGGTTAGTAAAAGTCCTTATTAGCATTCTCCCTACACCTGCTGATGCAACAGTTACTGTAACATCATAAGCCTGTCCTATTGTTAAACTTGAAAGTCGCTGAAAAACACCTGAGTAAGTTTGTGTTGCTATTGAGTTAAATACTAAATTTCCCCCTGATTCCACAGGCAAAGCAGGGAGTGTAGTATCACCCCATCTTAATCTATACCAAGTGTTTACTGTTAATGGTGCTAGTGCATTAATAGCTTCACTATCTAAAAATATAGTTGCAGAATCGTGAGAACTTGAAGTATTTAAAGATGAAAAGTTAAGACCATCTACTAAAAAAGAATTAGCAGAAGAAATAGAAGTAAAATTGTACTGTCCATTGTGGTGCTGTGGATATAATATAAGTTGCGTACTCATTAGATAGACTGTGTTCTTAATGTTTTGCTTTTCTCTATTTCAAAGGTATATTGCATCAGTCTATCGTTTGCCTTTGTTTTTCTTGTAAAGCTAGAAGTAGTTAATCTTACAGGCGTTACATATTGGTTTAAGGCATTATTATTGTCTAGTTGGTAGCCATCTAATAAGTAAACCTCAGGGCTGTTTATCAACTCTTCAAATACTACTGCTTCATCTTCAGTTACAAATCCTGTATTCATTTTAATCTTTTCTGTGGCGTTTCTTCTAAAGTCTTTTTTACCCCCTTTATAACTATCTACTCTATATTTGCTTTCATTCCAAGTACCTGCCAACTGAGTATATGTAGTTCCTTTAGTAGAGGTTGTTCTAATAGACTTTTTTGTAAAGGTGTAATAGTCCCAAGCCCCCCATTGATTAAGCCAAGTAAGTCTTATAGGTTCAAAATCTTTAAGGTTCGGACAGTTTATATTAATAGTGTAGCCCTGTGATATACTTGCCCCCGTAGTAGATGACGCTTGTACTTTGTAGCTAGTTACAGGGTTTGCTGCTACTAACAATCCCTGAAAGGTACTAGACCAATTTTGTAAATTTGCAGGAAAACATCCAAAGTGTAGCATCTGCCTGTTAGCTTCTACACCCCAAGTATCATAAGCACCTGTCAGGGCGTTTTTATTAACTGTTTCAGTTCCTAGTGGAAGGTCAGCACTATCATAATAAGTTAAAGTTATTTTAGCTAAAAAATTGTCAGGCGTTAACATAGAAAGAGTGCCATAGTCCTCTGTATTTGCATACTGTGTAGTAGAAGCATTAGTTAAAAACTTCTTAGTAATACCTGATAAATTAAAATCAACTAGATTATATCCAAAATCAGAAGCATTAGGACTTGATCCTAAATTTAATATATCTGTATATTTTAAATATCCATTAAAGATAGAACTGAGGTCTGAATCAATTGCTGTACCTGCTGCTGTTTCAACTATATTAGTAGTGGTATTAAGATACTCAACTTTAAACTGAATCCTTAAATAACTTACTACATGATTATTTAAAGAAAACTTATCTATTAAATGTAAAGAATGGGGTGTATCAGCACTTGTGGTAGTAGTTTTATAAGCACTTCCATCAGCAGCCATATTATCAGCTTTAACATAATTCTCAACTATATTTCTAAAATCAAAGATTCCTACCCCTGCATTGTTAGGCGTTGTTTTAAAAGTCCCTATAATGTCATCTGTTGATGACAGGACAGGGGGATTGCCACCGCTAATATGCACTTCAGCAATAAACTTTACTTTAGTTTGATTTGCTACTGCATCATCATTTGACACTACATATATTATCTCTTGCCCAACAGGTAGTTGTTCATAAAGAGGTTTTTGTTCTATTATTGAATTTGCCATTTATTTCACTTATTTATATTATATTCCCTTGGGGTTTCCTGCCTCTACTAAAGTTCCTATTATGTCTTCTTTTACTGCCCCTAATAGGTGTTCGCCATATTCTTTCATCCCTAACATCAAGGACTTTTGAAAGAAACTAATCCCATGAATACCTTTAGTCCAAAGTACCTTTACTATTGCTATTTTTAATCCTGCTGTTGTCATATATTGCCCACCTTCGCTTCTTGGCTGTAACCCTTTCTTTTTAATGAAAGAGCCAATCCCTTTATATATCCCATTCTTCTTTCCTTTGCCACTTCCAAATTGATAGGGGCTGTCCTGTCTTTTGCCTTTCCAATTAATAAAATGCCTTCTACCCCCCCAAGTGCCTTTATGCTCTCCTGACTTTATTGTGCCACCTGCACCTTTAACTCCTTTATCTACAAAAGTTCCATAGTCTGCCATAAAGAACTGAACTACAAATCCTTTCAAGTTAGGAACTACTTTAAAATTTATTGACTTTTCTAAGTTACCGCCCCCTTTCTTTGCTGCCTTTAAATTGCTTTTAGCATTATTTACTACTTCTGCCCCAAAGCTATTTAGATAGTTCTTTAGATTTTTAAAGTCATCTTTTGCCATTACTCAGCTATACTGTTTTTAGTTTTCATTATACAAGTGCAACAAATGTTTCAACTTGAATATCAGCACTTCCTGAAGGTCTTACTTGTACACTTGTGATATCTTCTAAAGTAGGGAAGGCAGGAGATGTATCTTCTTCTCCGATTGCTCCTTCTTCTGCTTGAAAAAGCACATGAGATCCCCCTGCTCTTACTGTAACTTGATAGTTAGTATTTGTAGTTACTAAAGCTAATTTCATGTCTTCTGTTGTACTTAAATTTGAAACCCTTAAATACTTACAATTCTCTACATCTAAAGCTCCTGCTGAAGTATGAGGAGTTGCTGCAAAGGTGCATATTGTTGTAGTCTGAGAATGAGCTGCTGTTAATACTCTTTCATAAGTATCAACTATATCTGTTGTTGTTATACTATTTACTGAACCTCTTAACGCACCGTTTATTGTTACGCTTTCGGAAATTGTTACTGTTAAATCTGCCATTTTTTATATTTTAATTGTTATTTTTATTATGTGGTATATGAATTGTTATTTTAAAAAATCCCATCTCTATTATATATTTACCTATTCTAAATTTCATTAGTACCCTGCCCCTGCATCTGTTACAGGTATTGTACAAGTTTGGAAGTCGTGCATTACTGTAATGCCTAAATTGAACACCCACCCACAGCATAAGTTATCAAATCTTTCTTGAAATGGGTCTATTGTAAACTGATCTTGTGTGAAATAAATAGGAGCATTAATATCATCAACTCCTTCTATTGATTGTAATGTACTATGCCTTAATATCCCTATAATATCAGTC
>Ga0080013_1004159_pt1 | contig 14454 bp, 17 predicted proteins | sample ETNvirenome_6_85_FD_69236 | JGI IMG/M metagenome (GOLD analysis project Ga0080013, IMG submission 69236) | Marine viral communities from the Pacific Ocean - ETNP_6_85 (SPADES assembly) (version 2) | ecosystem: Environmental > Aquatic > Marine > Oceanic | place: Pacific Ocean | collected 2013-06-19
AGTTCTGGGCCAATTAGCTTTTCTATTCGGCTCTCAATTTACCTTCGTAAATAATACGAGGGTAGATAAAGCTTATATTTACCTTCGTTGTGGCTCAAATTGTCTTAATTTTGAGCTTTAATTCGCTTGTACTCATCTACTATAGCTACTAACTTAGTTACATTAACATCTTTAGCATCTATCATATCTTCTAACTTGTCTAATAGTGGAGTTAATTCTTCTAGCTTACTTTTGATATTTCTAATCTTAGTAGCTAATTCTAGCTCATTTGAAATGTGTTCTAGTTCATTCATCTTATTCTTGTTTTTGGTTTAGTTGAATGGTTGCCCGGAAATCCCGAACAACCCTTGCAACCAACTTCTATTATTGCCTACTGAGTGAAATAAAACCCTTTGTATTAGGTTCTACAGTAGGACTTTTTATGCCCAACTCACGCTTGGTACTCTCGTATGTTTTGCAGCGTTCACGTAGCTTACTCACGTAATCAACTTACTAAGGCTAGAAACTGGTCTATAACTAGGTTAAAAACGAGAACCTCTAGTAAGTTTCGAGGGAGAAACGATAATTTTAAGTGGATTCTCCCTCTATGGATTGTAATCGACTTATTACAGTTTAATAGTCAGTTCGTGACGATCCATTATTTATATTTTAACAGGCTCTCAGGTTTGGTATCGAAGTATTACGCTCGGTAGCTGAGATTATTAAAAGTTTAACCGTTAATCACTTTTCGCCTGTTCTTTTCTTAATTGTTTTACAAATATATATCAACATTTGTTAAAATCCTAATTTACACCTAAAAAACACCTAAAAAACACACTTTTTTTTATAAAACCCTATAAATCAATAGATTACGGCTAAGGGGTATAGATAGGGTATAGATAGGGTATAGATAGGGTATAGATACCCCTATAGATAAAGATAAAGATAAAGATAAAGATAAAGAGTATTCTTTCTTTTTTTATGTTACTTTTTTTCTTTCTTTATTCATCTATTTTTTTATATGAATATTTTTATATATATTTACAAAATAATATATTTCATTATGAAAAGAATACCTACAGAAATAAAAAAGCAACGAGGGACACTTCGTAATGACCGAACTAACCCTAACGAGCCACAACTATCCCCTATAATACCTCCTACACCAACTTGGCTTTCTGAGGATGGGCAGAAGTCTTTTATCGAGCTGAGTTCGCTTTTATACGATATGTCTGTTCTAACTGAGGCAGATGAACTATCCCTTACCTTGCTTTGTGATGCTTATGGCGATTACAAACAAGCTAAAGAGATTATAAATACATTAGGACCAACTCAAGATGTAACATCAAGAGAGGGTCACACAAAGTCAATACAGCGACCTGAAGTGATAATAGCTAACCAAGCTTTTGTTAGAGTATTTCAGTTACTTAAAGAATTTGGTTTAACTCCATCGAGTCGAGCAAAGGTAAATGCAATAGAGCGAACTTCATCAACTCCTGATATTAAAATAGAAAATTTCTTTAACAACGATGAATAATCTTCACCACATAGACGAAGATAAATATTACTTCGATAAAAAGTCAGCTAAAAGAGCGTGTGATTTTATAGAAACTTTCTGTAAACACACTAAGGGTTCTTTGGCTGGGCAGAGATTTATTCTTGAAGATTGGCAAAGAGAGATTATCTCGGCTATTTTTGGATGGAAGTCTAAGGAAACTAATCTCAGGAAATTCAGACAATGCTTTATTTTCATACCTCGTAAGAACGGAAAGACCACAATGATGGTAGGTATAGCACTCTATATGCTTTTCTCTGATGGTGAGAAAGGAGCTGAAATAGTGAGTGCAGCAGCAGATAAAGAACAAGCAAGGCTAAGTTTCTCTATTGCGAAACAAATGGTTTTACAAGAGCCTAACCTTATCAAAAGAGCAGGAACTTATCGTGATTCTATCACTTACGATAAGGTTGGTTCGTACTACAAAGTTATTTCGGCAGATGCAGATACTAAGCACGGACTAAACCTCTCTTGTTGTTTATTGGATGAGATTCACTCGCACAAGAATCGTGACCTCTACGATGTGTTACTCACCAGTATGGGAGCTAGAAAAGAGCCTTTGATGTTAGGAATCACGACGGCTGGGGCAGGTCATCAGAAAGACCACATTTGCAAAGAGCTTTACGACTACTCTAAGAAACTTATTGATGGTAGTATTCAAGATGATTCGTTTTTAGGGGTTGTTTATGAAGCAGATAAAGACGATGATATATTTGACGAAGAGGTTTGGAAGAAAGCTAACCCTGGTTATGGAAGCATTGTGACTAAAGAGTATATGCAACAACAAGCTGTTAAGGCAAAAAACGAACCTTCATTTGAAAACACTTGGCGAAGATTACATTTAAATCAATGGGTTGCAAATGAAACTAAATGGATTAGTGATGAAAAGTGGATGGATTGTGATGACCCTATAAACGAAAACCATTTAATCGGGAAGCGTTGTTATGTGGGATTGGATTTAGCTTCCACTAGGGATATTACTTGTTTAGCTTTACTATTTCCTGACAATGATGATACTTACGATGTAATTTTACACTCGTTTATCCCTTCTGACAACGCACATAAACGCTCAGAAAGAGATAAGGTTGATTATATTAAATGGGAGCGAGAGGGTTTTATTACTTTTACAGAAGGTGATGTTTGTGATTACAATTACATTAAACAAAAGATTAGGGACTTATCTGAAAAGTACGATATACAGATAGTAGCTTACGATAGATGGAACGCATCACAAATTGTTATAGACCTTACAGAAGAAGGTTGTCCGATGATTCCTGTAGGTCAAGGTTATAGAACGATGTCACCTGCGACTAAAGAATTTGAAGCTTTAATTCTTGGTGGTAAGATACGACACGCAGGTAATCCCGTACTAAGGTGGATGATGTCTAATGTGGTTCTAAAATTAGACCCTGCTGCAAACATTAAGCCCGATAAAAGTCGCAGTAACGACAAGATTGATGGTGTTGTAGCTTGTCTTATGGCACTATCAGAGGCAATGCAAAATAAAAATGGTGGAAATTCAGGATATGATGACAAAGAGATATACTTTATCTAAGAATCAAATTATAGCTCAAGAGCAAGACATTATTAAGGAAATATGTGCTTCGGTATTGAGTAACAATAAAGACTTACACTTACTAAGCGATTTATGTCAAGATGTAAATGTGATTTTGCTTACGCAACTAGAGGAAACCATACAATCTTTGTATGAAACAAATCAATTACGCTATTTCGTAGCCCGTGTGGTCACGAATCAAGTCTTATCTACCTCTTCCCCTTTCCACAAGACTTATCGCCTTAAAGCACCTTTAAAATCGCTTACAGAGGATGATTACGACGATAGGCCAGATGAATTTTGGGCTAAAATACCTAAATTAAATAGTGAACTCGCTCAGAATTTAATCTATTTAAGGTTCGATTATTCGCTTAAAATGGATGAAATAGCTATGATTCAAGGTGTTTCAACTCGGTATGTTTATAAGGTTATAGCACAAAGTTTGATAAAACTTAAAAATAATTCAGAAAAGTAGTTCAGGTTTTGCACTATTTTACTATTTACATATGTATAACTATTTAAGAGGCTTTGGGTATATTCGATATTTTTACAAGGAACAAATCCACAACTAAAGAAGAATCACGTTCTATCTTTGGTTCAACGGTAATTAATAGTATTTTTAGTGGTTCATCGGGTCAAGATGTGTCTAAAGAACAAGCTATTCGCATTGCAGCAGTTTGGTCTTGCGTAAGAGTACTATCAGAAACAGTAGCTTCCCTTCCAATCTCGCTTTATTCTAAAGATGAAAATAATAATAAGATAAAACTAACCAACGATCCGTTGAATGTTTTAATCGGTGAACAGCCCTCTTCGTTATACAACTCTTTTATGTTTTTCGAGAGAGCATTAATAGATTTATCCTTCGATGGGAACTTTTGTGCTTATATTGAGAGAAATAAAGGTGGGCTACCAACTGCTCTTCACCCTATCCAATACGATGATGTAGATGTATTTTTATCGCCTGATGGAAGGGAAGTTTACTATGAAATAAGTCAAGATAGTGGAAATACTTACCCAGTATCGGGTAAAGTACAATCTATAAATATGATTCACGTTAAAGGTTTATCTTTTGATGGAATTACAGGGAAGTCACCTATTGAGGTGGCTGCTGAAACGCTAGGGATTTCTTTAGCTTTAGATAAACACGCAGGTAATTGGTTTAAGAATGGGTCACAATTAGGGGGAGTTCTTAAACACCCTGGCACACTTAAACCTGAAACTGCTAAACGACTTAGAGAATCTTGGAGTTCAAACTACTCAGGTGTTTCCAACGCAGGAAAAACAGCAATACTTGAAGAAGGTATGGATTGGGTTAGTAGAACCGTACCAAATAATCAAGCACAATTCTTAGAGTCAAGAGAGTACCAAGTAAGCGATATTTGTCGTATTTTCAGAGTTCCTAACCACCTCGTAAATGACCTTAGTAGAGCGACTTACAGTAATATTGAGGCACAACAAATAGATTTTGTGGTACACACTATCACACCTTGGGTTAAGCGTATTGAAAGTGAATTAAACGCTAAACTAGTTCCTTCTAACAAAAGGGGTGAACAGTATTTCAAGTTTAATCTAAACGCTATACTTAGAGGTGACTCTAAGAGTAGGGCAGACTACTATAGAACACTTATAAACATTGGTGTTTTATCTCCTGATGAGGTAAGAGCTTTTGAGGATTTAAATCCTATGGGTGGAGAAAGTGAAAAGGTTTATATGCAATCAAATATGATGCCTTTAGATAGATTAGGTGAAGATACAAGTAGAACAAATATAGGATAAAACAAATTAAATGGCATTAAGTTCAAATCAAAGGCAAAAAAGAAAAGACCCTTGGAATAAAAACAAAGGTGAGTTTGGCGAATCAATAACTCCTAGTGATAGAAGTTTTTTACCCGAAAGCGATGCCGAACTATTTATCGGTACAAAGGGTCACGTTAAGGTAACTTTAACGGGTGGTACTACTATTGTTTTAAAGAATATTGCTTCGGGTACTTTTTTGAAGGGTATTTTTGTAAACAAAGTACATTCTACAGGTACAACAGCCTCAGATATAGTAGCAATTTACTAAAATCGTAAATTATGAAAAATAAAGAAATAAGAATATATAACGGTAATTACGAGATTCGTTTGGATGAAAGTTCAAAAGAAACTAAAGTTAGCGGTTACGCAGCCTTATTCGATACGGACAGTAGAGATTTAGGTTTTAGAGAAACTATTTCTAATCGTGCTTTTGATGGTCGTTTAGAAGATAATGTAATTTTAACTTTCAATCACGACCCTAATTTAATCCTAGATAGAAATATCGGGGGTACTTTACAATTATCGGTTGATGAAAGAGGGTTACGATACGATGCTACCTTACCAAATACAACAACAGGTAACGATGTAGCAGAATTAATGAAAAGAGGTTTGCTTTATGAATCTTCTTTTGCTTTTACAGTAGAGGATGATGAATGGAGTAAAGATGGAGATACAACTCGTAGACAAATAAAACAAATTGGTCGGCTTGTTGATGTATCTATTGTTGGTGTTGGTGCTTATGCCAATACTGATGTTGCCCTTCGTTCTAAAGAAGCTTTTGAAACAGAAGCGACTATAGAAGAAACTCCTCAAGTGGAAGAAGGGGAGCAAAAGGTCGAGGAATCATTTAATGATCCAAAATTAAATTTATTAACTAACGAATTAAAATTAAAAAAACGGATATGAAAAACTCTGTAGAATTACGCCAAGAACGAGCAGATTTAATTACCGCTGCAAACGGTATGCTTGAAACTTGCAAAACTGAATCTCGTGATTTCAACGAAGCTGAACAAGTTTCTTATGACGAGAAAATGACAGCTATTGACAAATTAGCTAAAAACATCGAAACTGTTGAGCGACAAGAGAAATTGAACGCTGAGATTGCCTCTAATGTAGGTTCTGCTCCTGTTCAGAATGTTTCTGAGTCTAAAGAGGTTCGAGACTATTCTGTTTTTAAAGCAATCAACGGCTTATTAAACAACAACCTTAGTGGTGTTGAAAAAGAGATGCACGAACAAGCAGTAAGTGAAGCTAGAGCAGCAGGTATTACTGTAGCAGGTTTGGGTATTCCAGCTTTTATGATGGAACAAAGAGCAGCAGTTACTCAAGGTACATCGGCTATCGCTCCTACTAACGTATTAGGATATGCTGATGCAATGCGTGAAGCTTCTGTATTTGACAAAGTAGGTGCTAACATTTTATCAGGTTTATCTGCTAACACTACTATTCCAGTAACAGGTACTTCAACAGTAGCTTGGGAAGGTGAAACAGATGCAGCAGCCGATGGTGGAGCAAACTTCGGGAAAGTTGAATTAACTCCAACTCGTATTTCTGCTTATGTAGATATTTCTAAGCAATTATTGCTACAAAACGGTGGAGCTGAAGGAGCAATTATGGCAGATTTAGGTCGTGCTGTAGGTCAATCTATCGACCAAGCAATCTTTAACGCTACTTCTATTTCAGGCGCACCAGCAGCTATCTCTGCAAATGGAGATATTGGTACATTTACTGAAGCTACTTTCTCTGATGGTGTTTCTGTTATAAAAGATATAGTAGAGGCTGAGAAAGTATTAGGTAACGCAGGTGGATTAAGTGGAAACTTAGCTTACGTTTGTTCTCCTGAGTTGATTTCTCAAATCAAGCGTGGTGTTCAAGTTGCAGCAGTATCGGCAGGTTTAGATGGTATGCTTGTAAATGGTTATCCAATTTACTTCACTAATGGTTGTTCTAAATCAGCAGGTGTAAGTGGTGACTTTGTTTACGGTGACTTCTCTCGTTTATATATTGGAATGTTTGGTGGTGTTGATATTTTGGTAGACCCTTATACCCAAGCCGCCAATGCTCAAAATCGTTTAGTTTTAAATAACTATATGGACTTTGGTGTTTCTGATGGAGCAGCTTTTGTTAAAGCAACATCATTAACGGCATAATAGTTATATTTATATTTATTAAAAGGGGGTTCTTCGGAACTCCCCTTTATTAACTTTTTTCAAATTAATCTATGTACCTCGACCCTAATTACAACATACAAGGTGATTTAGTAGTTTTAGATAACCCTACGACTAAGGTTGTTTCGGTTACTGAAATAAAATCACATCTTCGTATAGATACTTCTGATGAGGATACTTTGTTAGGGGTGTATATAGATGCAGCTACAGAGATGGCTGAGAATTATTGTGGTAGACATTTTATTACTCACGAATATAAGTTATACTTTAATTCGGTAAAATCACAAGCATCTCTAATATTTCCTGATTGCACTTTAAAAACAAGTGGACCAAACAATCCCGTTAAATGGATTGATTCGACAGGAACAACCCAAGGGTCAGATGATGCTTATATTGATGCTCACTCTAATCCTTCGATAGTTTATTTGAGTAGTGATTTTACTACTCCAACATTACAATCAAACGCAGCTAACACTTTTTGGTTTGAGTTTAAGACAGGTTTTGGTGATGCTGAAAGCGATGTACCAGAGGCAATAAAACAAGCGATTAAGTTAATTGTGAGTGATATGTATTATTTCAGGGAGGATCGTAAGAGAGCGTTTCCAATGGCTTCTGAGATATTACTACAACCTTATAAATGCTACCATTAGAATATGGCATTTATTAGTAAAATAAAGGCAGGAGATTTTAACCAACGTATTAGGTTAAAGTCGGTATCTTCAACTCAAGACGGTTTTGGAGGGGTTTCAGACACTTACTCCGTTCAAACAACAGTTTGGGCTAATAAGAACGTAAAGACTCTTAGGGACATCGAAGAGAAGTTTGAAGGAAAAGAATTACAATCTTATGGTAGGTTTGTTTATACTATAAGATATTCAAGTGAAACAAAAGGCATTAAAGCTAATTGGATTGTAGAAGAGGTGGAAACAAGTGACACTTATGAAATACTAGGTTTCGTTATAGACCCTAGAAAAGAATTTATTGAGGTTTTCGTAAAGCAAGATTTACCAACGAGTTCACCAGTATAGAGTTATGGCTAAGACTAAGGGAAAGAAAAAAGATTTTGTTCGTATTGAGGTTAGGAATATTCAAGATGTTCAACGCAAATTGAAAAGACTAGGCAAAACGGCTAAGCAATCTCGTACCCTTATCAATAAAGCTCTTAGACCTGCTGCAAATATGTTAGCTAGAGGTATTCAAAAGGCTTACAAAGATGAGTTTGATGACAAGGATTACAAAAGACGAAGTGGTAGAACACCTACTTGGAAAACAATAGGTATAATTACAGCTCGTAAATCAAGGCAGCCAGGATTATTCGTTGGTCCTATTAAACGTAGAACCTCGCCTATAAAAGTAAAAGGAAAAGATAGTTACAATTTAGCTGCGATGCAGATTAAGGGTAACGCAATACAAAAGCCTAGACCTGATGTGTTCAAGGCTACAGCGACAAAAATGGAAACACAAATATATTTACAAGCTGAAAAAGATTTAGATAAATTAGTGAATAGATTAATTAAACAAGCAGGATTTTAGATGTTTGCAGTAATAGGAAAAGAGATAGTAACAAAGTTAGAGGCTACATCAGCCTTTACTTCCGTTAATGGTAGTGACAAGGTTTTCCCTGTAATCATACCACAAGGAGTGTCTTACCCTTGCACAACATTTGAGATAGCTAATGTTTCAAATTTTCTATCTAAAGGTGGCTCACTTAACTCGTGTGATGTATCAATACGGATTGCTTGTTTCGCTGATAGCTATTCAACAACATATAATCAAGCTAAAGCAGTTGTAGAGGCTTTAGACTTGTTCGAGGTAGAATATACCGAGGATGGTGTAGATTATATTGCTAAATTTAGGTTTTCGGACTTAGATGATGAATATTATAAATTACCCGAAAAGTTCTACAAAAACATAAATTTTAACTGTCTAATAATTAAAAACTAAAATAAAATGGCAATTCAAAACGCAACAGACGTAGTTCTTAGTATAACTACCGCCGATGGATTAGAAGCAGTAGCTCATTGTACATCAGCTTCGTTATCAGTAAATATGGATCTTCGTGATTCTACAACAAAATCAAGTTCAGGTTGGTCTGAGTCACTTGGAGGTTTAAAATCTTGGGAAATGAGTGGCGATGCTTTCGTTGATATAGCTTCTCCAACAGGAGCAGATATAGAATCATTATTTACTACTTTAGTAGCAGGTACAGCAGTACAATGTACATTTGGGCTTTCAGGTATGCTTTATGATGGTACAGCACTTATCACTTCAATTTCTATTGATGCAGGTGTAGAAGAAAACGCAACTTATTCAATTTCTTTAACAGGAACAGCAGAATTAGAACAAAACGCATAATACTAACTTTTAAATCCATTAATTATGGCAATTCAAAACGCTTCGGATTTATTGGTTTATGCTAAGACGGATGATGCAGCCGCACAGATTACTAGGATTAGGGTATTAACTACTGACCCTATAACTGTTCCTGATGGTGGAACTACGGGTACTGTTAAAATAAATAACATTACTAATGACGCTGGTGTTATTTATGATGATATATCTACAGCAGCCGCAGCTAATACAGGTACTGCTGTTTTGACAGCTATAAATACTATACTTACAGATGCAGCTTATGATTATGCCTCAGGAACAGAGCAAACAGATGGTAATTATAAGTATAGAGATTTCACTAATGGTGCTGTAGGTTTAGTACCTACATTATCTATTGTAGATGGTACAGCAACTCTTAATGAAGGTGCTATTATCATAGAAATAGTTACCCCCGGCTCATCAGCAATATTTGACCCTGTAGCTTATAGTACATCAGCTTCGTTTAGCACCAATATGGACTTAAGAGATGTAACTACAAAAGATTCAGACGGATGGTCTGAGTCTTTAGGTGGTTTAAAGTCTTTTGAGGTATCCACCGATATATTACAATCAATCAATCCCGATGTACCTTTAGATGGTACTGATTTCTTCGATAAACTTAAAACAAGAAGTATAGTCGATTTAAGTTTCTCTGATAGAATTAGAAACGTTCTACGCACTAACCTTACTCAAAGTGGGGTTGATGGGTTTGCACTAAATAGTGCTACCCAATCTAATTTACAAGATGATCCCTTTGGAGGTAATACAGCTAGTAAATTAACAAGTGGTGCTAGTACATCATCCGAGTCTTTATATTATCCATTTACAGCATCAAGAGTTGAAAATAAAAAACTAAGTGTTTCTGTGTATCTTAAAGGGGTTGATGCTAGTAATACATCTGCTACATTTTATGTAAATAACGCAGGTACTGATAACTCAATTAGAATAATATCAGGTAGTGGCACAGCAGCAGGTTATGGTGCTAATGCATATAAAGTAACGGGTTTAGGTTATGGAGGTACTGCCACAGAGAATTGGACTAGGGTTGCTATAGAATTTAATAATCCTATAAACGTAGACCTCGGGGATGATTCAGTAGATACTTATATCTACCCAGGCTTGTCAGCAGCTCAAGATTCAGATGAGATATACACCTCATCTTGGCAAATAGAAACAACTCCTGAAGCAACCGATTATCAAGACCCTACTGAAATAACACATTGGCAAGGGAACGCACTTGTATCATCGGTAAGTTTTGATGCAGGAGTCGAAGATAATTTAACTTGTTCGGCTAGTTTCACAGGAACAGGTCAAATCTACCCGAATGGACTTGGTCCTGAGTTGATAGAAGATACAGGGTTTGATGATGCTAGTTATTGGACTGTATCAGGAGGTACTAGTGTGGTTGAAGATGGGTATGGTAAAATTATTACGACAAGTGCAATAACAAAGATAACTAAAGATTTAGGCTTAACACCCGGGGATTACTTTTTATTAACTTATACTGTACACACAAGTACGGCAGGTAGTTTATCTATTCACGATGGATGGGAAACTGACCCCGAAATAGATATGCAAATACCATCAACAGTAGGTACACATTCTGTGTTACTAAAAAATGGTCAAGATACTTTAGAAATTAAAAGAACAGCAGGTGCTACAACAATTTGGCTAAGTTCAATATCACTAAAGAAAGTTTTATAAATCAATTAAATTAAATTAAAAAAGGTAGATTATGAAAAAGGTAGAAATAGGCGGTCAAAAACGACCTATTAGATTTAGCTATTTAGCTTTAAAAGAAATCTGTAACGATTGTAAGTTAAGGTTAAATCAAATGGATCAGTTAGGAACAGAGATAGACCACGTTGGTATTATCGCTTACTACGGTCTAAAGTACGGTGCTAAGAAGAACGGAGAAGAGTTTAAATACAAGGTTCGAGATATTGAGCAATGGATAGACAATGAAGATTTCTCTAAGATAAATGAAATTTTTGAAGCGTTCCAATTAGACCAACCTCAGAAGAAGGGAAAGTAGAAGGGGAAAGGGATTTTGAGGAAGATGAGGAAGAGTTTGATTGGGATAAGTTAGAAGAAGTTGGGTTAGGAATGTTGGGGTTGTCAGATGAAAATTTATATGATTACACCCCACGTTCCTTTAACAACAAACTTATAGGGTTTAGGAGATACAACGAACAAGTATCTCAAACTAATTGGGAACAAACTAGAATGATTGTTCATAGCACAATAGTCCCTCACTCTAAACACAAACTCAAACCAAAAGAGTTAATGCCTTTCCCTTGGGATGATAAAGTTAAAGTTCAAAAAGACGTTGCTAGTAAAGAGGAAATTCAAGAGGTCTTAAAAAGATATAAACTAATAGAACCAAAGAAAATAAAGATTGAATAATGGGTGGATTAAAGACTATATCTATAATTGTAGCAGCGAATATCAAAGGCTTAGAATCAGGCCTTGGTAAAGCAAATAAATCGTTAGCATCGTTCGCATCAAAGTCAGCTCGATTAGGTTCGATGATGTCTTTCGGTGTTACAGCACCTTTAGTTGCAATGGGTAAACAAGCCTTCGATACGTTCTCTCAGTTTGAGGATGGAATGGTAAAGGTACAAGCAGTAACAGGGGCAAGTATAGATGATTTTAAAGCTTTAGAAAAAGAAGCTAAAAGATTAGGTGCTACTACTAGATATACTGCTATACAATTCTCTGAATTACAATTAGTTCTAGGTCGAAAAGGTTTTAATCCAAAGGAGATAAATAATATGACTAAATCTGTTGCTGACTTAGCTTTAGCAACTGGTGAAGATTTATCTCTTGCAGCAGAAACCGTAGCAACTTCCATTAACGCATTTCAATTAGAATCCTCAGAAGCAGCAAGAGTAGCTAACACTTTAGCTTCGGCAGCAGCAAATTCATCAATTCAACTTAGTACATTTAGTACAGCTTTTGGTCACGCAGGGGCTTCGGCTAATGCTGTAGGAATGGACTTAGAAGAGTTGGCAGCAATGATGGGTGTCTTAATGGATAATGGTATTAAGGCTTCTAAAGCAGGTACAGGACTTCGTAAGATATTTATGAAGTTGCACAAAGAAGGTCGAGACTTTACGGAGGTTTTAGACTTAGTTACTCAAGGGGAACTAGGTTTAGAACGAGCTATGAAATTAGCAGGTGTCACTTCGGCTAACCAATTACTTATTTTAGCCGATAATAAAGATGAAGTAGCTAGGCTTACAAAGGAGTACCAAACTAACACGGGTGCTTTAAAAGAGATGACCGACTTGATGGGTAAAACCACCAAGCAAAAGGTCGCTATAATGAACTCTGCTATTACCGCAATGAATATGGAGATTGGGGCTATGTTGGCAGAGGCTTTATTACCTATGATTGCTAAAATAACAGAATTAGCAGGAGCATTTCAAGAGTTAGCCCCTGAAACTAAAGAAATGATTATTAAAGTTGCAGGTATAGCAGCAGTAGTTGGTCCTTTATTAATGACTTTAGCTTTATTTGCTACAGGTTTAGGTGCTGTAGGTACAGCTTTCGGATTTTTAGGTAGTATAATACCATTTTCTATAGCAGGAATGAGTGCTTTTGGTATATTGTTAGGTGAATCTGTTGTAGCTGCATATGCAAGTGGTACAGCTTTAACTGCATTATCGGCAGCCTTTGAAGTGCTTACGGTAGCGATAGCGACAAATCCAATAGGGGCTATTGCAGTAGCTTTAGCAGCTATAGGTGTAGCTATATACGCTTTTACAGGTGATACCAAAGACGCTACAGTAGCTGTAGATGGATTTAATCCTGTCGCAAAAACAGCAGCAGAAAGATTAGCAGAAATAAACAAGCAATTAGATAACTTAGGGAAAGGTACTACCGATTTAATTAAAGAAGAGTTAGAGGAAAAAATAAAAAGTGCAAAAGAAAAAATAAAGGAATTACAAGATGCTATAAGTAATTTCTCAGTAATTGGGGCTTCTATATCTGACGTTGCTTTATTTGCAAAACAAGAGTTAGAGTTAAGGAGTCTTATAGAGTTATTAAGTGGCTACGAGGACGCTTTAGTAAAAGTTAATGATAAAATTGCTGGATCATTAGAAGCCACTACAGAGAGCTACAAAGATGCTAAAACAGCAGCTCAAGGGTATATGGATGCAATGGAGAGTGCTACTTCTTTAAATGTAGAAACACCTCAGTTAAAAGGTGGTAGAATAGAAATGCCCGAACCAACAATGCCTCTATCAAACCTTGAAAAGGGTTTATATAATGCGGGTGAGAAAGTTACTAGCTTCTACGAAAAATGGGGGCAATCTATTCAAATGGTTGGTAATATTTTCGCTCAAATGATTCAAAATCAAATGATAGCTTTAGATAACTATCATAAAAAGCAATTAAATGCTATAAAAAATTCTCAAATGACTGAAGAGCAAAAGGCAACTGCTATTCAGAATTTAGAAAAAGATACTGCTAAAAAAAGAGCTGCAATACTACGTAAACAAGCAATAGCAGAAAAAGCCGCTGCAATTTCTTCAGCAATAATTAATGGCGCACAAGCTATGACAAAGGTTTCTGCACAAACAGGTGTAGGAACATTTGTATTTAGTCCAATGATTGCAGGTTTAGTAGCAGCACAAATAGCTATGATAGCAGCTCAACCAATCCCTCAATTCGCAGATGGTGGTATAGTAAGTGGACCAACTATGGGATTAATGGGGGAATATGCGGGTGCTAAAACTAATCCTGAAGTAATAGCCCCATTAGATAAATTAAAATCTATTATAGGCGACTCAGGAGGCACACAGACAGTAATCCCCGATGTAAGAATATCGGGTGATGATTTATTAATTGTATTTGATAGAGCGAAAAGGAGAAAATCTTATAGATAATTAAAAGGTAATATGGCTTACGGTAAGTATAAATACGCTACTATAAAAGGCGAAAAAGGGACTACTTGGGAGGTGGAGATTTGGCAGAAAGATTTTTCAGCTAGTAGCACCGATATGACCCTAAGTGGCGAAGGG
>Ga0080013_1004160_pt1 | contig 14453 bp, 16 predicted proteins | sample ETNvirenome_6_85_FD_69236 | JGI IMG/M metagenome (GOLD analysis project Ga0080013, IMG submission 69236) | Marine viral communities from the Pacific Ocean - ETNP_6_85 (SPADES assembly) (version 2) | ecosystem: Environmental > Aquatic > Marine > Oceanic | place: Pacific Ocean | collected 2013-06-19
AGCAAGATTATCAGCTAAGGTTGCAATTGTAAAAGTAGGTGCAGATTCAGATGTTGAATTAAAAGAAAAACAAGATAGGGTCGAAGATGCTATCTGTGCTACAAAAGCCGCTATTAAAGAAGGAATAGTTTCAGGAGGAGGAATTGCACTATTAAATGCTGCAATGAATATCAATGAAAATAATGTTGGAGAAAAAGTGTTAAGTAGAGCTATTTTAGCTCCATTTAAAGTAATATTAGATAATGCTGGATTAGAACAAAAAACAATACCAAGTACAACCGGAAAAGGTATTGACGTGGTTACGGGAAATATGGTACATATGATTAAAGAAGGTATTATTGATCCATTACTAGTAACAAAAAGCGCTTTGACAAACGCGGCTTCCGTAGCAACTACTATTTTATCAACTGATTGTGTAATCAATAATATAAGGGTCGATGAAAGCAGTAGGTAGAAATTTAATTATACAAAAAATAGAACAAGGAACTACCAAAACAGATGGTGGTTTACTTTTGAGTAAAAACGATAAAGAGGATATAAGATATGTTGAGGCAAATATTATATCCATTGGTGATGAAGTACAAGGACTAAAAGAAACAGATAAAATCTTTTATGATAGGCATGCTGGTCATCAAATTGAAATAGATAGGAAAATATATCACGTCATTAAGATACAAGATGTGGTCGTTGTTTTATGAAAAGGCTAGACGCAAGAGACTTAAAAGATCTCAATTTGTTAAAACATTACCGTATAATACGCAAATGGGCTTCCAGGAACAACGATCTTAATGATGCTGATTTAGAACTATTGATTTATTTAGATTGTATGGATTTATTCACTAAACATGATTTTGAGATAGGTGCATATTCTTATAGTTGGGATAACCGAAGATGGAATAAATTAATACAAAATAAATGGGTAGAGGTATGGAGACATAGAAACCGTACCACTCAAAAATATAATATATATAAAGTTTCTTTTAAAGCTAAAACACTTATTCGAAGAATATATAGAATAATGTTAGGAGGGGAAGATATTCCAATTAGTCCTAGAAGAAATAAAATAATGAAGGGGGAGACTTATATGGATAAAGTTTTAAAAACCTCTATAAAAAATGTAAATAACGATAAAAATAGATAATTATGGGATCATCAATAGCTGCATCACTAGCAGGTGGAGGAGGAGGAGGAAGTTCAACAAATCCATTAGGAAATCCAAACAGTTCATTTTGGACTGGGGGAATGGGGCAAGCTATACAACAACTCCTGGGGCCTTCCCAGGCTCAAATGCAAGCCTCAGCAGCGGGAACAAACACAAGTGACCCAAATAATATGTCGGCTACAGGGATAGGAAGTAGTAATATAGTACAAAGTAATATGATACCGCCTACACCAGGTATGAGTGAAGTAGGAGTTCCTCCAACAATTAGTTCAGCTGTAGGTAATATTCCTCCAGTTACAACAGGTAGTTTTACTCCACAAAGCCAATATGTAGCAGAAGGTATCTATGGAGATAAGAGGGCAAGACAAGCGTCAGTTACAAAAAAACCATTAATAAACATTTTATAAATAAAAATTATGCACAACAAAAAATATGATCCTTCAATGGAAAAATTAAAACCAGGTAGTAAGGTTGGTATAGTAGGTGAATCTCATATATGGGATGGTCCACTAGATCAAGACGGAAGACCACATGGAAAAGGCTCTAGCTCTGGCATTAGGGGAATGGAAATACTAAAATCTCCTTCAATGTACAAAGGTGGCCCGATTACAGAAATAGCAAAAGGAAGATAACAATAAAACAAATAACACAACATGGCACAAAATCAACCAAGTAGCGGGATACCTGTTATATTAAGTGACACTATTAATATACCTAGTCCAGGTATAATAACTAGTGGTACTAATACCTCAGGAGTTGCTACAACATTAACAGATGCTGGACAAGATTTTCGTAACAGTGCAACCAATCCTAATGGATATAATATTAGCGGCGGTGATGCAGTAATATCTGCGGCTGGTGTAATATGTGAAGTTGAATCAGTTGATTCTGCTACACAACTTACATTAAGAGCTCCAGGAATTGCGGCAGGTACATACGATATATATAAAGGTAATCATCAAATTAAAGATGGTTTTTCTGGAGGATTTACTTTATTTGTAGGAACTGGTGGCCCTGGAACTACACTTAAAATTCAAACCGTAGCAGGACCTGATTTAACTCTATTCAATGTTCCAGATTCCTCATTTATTCCAATACAAGTACAAAAAGTTTTTGCAACTGGTACAACTTGTAGCAATATTTTAGCATTACAATAACATGGCTGGCTTCAGTGGACCCTCAATGCTGGCAAACGCCAGTGCGATCTTAGGTATCCCCTTAACCTTTCCAGGTGGTGGTGGCCCTATACCCTTAACTTGGTATATTTTATCAGAAGCTGGAGATTATTGTATTTCTGAAGCAGCATCTGATTCAATGGTACAAGAAATAGCACCATAATAAATAACAAGACATGGCGAATATAAAATTTTCCGCATTTACACAGAAGGTTGCACAGGCCGATGTAGATTTTTTAGTTGGGTACACCGGCGCAGATAACGTTAGAATAACACCTGCAGCTCTGGGAGATGGTATTTACCTACCTCTTGGCGGTGGTACAATGACTGGTAATGTTATATTCAATGATAATGTAAGTGCGCTGTTTGGTACAAGTTCTGACATGACAATAAAGCATGATGGATCCAATAGTAAAATAGAAAACAACACGGGAGATTTATATATTATTAATGAAGCTGATAACGAAGATATAATATTTCAATCAGATGATGGTGCTGGTGGTGTAGGAACTTATTTCTTTTTAGATGGGAGCCAAGCAACAGGCACCACTGTATATACAAAGTTTCCCGATAATAGTATAATTAGTTTAGGTGATGGTTCAGATTGTTATATTAGACATGATGGTACTGATACAAGAATTGATAATTCCATGGGTGATTTAATTATAAGGAATTATGCCGATGATAAAGATATTCTATTTTACTCCGATGATGGTAGTGGTGGAACTGCACAATACTTTAGAGTCGATGGTAGTTTAGTTGAAACTGGATTTGTAAAAAACACACATCATTATGATAATGTAAAAGCAAATTTTGGCGATGGTAATGATTTAGAAATATATCACGATGGAAGTAATAGTTATATACAAGATACAGGAACTGGGAATTTACTTATAGATGGTGCTAATAATGTACAAATACGAAGTGCAACTGATTCTGCAGTAGGACTTTCTTATGCTGTAGGAGGCCCAGTATATTTATATCACGCAGGGTCACTAAAATTTAATACGACTGCCACAGGTATAGAAGTAGCCGGCGAAGTTTCCATTGGTACAAGTTTAGTGCATACAGGTGATACAGATACAAAAGTATCTTTTGGTACAGATGAAATAGTTTTAACTACAGCTGGTACAGATGCAGTAAAAGTAGATTCTAGTGGCAATGTGGGAATCGGTGATGCTTCACCAACTTCTATATCGGCAAATACATTTTCTTTAAGTGTAGGCTCTTCAAGAAACGATTTAACAGGTGCATTAGTAAGTAAAGCTAATGGAAACATAAAACATCAACAATATTGGGATTCAGCCGGATATAATTTTGATTTAACAGCTTCTTCTGGAGATTTTAAATGGAGATTTGGTAGTTCAGAAAAAATGCGTCTTAAGGCAGATGGCAAGCTTGGAATAGGAACTGCTTCGCCTAGCACTAAATTTCATGTATATAATGGAGAGGCAACTATAGCTAGTTCAACAGATGGTGTTAAATTAAGTTATTCTAACGGCAACAGTTCTGGTATAATTGACACAGCGTTTAGCGATAACAATTTAGAGTTTAGAACAAATGGTACTGCTAAAATGTGGATTGCCAATGCTGGAAATGTAGGCATTGGAACTTCTTCGCCTGTTTCAGCTTTACATATAGAATCAGCTAATCCTAATTTAAATTTAATTGCATCAAGTGGAAATCCGTTTTTTAGAATCGGAAATGCCCCAAGTGGTAGTAGAAAAGAGTTAACTTTTACTTATGATATGACTAGCAATTATGCTAGTATTCAAGCAATTGAACAAGGTGTAGCAACGAGAAATATTGCAATTAATCCAAGTGGTGGCAACGTAGGTATTGGAACTAGTAGTCCTGCAGAAAAATTATCTTTACCAGATAATGCTAAAATAGGATTAGGTAACAGCGCTGATCTACAAATATATCACGATGGTAGTAATAGTTTTATAACTGAAAATAACACGGGTGGTTCTTTAATCATAAGGGGATCAAATTTTGCTGTACAAAGCTCTGACGGAACAGATGATTTTATTACAACAGTCGCAAATCAAGGTGTAAAGCTATTTTATAATGATGTTGAAAAATTTGAAACAACGAGCACAGGTGTTACTGTAACTGGTGATCTTGAAATAGAAAATTCTTCAGATGGTATTATATTAGAATCACCAGACGGAACAAGATATAGAGTAACAGTAGCAAATGGAGGTACATTATCAGTATCTGCAGTATAGTAAAAACACAATAATAAGTGTAACTATTTAATAAAGAAACATATTAATTAATTAAATTAAATCAAAATGGCAAAAATTAAAGACGAACAATTAAAAAAAGTAACAGAACAACAACAAGCTTTAACTAATTTATTAGCTAGAATTGGTGTTCTAGAAATTGAAAAACTTAACCTTTCTGGTGAGATTAAAAAACTAGAGGGTGAAGTTGAACAAACTAAAAAAGAACTAGAAGAAGAGTACGGAAAGGTTAGTATTAATCTAGCTGATGGTACATACGAGAAGATCGAGGATAAAGAAGATGCATAACATCAGAAAAATCAGTATTGGAACTGATTATAAAAATGATGCAATGCATTATGCGGTAGGCCAACAAGTTTATGGTGGTCATGAAATATCGCATATTTTATTTGAAGATTCTGATAGTTCTTATAACATTTATATAAAGAAAAACGACGAAGTATTGCCATGGAAGAAGTTTAATTCTAACATGGCTATATCAATCGAATACGATTTAGAGTATTAATGAAAAGCTTATATGATTTTATTGTAGAACCTTTAGGTGATAAATACAATAATGAAATACAAGTTGGTGATAAAAAACTAGTTGTTAATACTAAAATTGAATCATGGACTTTTGTAAATAGACTAGCTAAAGTAGTTGAAACACCAATTGCTTTTAAAACAAAAATTAAAAAAGGTGATACTATTGTAATACATCAAAATGTATTTAGAACTTTTTACGACATGCGTGGTAATAAAAAAGTTAGTAGATCATGGTTTAAAGATAATCTTTATTTTGTAGGTTTAGATCAAATATATTTATATAAAAACTCTGAGGGTTGGCACTCATTTGCAAACAGATGCTTTGTGCACCCAATAAAAGATAAGAGTGATTTTACTACAAATAAAGAACAAAAATTAAAAGGTATATTAAAACACGGTAATACGAATTTAAAAAACCTTAATATAAACGAAGGAGATTTAGTTGGTTTTAAACCAAACAGAGAGTGGCAATTTTTAGTAGAAGGAAAACGTTTATATTGTATGGAATCAAATGATATTGTAATTAAATATGAGCACCAAGGAAACGAAGAAGAATATAATCCAAGCTGGGCAAGTAGCAGTTAAAGAGTTAATCAAAGTTGCTAAAGAACCTATTATAGATTATGGTCCTGATATTTCCGCAGACAGACTTAAGAATGCTGCAGCTACAAAAAAACTAGCTATATTCGATGCTTTTGAAATACTTAATCGTATTGAAGAAGAAAAGAATATGCTAGAAGACAAACCTAAAGTTGAAGAAAAGAAAAAATCTAGCTTTAAAGGTTTTGCAGAAGGGAGGTCTAAATAATGTACGAGCAAACTTTATATACAATATTAGAAGATTACATTACGCCTAGTACGCTTAAAAAAAATAATAAGTATAAGAAATGGGAGTATGGTTATAATGAACAACACGATATGGTTGTTATTAGTAAAGACGGTACAATAGGTGATATATACGAAATACAAAATCTTAAAATAGCTTTACCAAAAGCAAAGAATATTCACAAGTTTGAAAATGATAAATGGAATCAGTTTGAATATCCTAAAGTTTTAAGTAAGATAAAAACAGTATTTGATTTTAAACAATATCCAGAGGATTTTAAAGAAAAATGGTATGATTACATCGATAATGAGTTCACCCGCAGGGAGGAAGGTTTTTGGTTTTATAACAAAAGCGTTCCTACTTACATTAGTGGTACTCATTACATGTACTTGCAGTGGAGTAAAATTGACGTTGGGGCACCAGACTTTAGAGAATCAAATAGATTATTCTTTATTTTCTGGGAAGCTTGTAAGGCAGATACACGATCCTATGGGATGTGTTACCTTAAGAACAGGCGTTCCGGGTTTTCTTTCATGGCCTCAGGAGAGGTGGTTAACTTGGCAACCATATCAAGTGACAGTAGGTATGGTATATTATCCAAGTCCGGTCCTGATGCAAAGAAGATGTTCACAGATAAGGTGGTACCCATATCAGTTAATTATCCCTTCTTTTTCAAACCGACCCAGGACGGAATGGACCGTCCAAAGACCGAACTTGCCTACCGTGTCCCCGCAACCAAGTACACCCGTCGTAAGCTCACCTCCTCCGCCGACGAGACCTTACAGGACGAACTACAGGGACTTGACACCACCATCGATTGGAAGAATACCGGCGACAACTCCTACGATGGGGAGAAGCTCAAACTCCTCGTACATGACGAGTCCGGCAAGTGGGAGAAGCCGAACAACATCCTCAACAACTGGAGGGTTACGAAAACCACGTTAAGATTAGGTAGTAGAATTATCGGTAAGTGTATGATGGGATCAACATCAAATGCTTTAGACAAAGGAGGTAAAGAATTTAAAAAATTATATGATGACTCAGATGTCACGAAAAGAAACAGCAATGGACAGACTCGCTCAGGATTATATAGTTTGTTCATACCTATGGAATGGAATTACGAAGGATACATTGATTCTTATGGATTACCTGTATTCGATACACCAAAAAAACAAGTTAAAGATCCGCACGGTATAACAATAAAACAAGGTGTTGTAGAATATTGGGAAAATGAAGTAGAAGGATTAAAAGAAGATCAAGATGCTTTAAATGAATTTTATAGACAGTTTCCTCGTACAACTAAACATGCTTTTAGAGACGAGTCAAAACAATCTTTATTTAATCTAACTAAGATATATGAGCAAATAGATTTTAATGAAGATTTAAAAAATAGTATAAATATAACAAGAGGTAGTTTTCAATGGGAAAATGGAAATCAAGATACTAGAGTTATATTTGTACCAAATAAACAAGGAAGATTTTTAATTACTTGGATACCAGATATTAATATACAAAATAGAAGATATATTAAAAATGGTATAAATTACCCGGGTAATGAACATATGGGAGCATTTGGTTGTGACCCATATGATATATCAGGAACAGTAGATAAAAGAGGTTCAAATGGTTCGCTGCATGGACTTACAAAGTTTAGTATGGAAAATGCACCACCAAATCATTTTTTCTTAGAATATATAGCGAGACCTCAAACTGCTGAAATATTTTTTGAAGATGTATTAATGGCTTGTATATTTTATGGCATGCCAATACTTGCGGAAAATAATAAACCAAGATTACTTTACTATTTTAAACGTAGAGGTTATAGAGGTTTTGCAATGAATAGACCTGATAAAGCAAGAAATAAATTATCTGTAACAGAAAGAGAAATAGGTGGTATACCTAATTCTAGTGAAGATATAAAGCAAGCTCACGCTGCAGCAATTGAAACGTATGTTGAAAGTTTTGTAGGATTAAAAGAAACAGGATATGGAGATATGTATTTTCAAAGAACGTTAGAAGACTGGGCTAAATTTAATATAAATAATAGAACAACTCATGATGCTTCGATCAGCTCAGGTTTAGCTCTTATGGCGTGTAACAAACACAGGTATACACCAACAACAAAAAGAGAATTACAACCTGTTGATTTAGGTATTAAAAAATATAATAATAAAGGATCGACATCAAAAATTATAAGTTAAATGAATATATATACTAACACTAATAGTCCTTTTCCAAGTCAAGTAGTAAGTGACGTAGAAAAAGCTAGTATTGAGTATGGAACACAGGTTGCTCAAGCTATAGAGCAAGAGTGGTTTTCACAAGGAAGGACTAGTGGTAATAGATACTTAACTAACTGGAACAATTTCCATATGTTAAGATCATATGCTAGAGGTGAGCAGTCAATACAAAAATACAAAGATGAGTTAGCTATTAACGGTGATTTATCATATTTAAATTTAGACTGGAAACCGGTACCTATATTATCTAAGTTTGTAGATATAGTAGTAAACGGTATATCATCAAAAACTTATGATATAAAAGCTTATGCTCAAGATCCTGAGTCAATAAAGAAAAGAACTAGCTATGCTTCTAAGATATATGAAGACATGCTGTCTAAAGAATATTTAGATAACTTAAAAAATACTTTAGGTATTGATTTATACCAAACACCTAATACAGATATAATACCAGAAACAACAGAAGAATTAGAACTTCACATGCAATTATCATATAAGCAAAGTGTAGAAATAGCAGAAGAAGAAGCTATATCTAGTGTACTTGCTCAAAACAAATATGATTTAATTAGACGTAGATTAAATATGGATTTAGCTGTTTGCGGTATTGCAGCGGCTAAAACTAGTTTTAATACAGCTGAAGGTATTACTGTTGATTATGTTGATCCAGCATATATGGTATATTCTTATACAGAAGATCCAAACTTTGAAGATATATATTATGTTGGTGAATTAAAAGCTATAACAATACCAGAACTTAAAAAAGAGTTTCCTAATATATCTGATGAAGAACTAAAAAGAATACAAGCAATGCCAGGTAATAAGTCTTATATTACTGGTTGGGGTGATTATGATGAAAACACTGTTCAAGTTTTATATTTTGATTATAAAACATATCATAACCAAGTATTTAAAATAAAACAAACAGATCAAGGATTAATGAAAGCTATTGAAAAGCCAGACACATTTAATCCACCAGAAAACGATATGTTTGAAAGAGTTTCAAGATCTATTGAAGTATTATACAGTGGTGCTAAAGTTTTAGGTACTAATACAATGCTTAAATGGGAACTTGCTGAAAATATGTCAAGACCTTATGCTGATACTACTAAGGTTAAAATGAATTACGCTATATGTGCACCTAGAATTTATAAAGGTAGAATAGAATCATTAGTTAGCAAGTGTACTGGTTTTGCCGATATGATTCAAATTACACATTTAAAACTACAACAAGTTATATCTCGTATGGTGCCAGATGGTGTTTACTTGGATATGGACGGACTTGCTGAAGTTGATCTTGGTAATGGTACTAATTATAATCCAGCAGAAGCATTAAATATGTATTTCCAAACTGGTAGTATTGTTGGTAGATCATTGACGCAAGAAGGTGATATGAATCCAGGTAAAGTTCCAATACAAGAACTTAATTCTAGCACAGGCGCAGGTAAAATACAAAGTCTTATACAGACTTATCAATACTATTTACAGATGATAAGAGACGTGACGGGGCTAAATGAAGCTAGAGATGGTAGTTTACCAGACCGTAACACGCTTGTAGGACTGCAGAAACTAGCTGCTAATGCATCAAATGTAGCAACTAGACATATTGTACAATCTAGTTTATTTTTAACGCTTAAATTGTCAGAAAATATTAGCTTAAAAGTAGCTGATGCACTGGAGTTTCCATTAACTAGAGCATCATTACAGAACTCTATATCAACGTATAACATTAAAACGTTGGATGAAGTTGTTAATCTTAATTTACATGACTTTGGTATTTTCTTAGAATTAGAGCCAGATGAAGAAGAAAAACAACAATTAGAAGCTAATATACAAATAGCTTTACAAGCTAAAAACATTGATGTTGAAGATGCTATTGATTTAAGACAAATTAAAAATCTTAAATTAGCTAATCAAATGTTAAAAGTAAAACGTAAAGAAAAAGCTAAACAGGATCAACTAGCGCAACAAGCAAATATTCAAGCTCAAGCAGAAGCTCAAGCTCAAGCAGCAGAAAAAACAGCTATGGCAGAAGTACAAAAACAACAAGCTATATCTGGTGCTAATGTAGAATATGAAAAAGCTAAGAGTGAGTTTGAAAAAGATCGTATGCAGTTGCAAGCTCAGTTAGATCAACAAAAAATAGCGCAGCAACATAAAAATGATATGGAGCTAGCTAGACTACAGCAAGATGCTACTAATAAAAGAGAGCAACAAAGAGAAGCAGCAAAAGATAAAAGAATAAAAATGGAAGGAACACAACAAAGTCAAATGATAGATCAAAGAAAAAATGATTTATTACCAATTGATTTTGAAAAAAAATATCCAGATGAACAAGCTAATCAAATGGGTCAACAAGTTCCAATAGCTTAGTTATTAACTATTTAATTATATTATATTATGTCAAACACAAAAGCAGCCGTAGAGGTGAAGCAAGAAGGTGAATTTACTTTAAAAGGTAAATCAAAACCTAGAAAACCAAAACAATTAGGTAATAAAGAACAAGAAATACCAAAGGTGAATATTAAAGAGCCTTTAGTAGAAGTTGAACCTGATGTTAAAAAGGTAGAAATTAAAAACGAAGAAATTAAAAAAGAAGACGATGCCATTCAAATCGGAGAAACAGAGAAGGTATCTGTGGAAAAACCATCCGGAGATAGCACAGAGGTGGGAGAACCTGTACAAGAGTCCAACGAGACTACTGAAGGGTTTTCTCCGATCCAAGAAGTAACTGAAGAAGAAGTTAAACAAGAAGTAAAACAACCAGAAGTAAAACCAGTTGAACAACCAGCTGTAGATTTACCTGAAAATGTAGAAAAACTTGTTAGCTTTATGAAAGAAACAGGTGGTACTGTAGAAGATTACGTTAGATTAAACGCTGATTACAGTAACATTGATGAAAAAGCATTGTTAAAAGAATATTACAAAAAAAATAAACCTCATTTAGACGCTGAAGATGTAGATCTTATTTTAGAAGATTTTACATGGGATACAGATGTTGATGAGGAAAGAGATATACGAAAGAAAAAGTTAGCATTTAAAGAAGAAGTTGCTAAAGCTAGAACGTATCTAGATAACTTGAAAGATAAGTACTATGACGAAATTAAACTTCGTCCTGGTGCAACTCAAGAGCAACAAAAAGCAATGGACTTTTTTAATCGTTACAATAAACAGCAAGAACAGGCTGAGCAACTACACACGCAGTTTAAACAAAGTACTCAACAGCTTTTCAGCGATCAATTCAAAGGTTTTGATTTTGAAGTTGGAGGCAAAAAGTACAAGTATAACATACAAAATCGTGATGCAGTTGCAGAAAACCAATCAAACATTAACAATCTGATAGGGAAGTTCCTAGATGCAGATGGTAATGTAGTAGACCCGGCTGGTTATCACAAAGCAATGTATGCTGCTGAAAACGTAGATAGAATCGCTACTCATTTTTACGAACAAGGTAAAGCTGATGCCGTTAAGGATGTAGTTAACAAATCTAAAAACCTTTCTGATGTAAAAGCTAGACAAGGTAATACAGGTGAAGTTTTCGTCGGTGGCTTTAAAGTAAAATCGATTAGTGGTGCAGACTCTACAAAACTTAAAATTAAAACAAAAAAGTTTAACTAATTTAAAATTTATTAATTATGGGTACATTAACTCCACAGTTTGGAACAATATTACCATCTCAGAAGCAAGAGCTTTTAAATAGCAATTATTTAAAGTTCAACACTGGAGGTGCTAATGATTTTATCCAACAGTATTTACCAGAGGTCTACGAAGCTGAAGTAGAGCGTTATGGAAACAGAACGTTATCTGGATTTTTAAGAATGGTCGGTGCAGAAATGCCAATGACCTCTGACCAAGTAATCTGGTCTGAGCAAAATAGATTACATATTTCATATGACAACATGACTGCAAACGGTGCTGGTACTATTTTAACATTAAGTGCTACAGCTGGTCAGAACATGGTTATTTCTGTAAATGACACTGTAGTTGTATTAGATACAGGTACTGGTGCTTCAGGAAAAGCAATTGTTACTGCTGTAACAGCTGGTGGACCTGGTGTTGGTAACATTACAGTACAAGCATGGGATGGTGTTCAGTATACTGCTGCAAACAACTTTAATTCTGGAAGTCTTAAAGTATTTGTTTACGGTTCTGCATACAGCAAAGGAAGATCTACTGCTGGAACTACTGCTGATTCAGTAAGAGTTTCTGTTGATCCTTCTTTTACGCAATATGCTAACTCACCAGTTATTATTAGAAACCAATACGTAGTAAATGGTTCTGATATGGCACAAATCGGTTGGGTTGAAGTTGCTACTGAAGATGGTGCTTCTGGATACTTATGGTATTTAAAAGCTGAGTCTGAAACTAGATTAAGATTCGAAGACTACCTAGAAATGGTATGTGTTGAAGGTGAATTAAATACAGCTGCAGGTGCTGGTGATTATCAAATCGACAAGTTACCAGGTACTGAAGGTTTATTTGCTGCTATCGAAGGAAGAGGTAACGTTGAAGTAGGATTTACTGCTGCAACTGGTATTTCTGATTTTGATGAAATTCTTAAAAACCTAGATACTCAGGGAGCTATCGAAGAAAACATGCTTTTCTTACAAAGACAAACTGCTTTAGACTTTGATGATATGTTAGCTAGCATTTCTGCTGGTGGACAAGGTGGTGTTGCTTATGGATTATTTGAAAATTCAGAAGAAATGGCGCTTAACCTAGGATTCTCAGGATTTAGAAGAGGTTCTTATGACTTTTACAAAACTGATTGGAAATACTTAAATGATGCTTCTACAAGAGGTGCTGTTACAGGTATTAACTCAATCGAAGGTGTATTAGTACCAGCTGGAACTTCTACAGTTTACGATCAAGTTTTAGGAACTAACATCAGAAGACCTTTCTTACACGTTAGATATAGAGCTTCTCAAGCTGACGATAGAAGAATGAAGTCTTGGGTGACTGGTTCTGCAGGTGGTGCATTTACTTCAACTCTTGATGCTATGGAAATCAACTTCCTATCAGAAAGATGTTTAGTAACACAAGCTGCTAACAACTTTGTATTATTCAAAGGAGTGTAATTTTTTATAAGGTAAGGGCGCTTCGGCGCCCATATACCTTTAACTTATTTAATTTTATTATATCATGACAAAAAAGAAAAAAGAAGAAAAGGTTGTAGAAGAGCCAGTGGCTGTTGCAGAACCTAAAAAAGAAACACCTAAGGTTGTAAAACCTGAATGGGAAGTAAAAGATAGAACATATCTATTAAAAGGAAATAAAACACCTTTAACATTAACAATACCAGGTAAGCATACAAGAAAACATGCTTTATTATGGTTTGATCCAAAAACACAGAAACAAAGAGAAATAAGATATGCTACCAATATGTCTTCACCACTTGCAGATGAGCAAAAAGGAGAAGCAACTCTTGGGCATATTATTTTTAGAGATGGTAGACTTGATGTACCAGCAAAAAATATTGCTTTACAAAAACTATTAAGTCTATATCACCCTTTAAAAGATAAAATGTATACTGAATTTAAACCAGTTCAAAATGCAGAAGATGAACTTGAAACTATTGAGTGGGAAATCGATGCTTTAAATGCTGCTAGAACAATTGATATTGATCAAGCAGAAGCAATAATGAGGGTTGAACTAGGATCTAAAGTTGGTCTAATGAGTTCTAAAGAAATAAAAAGAGATTTACTTTTATTTGCTAAAAGAAATCCAAAATTATTTATTGAATTAGCTAGAGATGAAAATGTAATGCTTAGAAACTTAGCTATTAGAGCTGAAGAAGCTGGTGTTATAACATTGTCGCAAGACCAAAGAACATTTTATTGGGGTTCAAATAATAGAAAGTTGATGAATGTACCGTTTGATGAAAATCCATACTCGGCATTTGCATCTTTCTTGAAAACTGATGAAGGTGTTGAAATCTATAAATCTATAGATAAAAAACTAAATTAACAAGTGATAATAATATAAGGGGTGACGAAAGTCACCTCTGTATTATAATAAAAATATAAAATGGTAAATATAAATACAGTATATACTACAGTCTTGTACATATTAAACAAAGAACAAAGAGGATATGTAACTCCTACTGAGTTTAACAGTCTAGCTACGCAAGTACAAGAAGAAATATTTAATTCATATTTTCCTGATGGTAATCAAGTAAACCGTCAAAATCAACAAAACACACAAAATGACACTGAGTTCTTCAATGTTTTTAAAGATATTTCATATAAATTATACTCTTTTGAAAGGAGTGTTGCTTTT
>Ga0080013_1004161_pt1 | contig 14449 bp, 17 predicted proteins | sample ETNvirenome_6_85_FD_69236 | JGI IMG/M metagenome (GOLD analysis project Ga0080013, IMG submission 69236) | Marine viral communities from the Pacific Ocean - ETNP_6_85 (SPADES assembly) (version 2) | ecosystem: Environmental > Aquatic > Marine > Oceanic | place: Pacific Ocean | collected 2013-06-19
TAGAATTGCTCGACGAAGTACCTTGCGCGGACCAGTTTCCTATGTGTCAATTTATTAAAGATGCGCATCTTGCCTCCGTTGAGTTGCCCTCTCTAGAGGTTGATATTATTAGCGAGATAGAGGGTGCAAAAAGCTATAAGACAAAAATAGTGTCAGTTAATTCGGCCGAAATGATAGAAGTCATTGATAACTACAACTCTACCATTATCAAAAAAAATAATATTGAAATTGAAAAGCGTGATAATAAGGTTTCGATTGAGAAACTTTATGCGAAGATCAAAGCCCACCGCACTGCGCTTAGCGAAACACAAAATAAAATTGATCTTTATGAAGAAAAGAAAGACTTGATCAAGAATATTGAAAGTCTTTTGAAATCACGATCTGAAGTCCAGGAAGTAATTGACAATTCGCAGAATTCTATTCTTGCTTTAGAGGACCTGATTAATAATCATCACCGACAACTCGGCTCAATGGAACAAAAGGTCGAGGACCTCAAGCAAAAGAAAGAGGAACTAGATGAAATACGCGAGGAATATGCGGCCTATGATTTGTTTCTACGATGCACCCACTCTAACGGGATTGCTTATGATATTATTAAGAAGCGGCTCCCGGTTATTAACAGCGAGGTAGCCAAGGTTCTATCCAACATAGTTGACTTTGATGTGTTTTTTCAAGAAGATGGCCGCAAGCTGGATATTTTAATCAAGCACCCGAAGCACGAGCCTCGGCCAATTGAAATGGGCTCCGGCGCCGAAAAGACCGTGGCTGCCATGGCGATTCGTTTGGCACTACTGTCTGTATCGTCGCTTCCCAAGGGCAATATTTTTATTCTCGACGAACCGGGAACGGCCCTCGATGCCGAAAATATGGAGGGCTTTATCCGGATCCTTCAATTAATTAAGATGTATTTTAAAACGGTTGTACTTATTTCTCACGTTGATTCTCTTAAGGACATCGTGGATATAGAGATTACAATTGATAAGAAAGACGGGTTTGCGAGGGTAAATCAATAACATCATTTTGGGAAACTCCTGCTAATTAGTACTAAGGAGTTGAGTATGAGACATATTCTAGACAAGGGACTGGAGAAACTAGTTTCCCGAAAATTAATGGCATGGGCAACAGCTACTTGCTTGCTGCTGTTTGCTGATTTGGCATCTAGCGATTGGGTAATCATTACCACCGTTTACATCGGCGGCCAGACCATCATTGATGCTGTTGCGAAGCTCAAAGGGTACAAGCAGTGACGATGCTCAGATTTAAAACTGTTTCTAAAAAATTATGGCTTTGGGCCAAGAAATTTTGGTGGGTTATAGTAATCGGCCTTTTGTTTATTGTTGCTGCACTTATTGGCGCCCTGACACGGAACGGCGCCCTTCTTGCTGGTGTCATAGATATGCTGGAGTCAAAAAGAGACCAACACGACCAGGAGATGGAAGCCCTATCTCATATTCATAATACAGAAGTGGCCGAGAAGAACTTGAGACTAGAAGAGCACCTTCTCCGCCGTGCGGAATTAGAAGAAGAATTTGAAAAGAGAGGGGAAACTCTTGATAAACAAAAAGAAGCAGAACTTAAAAGATTGGTTGATGAAAGTTATAATGATCCTGAGAAGCTAGCTAAAGAGCTAGCCGAAGCTTTCGGATTAAAATAATGATAAGGAAAATATTATCACTTTATTTGGCGATCTTTATGATGTCGCCAGCAATCGCCATGGCTGAAGATATTGAAACGTTCCCTGACTATGTTATCCTGCCGATCGAGGCTGGAGACACTGTACCCTTTGATGGAGTGCTCTTGTCTCTCGACGCCGCGGCCAAGATTGTAACAGAAAAGAAATTCGAAAGTGCCGAATGTGATCTTCGAATTAGCTATGAACTACACATGCAAGGAGAAAAGTATCAACTTCAGCTGGACTATAAAGATATTGAGATTACCTCCTGGAAAGATAAGTACGAATCTATGATGATCTTAAAGAGTGCTGAAAATGACCGGTTAACTGACTTGGTTGTTAAACAGAGACCTGGGAAAGATCCATTTATGGTTGCTCTTGGGTTTGGAATTGGAACTCTTACTTCGTTGGGAATTTTTGCATTGTCGACGGAGATCGTAAAGAGTGAGTAATGTTCCTATCCCGGAGGTTTATGGCAGGGCGCGCCTGATTGAGTTCCTTAAAAAATTCTTCGCAGTGAGGGGCTCGTCTGGCGGCGGCGATGCTGACTGTTGTGATGAAAAGGGCCCTGATGGAGCACTTCGGTATAATAATGATGGAACGCTAACTGGATCTGCAAAAATAACGTTTGACGGAACAGATCTTATAGCCTCGTCAATAATTGTGTCGGATGTTACTTCTGGTCGTGTTCTTCTTGGGGGCACCTCCGGGGCGATAGTAGATAACACAGATTTCACTTTCAACGGCACGGTACTTGAAGCTCCCCAAGTATCGTCGTCGGCTGGAATGTCGGCGTCTGCATTTCACATTCCCGCTGGTGAGTTGGGGACGGGAGATGTTAGTGTCTCAGGCACTCCAGCTGATAATTATGTTTCTGTATGGACGGATGCTAATACCATTGAAGGTAGCACAGCTCTTACTTTTAACGGTTCTACATTGTCGGCTTCAACCTCTGTTTCTGCCTCTTCGTTTTACGCAGATGGTGAGCTTATTGGACACGGAGATGTTAGTGTCTCAGGCACACCCGCAAATAACCAACTTGCTGTCTGGACCAATTCTGATACTCTTGAAGGAGATTCTGATTTAACATGGGACGGCACAGGCCTTAAGGTTATAAATGATCCATGCAGCCTCAGTGAGGACACTGGCATCGGAGACATCATAAAATTTGGGAGCACTATTGAAGGTAGCCCTTTTTCCACCGGCAGATTAATGTATCTGTCGGGGTCGGACTGGCGCTATACTGATGCTGATATAGATCTCTCCGGCGGAACACAGTTATTGGGAATTGCGTTGGGTGACGCCCCATCAAACGGAATTTTACTTAAAGGGTTTTTTAAAAGCTCTGGTACCTATCTGGAGAATTATTATGCCGGCGCGCCCCTTTACACCAGCAGAACACCTTCTTCTGTGACCACAAGTCTGAAGGGTTTGAAAGACAATGGTGCCTACATTCGTATTTTAGGGTTTTGTGCGCCTTGTGATAATGTAATATACTTTAATCCGGATGGGATATATCATACATCAGGCTCGGAAGGTTAATATAAATGGAGCAAGATAAACAACAATATATCGCCAAATTAGAGAAAGCAATCTCGCAAAAATATGGTGAGGAAACTATTAATAATCCGCGCAGGTTTTGGGATGATGATAAGGAACAGGAATACATTATACAATCTCAGGAAGAGCAGAAGAAATTTGCGAAACTTGCCGAAACTCAAGACAAAGTAGAACAAGACGGATTTTTAATAAACAAAAAACTACTTACTAGAGACCATAATAGGACATGTCCTGTTTGTGTTAAATATTCTTTTCATCCGCGGGATGACTTGTATATGAATAAATTTGAAGCCTGCTTCGAATGTTATATACAATACGTCGACGGAAGAGAAGAGAGGTGGGCAGCAGGGTGGAGACCGAAAAAGGAACAATAACATGGCATCAGTATACGAAATAATTCAAGGGATTAATCAGGCGGCCGCAAATGGCGCCTGGGACGGCGCGCATGAAGAAAGCCTTCAGGCTGACGGCAAAGCACGCAACATTGGACTTAAAAGAGAAGAGGGTCATTATATTAATGATCGCCGAGTTATGGATGGATTTAGGGTTTCCTTCCATGGGCCACTTCTTCGAATCAAATATCAGGCCGAGACCCGCATCACGGACGTCCAGTCTCCCGGCTTCGAGAACGACGTCGTGTCTAAGTTAAAAGAGATAGTCAAGTTTCTAAAGAAAGAATATAAGAGCATTACCGGAAATACTTTAACTTTAAAATTGGAGGGTGAACACCACATCCTGGTCCAGAGAATGTCCAACTATCGTACGGATGTTCAAGCTCATTGTGATTATCGAATTGGCGGCCTTACTGACGTTATCGATGTCAACAGTGGGACCGACAAGGACCGCCTCAACGATGCGGTCAAGAAGTGGATAGCCTTGGGCCCCAAAGGACGTCCGAAGAACGATACTCGCAAAGGTAAATAAGTAATGTTATGGGGAACGCTCTAACAAAGAAAGAGATTCTTAGGGAGATAGTTAAAGCGGGCAAAGACCCGGTTTATTTTACCACCGGATACTGCCGCATCTCTCACCCCCAAAGGGGGCTAATTCCTTTTAAAGCATACGACTATCAGCAAGATTTGCTGAGAGATTTTAATGATTATCGATTTAATATAATTCTCAAGGCGCGCCAACTAGGCATCTCCACCATTACGGCCGCCTACATTGCGTGGCTTATGCTGTTCCACCGCGATAAAAACATTCTTGTGGTCGCAACCAAACTGCAGACTGCTACCAATCTCGTTAAAAAAGTTAAAGCCATCATTAAGAACCTCCCGGCCTGGATGCGCATTTCAGATATTGAAGTCGACAACCGTACTTCATTTGAGCTTTCCAACGGTTCGCAAATTAAAGGTTCATCCACATCTGGCGATGCTGGTCGTTCTGAGGCTTTGTCGCTGCTGGTGGTTGATGAGGCCGCCCACGTTGAGAAGTTGTCGGAACTCTGGACCGCTCTCTACCCTACCCTGTCAACTGGTGGTCGGTGCATTGCGCTCTCAACTCCTAACGGCGTGGGAAACTGGTTCCACCAGAATTGTGTCGAAGCAGAGACTGGAACAAACGATTTCTATATGACAACTCTGATGTGGGACGTTCACCCGGATAGAGACAAGAAGTGGTTTGAGAAAGAAACCAGGAACATGTCTAAGCGCCAGATTGCGCAGGAGTTGGAATGCAACTTTAATGTTTCTGGCGAGACAGTAATACACCCGGACGACATTCAGTGGTACCTGGAAAAAACCACAGCGCCGATCTATCGCACCGGGTTTGATCGCAACTACTGGATTTGGAAACAATATGATCCCGAAAAGCCATATTTGATTGTGGCGGATGTAGCTCGCGGAGACGGTAAAGACAATAGCGCATTTCATATTATTGAATTGGAAACGATGGAAGTGGTGGGAGAGTACGTTGGGAAACCCACTCCCGATGAGTTTGCGGACATACTTTATGGCGTCGCCGGAGAGTATGGAAATCCTATGTTGGTTATAGAAAACAACAATATTGGATATGCAGTACTTAAAAAACTCATTGATAAAGAGTATTCTAACTTATACCATTCTAGAAAGGGAGATCACCAATACATTGATCCCGTTACAGCCCAATGGCAATCAAATGTGGTTCCCGGGTTTACCACTTCCTCCAAAACGCGACCTCTTATCGTGGCCAAAATGGAAGAGTTTATGAGAAACAAACTAATTAAGATTAACTCTAGTCGTTTGCTTTCCGAAATGAAAACGTTCATTTGGCATTCAGGAAGACCGCAGGCGATGAGAAGCTATAACGACGATCTAGTGATGTCGTTTGCAATAGGATGCTGGGTGAGGGATACAGTGATTGTAGAAAGTCAAAAAGGAATAGAATATAGCAAAGAGTTTATATCAGCTATTACAACTTCCAAAACAGATATCTCAACAACAATACCAGGAATGACAGGACACAAGATAACAAAAGAAAATCAGCGAAGCTTTGAAGGGAAAAGTTTTAATGAAAAATATCTTGCGTTAATTAAGGGCTAAAAATGGCAAACAACAACGAAAAGAATACTCGCAATCCAAATTCACCGCTTTTTAAGAGGCTCACAAGACTTTTATCTGGGCCAATTGTAAACTATAGAGATCAAGTAGCGCGCCAAGAGCGCCGCAATGATCTAGAGAAGTACAGGTCCCGATTTAGGTCGCTTAGTGGCCAGGAATTCAAGAGACATGATTCTAACATGTCGCAGAACTATAACCTATTCACATCCGCGGCATTCCGAAATCAGAACAGGGCCGAACGTTACATTGACTTCGAACAGATGGAGTATATGCCTGAGATCGCCACGGCGTTAGACATATATGCAGACGAAATGACAACCTCTAATGAGTATGATCGTCTTTTGAATATTGATTGTAAGAATCATGAGATTAAAACTATCATAGAAGCTCTTTTTTATGATGTTTTAAATATAGAATTCAATTGTTTCGGCTGGGCGCGCTCCATGTGCAAATACGGAGACTTCTTTTTGTATCTAGATATCGACGACACAATTGGAATAACATCAGTTATCGGCATGCCCAAGAATGAGGTAGAGAGACTAGAGGGTCAGGATAAGTCCAACCCTAACTATGTTCAGTATCAGTGGAATAGCGCGGGCATGACCTTCGAGAACTGGCAGATCGCGCACTTCCGCATTCTTGGCAACGATCGCTACTCTCCATATGGTACATCAGTACTCGACCCGGGCCGACGGATCTGGCGACAGCTTGTGTTGCTTGAAGATGCCATGATTGCCTATCGTGTTGTTCGCGCGCCAGAGCGCCGGATCTTTCAAATTGACGTGGGAAATATCCCCCCTCAGGACGTGGCCCAATACATGGAGAAAGTTAAGACTGAAATGAAGCGCAACCAGCTTGTTGATGCTAACACTGGTCGCGTTGATCTGCGCTACAACCCTCTCTCATTAGAAGAGGATTACTTCATTCCAATGCGCGGAGGTGTCGGCTCCGACATTAAATCTTTGCAGGGTGCATCAAGCCTCAATGATATCGATGACGTTAAATATCTTCGTGACAAATTGTTCGCCGCGCTTAAAATCCCACAAGCATATCTTACTAATCTCGAAGGTGCCGACGAAGATAAGACCACCCTAGCTCAGAAAGATATTCGCTTTGCCAGAACAATTCATCGCCTGCAAAGATCATTAGTATCGGAGCTTGAAAAAATGGCGATTGTACATTTGTATACTTTAGGTTTCCGGGGGACCGACCTTCTTTCATTTAAGATAAGTTTAAACAATCCATCTAGATTGGCGGAGTTGCAGCAGTTAGAATATATGCGCACGAAGTTCGAAACCGCCACCGCGGTCCCAGAGGGGACTTACAGCAAGCGTTGGGTCGCGCAGAATATTTTAGGACTTTCTGATTCTGAATTCTTGCGAAACCAGAGAGAGACCTTTTATGACCGCAAATATCAACAGGCCCTCGAAGGCCTCGTCGAGGCTGATTTACTCGAAGACCCAGCCATGGGCGGAGGTGGGGATTTAGGCCTAGGCGGCGATGACCTAGGTCTGGGCGACGAGGGAGCCGCGGGCGCCGAACCCGGAGCCGAAGAGCTTGATGTGGGCGCAGATGGCGGCGCCGGCGAAGAGGAGAGCCCCCTCCTTACAGCCCCCGGTCGCGTCGACGAAGAAGATAGCGTCAGTCATTATAAGAATAGTAGAAAATATAAAAGAAAAGATGGCCACAATGATGCACGAAAGAAGTTCCATACGGGACCTTCTCGACGCGCCAATCGTAATCTTGCAGTACCGGAGTCCACACGAAATACAAGCCGAACTGTCCGCCAGGGAGAACTGGGAATACAAGACTTCCGTGCACTGGTGGGTCTAGAAGAGGAGCAAGAGCCTATTTATAACAAAAGCGAAATAGCTTTATTCGAAAATACCACAAAGGTCAGGAGATTAGTGGAGCAGATGCAGAAAAGAGAGGTAGAAAAAGATGAAACATAACAAGAAGAGAAACACTGCCTTTATATATGAGGCTCTTGTTAGAACGCTGACAAAAGCAATTGTTGATAAAGACATTAAAAAGAAAGATGTTGTAGTTTTAATTTTAAAAGAGCACTTCTATAAGGACAGCCCCTTGGCCGCAGAATTGGATCTTTATCGCTCACTTCTTGAGACGCACAATGTTTGCAAAGAACTTGCTGAGAGAATATTAAACGAAACGAAGCTAGCTCACACAAGAATTGACGGCTCGGAACTTTTTGATGCTCAATCAAGAATTATAAAATCTATAAACAAAAGACTAGGGCCCGACACCTGGTCGGCCTTTGTTCCAAATTTTAAATCTCTTGCATCTGTTAATTCCATTTTTGGACAAAAAGCCTCGGTGAAACGAAAGGTTTTGTTCGAGCAAGCCCTCGTTGACCGCATGTCGGATAAAACACAGTCCCCCTCTCCCTCGGAGCTAGAGCCAATCGATAGCTTAACTTATAGGTCATTTATTGAGAAGTTTAATAATAAATATGAAACTCTGTTAATGGAGCAAAAAGATTTATTAAATAGATACATCACTAGTTTTGCCGACGACGGACTGGAGCTTCGTGTTTACCTAAATGAGGAACTTCACAGACTAAAGAGCGCACTGCATACTGCTAAAGAGGCTTCATCCGAGTCTTTAATAATTGAAAAGATTAGTGGCGTCGAGGCCTATTTAGAACAATTCCGTCGTAGAGAATTTAAGCCGGATGATTTGAATAAAGTTTTGAAAACTCAAGAACTCATTAAGGAGTTAACAAGTTAATGATTAATATTAATATTGGCGGCCCTGAAGCGACAGTAGAACTCCGCGCGCGCCGGGCCTTGGACGGCTCATTGTTGATTATGGATCACAAGAAGATTGATATTGCAGTGGTACCCTCGTCAATGAAGATTAGTTGTTTCCCTAAGAGTGTAGCTACTGAGGACGTATATGATTATCAAAACCGCCTCTTAGAGCTCCTCGCCGATCGTGGCGTAGTCGACAGATCATCCATCCAGGGAGGAAACCTTTTTAGATCCCTAGAGGCTGAAGTTTTTAGTAACGACGAGGTTAACTCCCTTCAAGCTGCAGTATATATTATATCTGAGTTTATAGACTCTGAAGCACAGCACGAACAGATCGCGGATAAATACGAGAAAGAACTCGAAGACCTTTATACCCACCCCAACCAGCGTGATTCCACAGAGTACGGCGAAGTACCGCACTATGGAGAGAAAGGATCGATGCGCCCGGGCTACTACTACTACCCACTAAGGAACCGATACTAATGAAACTTATAATGGAAAGCTGGAAGAGATTTTTGAAAGAGGGCGCGCGCCCGGCCCGCCTCTCTGATGTGGATGGCGACTATTTTTTGAGTCAGATGTCTCCGGAAGCCAGAGCCGATATATTCACCGCGGTGGAGCAAGTGCTCTACGACGCCTTCCAAGGCCGCAGTGACGTCAGGATTAGTAACATCCCGGGCCAAAATACAGAAGGGCTTAAAGCTGTGATAGATCAGCTGGACCCCGCGACCACTGCCGAACTGAAAAAAATCAGCGACGAGCACTCCTTGAATGCGCACTCAGTAATACTAGTACTTTTCGCCAACGAACAAGAGTTGAGCCGCGCGAAGAGAGAGTTTGATCTCGGCGGAGTAGACCCGGACGGTCACGAACTTTAAAATAGAAAGAAGAATTAATGGAGCTCCTACATTTTATACTTGCCGCTTACGGTATGACATTTATCATTGTTCACGGACACATCTTTAATAAGATACGCCCAGAGTGTGCTTCCTGGGGTGGCTTCGGTCGCCTATTCCACTGCCACTTGTGCATGGGATTTTGGGTTGGCGTGTTTCTATGGGGCATAAGTCCATATACAGAACTATTTAGTTTTAGCAATCAGCCCATGACAGCATTTATGTGCGGCTGTATTAGTGCTGGCACATCATACTTCTTGAGTATGTTGGTAGAAGATTACGGGATCCGTGTGGTCCATAAAGGAGGTGAGCAATCATGAAAAAATGGATGATTCAACCAGTTCGACGTTGCTGCTCAGGCAGTTGACTACTTTAAAGGAATAAGATAATGGCACGCAGAAAAAATGTAAAAAGAATAGACCCAAGATACTTCTTGAACGAGACGGTAAATCGTAATGATGACGGTTCGGTGCTTGAAGAAGGCCCGACCTGGGGATCCAATCGAACCGTTCGCTCGCGGTCGGACTTGGTGCGTGCTCCGGGTACTCTGGAACTTCCTGACGACCTCGCTCGGCGTGTTCCTAGGAGCGAACTTCCTCCTTGGCACCGCGTCCCTGATGCCGACTCCGACAGCATCCCTGATACTATCGACCGCGAGCTCGTCGACGCTGAGACGGGTGAGGAAGTACCTCTGAATTTCGACGGAACCCGATGGACACCCGACGGCCCGGATCCCCGAGGCGGCCTCGGGGATCCCGACATACCGATGCCGAAAAAGATCGAGCAAACGAGGCTAGACGAAGTCCCGCGCCGCGATGGAAACTCCGTCGGCGTCGATGAAGCGCTGCAAGAGGCTGAAGCAGAGGAAACCGCGCTTAATAGCCCGGGCGAGGCTGGGAGGCAATGGGCTGTTAAGAATCTAGCCGTCGCTGTTGACATCGCGCTGGGCTCCGGACTTCATCCCGACCAAATCCGGGAACGAGTTGAACTCGCGCTTCCGCGGCGAGTTAAATAGGAAAAAGAGAATGGCACGCAGAAAAAATGTAAAAAGAATTGACCCAAGATACTTCTTGCATGAGACGGCGTATCGCGGAGATGTGCTTGAAGAGGGAGACGCTTCGGGTTCTCCCCTCCCCGGGGATCTCCTCCAGATATCGACTTTCTATGGCGGAAGTGAAGTAAACCTTGAAAAAATTGAACCAAAACAATGGAACCCCACACTACATCCTGATGACGCCGACAACCAAGGCGCCCGCTATCTGGTGAAAGTGCTGGCCGTTGCTGGAGAATAATATTATGGCACGCAGAAAGAACGTAAAAAGAATTGACCCGAGATACTTCTTGGACGAGACGGTAAATCGCAATGATGACGGCTCGGCGCTTGAAGAGTGCGGCGAAATGGATGGCGAAGCTATCGACATTAGCGCCCCCGGCACGGAAGTTCATGTTGACGACATCAGCGAGCTTTCCCCCGAAGAAGCGTTTGCAGCGGGAATGGCTGCAGCAAGAGACGCGATTGATCAGGTCATGGGAGGCCCCGATGAGGTCCCCCCCGATGGTGGTTTTAGTGGAAACGGTCCATTTGGTGAACCGGTAATGCAAGAGATCGAGCAAACGAGGCTAGACGAATCCAAACAACACCGCAAAGGCCTCGTCCGACTTCAAGAGCTTGCGAAGATAAGAAATGAGGCCGACGTTGTGAAGGGACCATGGAAACCCAGCAAACCGCGGCGGTGGATATCGGCCCAGCGCGCCGCCGAGGAAGCCGCAGCCAAGAAGTCCGCCCCGCCAGGCCTGAAAGCCGTCCGACCGGTTGTAGATCCCGCGAACAAAGGGATGTTCCAGGCGACCAAACAGGCAGGCAAGAGACAGGCGAGCCGGATGGCTGCAGCGCGCGCCGCAGGGAGCGCCTTGGGCCCTGCAGCAACTGCCGCCGGCGTTGGTATAACAGCTTATCAGGGTACCCGCGCAGCTATGGACGCCGCTCTCCCCGCTGACTCTGGGCTGAGAAAGTCCAGTGGTGAGATCTATGACTACACCGATTTGGGACAACTCCTCGGCGGGGAATACAAAGGCACTAAAGAGGGCGACCCTGCCGATTCCCTCAAGATAAACCCCAACAAGCCCTATAACCCATACCTGGATCCAGAGGACACCGGTCTGGATTACGCCGGCCGGCTCAGGTCAGAGCTTAAAGAGTCGGGCGCCGATGTGAAGGCCGCCGGCCTCCCGCACAATCTCAGCGACGCCCCGGCTCTGATTGCACATGTGCGAACAATGCTCGATGGAGGAAAAGTCACTCCTCAAAATGCAAAGAAGATCGATGCGGCGTTGCGGTCCCTCTTGGGACAAAACCAGAGCCCCGAGGACACAGAGAAACTTCAAGCGCTACTTCGAGATGTCCGCGCCGCCGGCGGTATTAGGGATAAACGGCCGGATGACAGCGCCTGGCACCGCGGCGAAGCAGCAGCAGAGCTTGCGGCACAGAAAGCCGGTGAGCGCTCCACCTTTGATTCATTTAGCGCGATGGGGCTCGGGACACCCAAACGAGGGTGGGAAGAATAAACAATGGCACAACTTCTCCGAGAATACTATGAATTATGCGAAGGCGGTGTCTGTCAGGACTTACTGACGGAATCCGAGAAATCCTTTGTACGCAACGGCGGAATGATGCTGACTGGCAAACTGCAGGAAGCAGACGTTCAGAACGGCAACGGTCGCGTATATCCTCACGCCATCATGGAACGCGAAGTTGGCAAGTATAAGGCCTTAGTAGAAGACAAGCGTGCGCTAGGAGAGTTGGACCATCCCGACTCTTCTATTATTAATTTAGTTAATGTGTCACATATGGTGACGGAAGTGTGGATGGATGGACCATCTGTGATGGGGAAGATTAAAGTTCTTGAGACCCCATCTGGCCAGATCCTTAAAGCCCTTGTTGAGTCCGGCGTAAAAACAGGAATTTCCTCAAGAGGAATGGGCTCGGTCACCGAACGAATGGGCAAGACCATCGTAGAAGACGACTTTCAGCTCATTTGTTTTGATATTGTCTCGGAACCATCTACTCCCAATGCGTTTATGGGCTTGAGCGAAGGGAAGCTGATGAATGAACAAGTTGAGAAAACTAACAAAATTATTGGATTAATGAACGAAATAACAGGTGAAAAATGAAAAGGTCAGATCTTAAAAAAATTATGAAGCCTCTAGTAGAAGAGTGCATTAAAGAATCAGTATTAGAAGGGGGTATTATCTCTAATATAATAACAGAGGTGGTAAAGGGCGTTAGTATTACAGCTGGACCACAACATCCGGCCCCCGTCACCAGCGCCCCTCCCGTTGACCCCACTACAGAGCGCATGCGTAAAAACGCCTTCAGGACCGAGAGAACACCGGCTTTGCAGGAACAAAAACAGCAGCTTATGGCTGCTATAGGCCAGGAGTCATTTAACGGGGTGAACCTTTTTGAAGGCACCACACCAGTTCCAAATCAGCAGACACCGCAACAACAAGCTCGCCCCTTATCTGACGCATCCCCCACAGACCCGGGCGTCGACATAAGCAGTCTTTTTAGTGGAACTGTTACCAAGTCCTGGAATGCTCACATGAGCCACTTGGATGAGGGAAAATAGGCGCTCCGTGGCAACAAACGTGAGAGTAGGCCTCCGACGCGGCGAAACATCGGAGCGATTAATAAGAAGGTTTATTAAAAAATGTAAAAAGGCTAAAGTAGTTGAAACCTACCGTGCACGCACGAGCCACCACATTAAGCCGTCCGTTAAAAGGAAGATGAAAAGAAAGAAAGCAATCAGGGAGAGGCAAAAGCTTCAGACTAAGCTAGACAACAGAAAAAAATTGTTTAGATAAAAGCCCCGAAGACATCCTATTTAGGTTTAGAATATTGCGCCCCTAGGGCGCCTAATTGGGAGATTACATTAATGGCCGATCCGAAAAACAAGTGGGAGCAACCCGATGCGCCTCCTCCTCCTATGTTTTTTGGGAAAAAGGAACGTGACTTAGTAAAACAAGTTAATGATGAGTTGGCCGAGCGCGTCATCGGCCAGACCGTGGCCTATTACCCGATTAGTATTGAAGACACAAATTTTAATACCACCTATGGTGAGGCTATAGATAAAGTAACTCTTCCTCCTATCCGAGTATATGCTTATATTGTGGTAGATAATGAACAGACGAACGAAAAGTATGGTTACGAATACCAAACCAAGTTAACAGTTAATTTTCATCGACGTCGTTTAACTGAAGATCAGGATTTGTTTGTTCGCGTTGGAGATTTTGTTCAATATGGCGACATTTTTTATGAAATTGTAAAAACATATAATGATACGCGATACTATTTTGGGCAAGTAGAACACAAGTTTCAAATCAGCGCTGAGTGTGTCAGGGCCCGCCAAGGCACATTTCGGGTGAAAGGGAGCGTAACACGGCCGTCTTGATGGGGTACCTTATTATATTAACAACTTTCTCTGGACTCTGCAGAACACCTCACTCTTTTTACTTTAATAATACTATTTAAGAAGTAGGAGTATAATTTAAATGGCAATAGTAAATCGAGGCTGGGCCTTTGTGAGTGGATCGGATGCCACTGCTGCCAGCGGCGAAGATAAAGACATCCAGTTCAACAATGTCGGATTTCTCAGCGGGAATATTCTATTAACTACAGATGGTTCGGGTTCCTTATCAGCTTCTGTTCATGTATCAGCATCAACTTTTTATGGCGATGGATCTAATCTAACGGGAGTTACCGCCAGCGCTGTAGCTGTCGCAGATGGCCCGGAAATGTCAGTACAGTTCCGTTATGATTCCCCAATTGGCCGAGAGATAAGCGGCTCCTCTGATTTAATGTGGCTTACCGGCTCGTCTCCCTTTCTACAGGTTACTGGCGCAGTTAAAATTTCTGGGCCGCAAAGGTTCGCCCCGCGTCTTTGTGTTACTGGTGCGGCCGAGATTCTCGCATCCGGCGGCGGAGGCCTACATATTTCTGGCTCTGCTAGTGGA
>Ga0080013_1004162_pt1 | contig 14445 bp, 2 predicted proteins | sample ETNvirenome_6_85_FD_69236 | JGI IMG/M metagenome (GOLD analysis project Ga0080013, IMG submission 69236) | Marine viral communities from the Pacific Ocean - ETNP_6_85 (SPADES assembly) (version 2) | ecosystem: Environmental > Aquatic > Marine > Oceanic | place: Pacific Ocean | collected 2013-06-19
CGAGTTACCAGTTACGTCCCGCATGAAATCGGAGACCATGACCAAGTACCTCAATGCGATCGCCAACCATTTCATACCGCAAAAGTTCAAGCTGTCCAGTCTGGAGTACCTTGAGGAGTGGGCTAAAGACAATTAAGCCCCCTCTTCAACCACCTCATCTATAACATTGTTGATTGTGTCGTCAATGTCGCCGGTTTCTTTAAGCATATCATCTCTATCCTGGAGTAAGTATTTCTCCAGCTCATCGTAACCGCTGTAAACCTCGAAGGGCTCAGTCATATTATAGGTCACACCATCAAGAGCCTCGGCCGTTTCAGAATGGATAGCGCGGATTCGCTCCATGTTCTGCTCAAGATTACCAGGCTCCAGCTTTTCATACCCCGGCAACTTGGTTGCAATCATGGCATTGCGCTGTTCCATACCAATGCGCTCAACCAGCTTCTCCTCCAGCAACCTTGCCTGCCCCGGCATCAGGTGCGAGGACTCTCGGATAGCGTCAATGAATCCGTTGAGGGTGGTGGTCATCTTCTCCGCCCTGCTGATGGGGTGCCACATCTTTTCAGAGAACTTGGGACTTATCGTCCCAGAGTGTTGCGCCATGATATACGCGGCCTGCTTGTCGTTCATGGATGCCAGCACAGCCCGAGCCTCATCGTTCCTGTCGTGCTTTCGCGCATCAGAGAACAACGTATAGCCTTCGCGCATTTCACCAACAGCACTGATATAACCAACCTCGCCGGACCCCTCATACACTTCCTCATACCATGCTATCGCCCTGTCAAGCGTTCCCTGCTCTCTGAGACTAAGCGTTTTCCTGAACGCGGGCCGATCCTTGATAGCAAGACTGCTCAGAGGGTGCGCCCGTTTAATCGCGGACTGTATGTCTTTATTGGTCATTTCCAGATCCCGCATCTTCGAAAGTGCCTCAGTCTTGGCATCGGCATCACCAAAGCGAACAGCCTGTCTCCAGTCATAGATGGCCTCGCTCCGCGCCGTGGTGAAGTTAGAAGATCCGGACGTACCCTTCTCTCTCTGGCTCCACTTATAGGCAATACCTCTAATCTGGTTGTAAGCCGCCTCCCCGGCATCCCGCTTGTATACCACAGTGCCCGTCAGGCTCTTCGTGTAACCCCGAGAGGGCTTGTCCATAACCCAGTCATACTCGTTCTCAAGACCGAACATCTTGGCAAAGTGCCTCTTCTGATCCCTTATACGCCGCGGGTTAAAGGCGTCCGGCCAGAAAGACAGGCCAGAAGCATACTCCGCCATGCCCTTAAATAGAGGGTTTGCGCCACTAGCCAGCCTGTTAGGAGCCCCCTTGGCAACAGACTTCACCACATCAGTGTAAGACGCCCTGCCTTTCTCAACTGCCAGCATCGATGACACCGCCTGCTCGGCCCCGAACCATTGCAGAAAATCAGACAGAGCTCCCTGAAACCGAATGGTCCGGATCTGCCCCTCGGCATCCCGCCCGAGGTTCAGGTGCAGACGCACCCTGTCCGCATCAGACAGCTCGTCCTCGTCGTCACCAAACAGCAGGTTGTTCCAGAGCTGGATGAGTGTATACAGTGCCAGCATTCGCACGGTCAGGTACGCAGAAACGCGAGCCCCTTTTATCCCTCCAATGACGCCGGCAGCGGCAAACCCTTTGCCCACCCCCTGCGCATAGGCATTGTCGATCAAGCGGAAATACCTGCGAGTGTTCACCTCCAGCCAGGAATAGAACACGATGGCGTAATCCCTGACGCCCTGACCGTAATAGGACACATCCCCGTAATCCCCTACCAGATCCCTCGACAGCAATGCGGCCGCATCTTTGTGGCTGTCTGCAGCGATCTCGTCCGCCATCTTGCGATTGGATGCGCCATAACCTATCGATTCGATAGATTCCCCGCCTTCCAGCCTGTCCACATAATCGAGGTATGCCGAGTATCGTAACCAGTTCTCACGGAACCGGGTGTAATCGCGCAACCCTTTCCAGACACTATATAGCTTGCTGCCAACAAACTTCCCTGGCTCCGTAAGCCCGGGTTGTTCTATCAGGTGCGCAAATGGATCGAGGAATTGAATGTCCGGTATCTCCTGCACGGTCAAACCCGCATCAAAGACTCCCCGCTCAACAGCCTCTTTGTATCTGGCTGAAGGTTCTGCACCGTGCAGTACATCCCAAAGCTCCTTGATCGCCTCCGGCATTCTTTTCAAGGCCTGGGGATTGCCCGCTATCACCGCATCACTATCACCACTAAGGTTGTTAATGTTGTACTTGATAACTCGGCGCGGCGAGATTAGCTGCCATTGCTTCCACAACAGCAGTGGTTCTTTCACGATGGCGGCAAACAGCTTGTCATCAAGGGCGGGCCGCATCTTCTCAAGAGTAGCCGCTACCTCTTCCGGCAGAACCATCTCAAACTTCTTGCCCCCCATCATCCGCGCCTTCTTTATAGCCTGGACGACATCTTTCAATTCTTCAGTATCTACAGCCATGCCGGTCAGCTCAGAGACATTGATCCCTGTTATCAACTGATCGATCATCTGCTCTGGCAGGGAGAGACCGGTGTAAAAGGTATTCCCCTTGTCCGGCTGCCACAGGGTATGGCTTTCCGGAATCAGATCATGCCAGTCTACAGACTCGCCGCTCTCTTCCGCCTGCTCCTTGGCCTCCCGCTTCAGATCCGCAGAGATGTCGTAGTTCTTCTTGATCTTTTCAATAGTCTCCACCGCCCTGATGTCTATCATGGCGCGGTGCAGGTACTCAAATTCCGCCTCCAGATAGTTGGCGTTGATGTCCTCAAGAGATCCGGATCGATGCTTCGCGTACCCGGGTTTCGGCTTCTTTATGTTCCCCGTCCCTTGTGCCATCTGCCGCATCCGCGCATAGGTCAGAACCTGGTGCCTGAAGTATGCGGGGTTCTGTGCGCTCTCCTCGTCCAGAATCCCTGCAGCAATCAGCTTGTCTCTCATCTCTCGCTGCCGTCTGTTCCGCAGATCAAGGGCTTCGCGCACCTCCGGATTCATGTCGACCAGCTCATCAATCGTATTGGCATCATGCGCCAGAGACTCGGAGGTAAACCCGAATGGCAATGGATGACCCAGCTCATCTTCGTATGCCAGATCATCCAGTATCACCTTGCGGGTGAATATGTCGTACTGGTCACGCGACAGGTTCTCTGTGATCCGCCTTATCTGCCGGATGGCCTCCTCTTTCGACGCCTGCGGCGCGGCCTCATACTGGCGTAGTGCCTCATTAGCCAGAGCAAACTGCGCCTCGTTGGGCAGATCTATGTGTCTGCGAGAAAAGCCTTGCCCTACCAGGGTGAGAGTATCCTTGATCCTCTCCGCAACTCCCCGAGGATCTGATACACCGCGTCTGGCTTCTCGGTATCTCTGCTCTGTGTCCGGGTCCGCGAACCTGGAGGGCTCGTCACTTGCCAGGAATCGCTCCGACCTGGAGAGAATGATATCGATGTCTGACATGCCAATGGTCCTCACCACCCCGAGGCTACGCAGCCCCGCATTGGCGTATTCCCTGGTCTTGCGCATGAACTTGCCCACGTCACCCTCTGTCTCTCTCTGCTCCGCGGCTACTGCAATAAACTCTTTGATCTCGGCCTCTTCATCCAGATCACCATAGCGGACATAGACATCCTCCTGTATGTCATTAAAGCGATCGCTCCCCGCGGCTTTGAGATCCCGATAGGTCTGGACCGTCTTCTCCCAGTTCCTTCCACCGATGATGGTTTTAACGCCGATGTGGCCTTTCAGTTCGTGCGCCAGAACTATCTGCGCATCCTTGGCGTCAGTAATATGATTGTGCACCAGGTAGACCATATCGCCCACAACATAACCCTTGGGTTTCTTGCCCGGAAGCACCGTCACCTGTACAGATTGTGGGATCTCGCTGGAATGTATCACCTCAACACCCACGCCGATCGCGGCACTAACCCTGTTCATCGGATCTCTAATCGCCGCCTCAACCGCTTCTTTGGTAAAGCTGGTCTCCACGCCGTTGTCCAGACTGAACTGGGCAGGCTTGACCATACCCTTATCAAACGCCACCAATGGCTCTGGCTCACCAATAGCCTCGCCCGTAGTCGGGCCTTGTGGGTATTCCATGAATAATCCATCAATGGCGTTCTCGACCGCGGCCTCGATAACCTCCTGCTCTGGCGCTGCCGGTGCCTCATCTGCTCCCGCTGCCACTTCCGGCGCCTCAAACTCCCGCGGTTCATACAGCGCCATGCCCTGGCTGTCCTGTGCTTCGGTGTAAGGGATAGCGACATCGCCGCGCTCATCCTTCGCCATGACAAACCAGTTCTCAGTAGTCCACCGATGACCCGTTACCTCAAATACTGTGCCATCCCAATAGACATCAGTACCCACTACCGTCGCAGACCGCAACCACGCGGGAGGAGGAACAGGATTCGCCTGAATGTCTGCCTCAAGATTTGTCAGGGACTGCTGGGCTTTTGTCAGCTCATCCGCCGCGTTAAAGGGCTCCTTCATTACCTGTTGCAGGCGTTTGATAGACTTCTTGCTCTCTTCCAGAGAAGCCTCTTCGTTCTCTACGTTCTTGGCGAACCCGCGCAACATGCTCTCAACACTGGCAATCGTCGGCATCCCTGAGTAGATGGGGGTGCCGTCCACGTCCAGGATGAACCGAGGTCCCTGGTAATGCTGGGGCCAGTCAATAAGTAAATCGTGCCCGCCGAATGTGCCAATCTTTACAGCATCATCCCCTATCCGCATATTCTTCTTGATGAACGCGGAGATAGGCGCCTCTGTCTTTTTCCTGGTGTTGTAGGTCGTGCCGTTGATCTCAATAGAGAACGCATCGGCCTTGTTGTCGGTAATGATCTTCTGTATGACAGGAATCTTGGCCTTCAGGGCGGTGATCTTTGTCTCTCTCGGAAATATCTGCGCGGACATTCCCCGTTCCTGAGAGATAGCATCAGCAACCCCGACCGAGTGTAGCCGCTCCTTCTTCTGCAGATAAACAATGTCTTTCTTGATCTTCGCCCTGACCATGATGCGCGGATCGCCCGCCGCCCTGGAGAAGGAGTCAACTATGTCTGCGCCACTATCGGAGTTTGAGCTACCCTCGTCGGTCGCCTCACCTTCTATGGTCCGCTCTGATTCTCCTGCCTTCAGGAAGTTTGTAATGATCTGTTGCTTTGTAGCAAGTGTCTGCCACCTGTTGCCATCAAGCCGGTCAGTCAGGTAACGAAATTCAAGAACAGCGTTCCACTGGTTGCCCTGCCTCCAGCCCCGCCCATTGCGTTGCTCGAGTAATCCAGGCATCCACGGCGCATCCATGTGGTGCATGGCGCGGAGGTTCTTCTGCATATTGACCCCGACGCCGAGTGTGGCCGAGGACCCGAGAACAACCCGCAGCTTCAGGGCGTTCATATCGTCGGCTATTTCTTTCCTCTTGAGCTTACCAGTGTTGGCACCAACAATGGCAATCTCCGTCCTTGGAATCCCCCGCTGTACCAGCCGTTCTATAATGTCATGTGCAGTAGATATTGTCGGATAGGTTTCTGTGTGTTTATCGCCCACCTCGCCAACTCGGCGACTTGCTGTCTTCTTGAGCCCCCTGTCCATGAAGATAACCTGGGCAGCCTTGTCGCTACTGTTGTATATCTCCATAACATTCTCGACCACCTTGGATGCCTTGCTGTCAGGTTCGTCAGCCGCCTGTCCTTCCTGCCCCTGCAGGGCTTCCCCCTCCGCCAGACGCGCATCAAAGCTAACCTTGGCAGCAATCCCACCGTAGATAATAGGGGAGTGTGGATCTCCGGCAAGCGTCCACTCTCTTTTCTGTTTGCCATCTGCCTGCCGGAACTCGGCAGCCCACTGCTTGATCTGGTTGAACCACATCATCTGGGTTGCCGTCATATCCGAGTTGACGTTAATGACCTGCCGGTACGGTCTGTCGGTAGCTTCCTCGGTACGACCGTTAAGCAATTCCCCTCGCTCTACCTCGGTTAAGGTCGGGTCATCCAGCGTCTTGCCGGATTCTGTCGTCCTCGGCTGCATCTCGGGCATCTCTTCAGAGAACACGATATCCAGATACTGGCCGAACATCCGGCGCAACTCAGGCACGTTAATAAACTTCTGCAACCTGGTGATAGGCTGGTACTCGCCAGATGAGGTAAGTTCCACATCCTGCTGTTCCGCGGCGAAGGACCCGAACCACCCGTCCCACTGGTCTATCGAGGCTTCTTTCATCTCCTCTTCCATGATGTAGCGCATCATGTGAAAGACCTCGGTAAGGGTGTTGGTTATCGGTGTACCGGTAAACAGGTGGACATTGCCACCATTGTGCATGGATCGAATGTACTTGGTGAGAAACATCATACTGATGGATCGCTCAGAAGACTGCTTCTGCATCCCCTTCATGGCCATGCGGGTGGTAAATGGCGGCTTCTTGAACTCATGCGCCTCATCAACCAGAACCATGTCGATACCAAGGTCCTCAAAGGATATGGCATTCTCTCTGGAGGACTGTTGCGCCTGCTTGCGTATGGTCTCTATCACTCGGTTGCGCAAACGCACCATCTCTTTAGCCGTCTGCGATCGCACAGATCCCAACGCTCTTGGGTCATCCAGCGCCGCATCCATTTGCGCCACATCGAGGGTTATCCCGTCTTCCAGCGCAGACTCTATCGCCTCCTGCTCCAGTCGTGCTATCTCCTCCTGCGCCATCTCCATCAAGGTCTCTTCCTTGAAGGTCAACCGATTGAGCAGGGAGTGAGGCATAACAATCAGGTCCCAGTCATCATTGGCTATCTGCCGCAACCGGGTGTCAATAGCTTTAGGCTCCAGGCTGTTGATATAAAATATCTTCGCGCCAGGGTACATCTGCTGTATTTCTGCGGCGACTGTTGCGCTGTTGGAATTGTGCGCAAGGAGTAAAGGCTTCTTGGCAATGCCATAGCGTCTGGACTCGATAGCGATGCCCCCCATGGTGAAGGTCTTGCCAGTCCCTACCTCATGTGCGTTGAGGGATTTGCGGGTAACCACGCCTCGCCAGATAGCATCTATCTGGTGTTGGCGCAGATTGAACTCAGACTCACCAAACTGCAGGGCCATGCCCTCCATAGGCATGAAAGAGCCGTCATACTCCGGTTTAGCGTAAGCGTTACGCACATCGTTGTATTCCCCTTCCAGCCTTATCCTGCGCTCTGGGTCACTCCACAACCAGTCAATAAATGCCTCACGCATGTTGGCAATCTTTTCATTGGTCTCATCAGATCCCGCCTTGTCAAATATCCTGTTCCCGTCTTCGTCGGTATAGAAGATCTTGACAACCTGGTTGCTCATGGCCGCATTGACCAGCCGCTGATAACTGTACGCGGCAGTACCAAACCCTGTTCTGGTCTCGGGGCGCTGCTTTAGATTTTCCGCAAAACGCACCTTCCATAACGTATTGAATGTGACCCTGATCCCCTCGGTTTCCTCGATGTTCAATGTGTGCGCAAAGAATGCCTGATAGTCTCCGGTCGTTACCCATGGGGCGCCCATCTGCGCCTCAATGTTGAAGTACGGGATGGTGGGCGGCAATGCCGCCTCAAGCGCGTCCACATTGCGCTGGAATCGCTCCCCGCTTTCTTCGACCATAGCCACTGCCTGGCGGTACTTCTGGCGCACATTCCCCGCCAGGTACACATCCGATGCGGCAATGTCCCCATTGGACAGCTCAAAGACCACGCCCATATCGATCAGAGCAGCAAGCGTTTCCTCTTCTGACTTGCCAAGCAGGCCGGCAACGTCAACCAATGAAGGATTAACCTTGTCCCCTCGGGCAAGTATCCACGCATCCGAGACTTCAGGATCAACAATAACCTGCGTCTTCCTGATAGTCGTTTCGGACAGGATAAGCGCGGGCTCCCCATCTATCTCCAGTGCCGCCAGTGAGGGATGGAACGGGTCCTTGATCTTGCGCATGTAGTTAAGGCCGAAACTCTCAGCCAGACTGCCGTGGTTCTTGACGAAATCCTTATACCGCAGGTTAAGGTTGTTCCGTATGGTATCCGCCTCTTCCCCGCTGACACCCTGCTCTGCCTCGATCAGCTCGCCATAGAGTCGGCGCATGGAAATGAGCTTACGAAACTGTGTCTCGCGGTCTGCGTTCTTCCTCTTGTTCGCCTTGGTGTTATCTTTGATCTTGTGCGTTAACACATCGTGGGCAGGAGCAAGGAACTCACCCTGAATAACAAAGAACTCGCCGTCCTCTCCCTCTATCAGAGCTCCTTCACGGTCATCCGTATTGTTGGTGAGGTACTTGATAGCGTCTGTAGATGATTTTTCCTCATAGGTATTCTCGGGAACGAGACTAATAATCCTCTCTATCTGCTCCTTCATGTTATTCGGCCGCTCAACAATCAGACCAGGCCTGCCTCTGGTCGTGCCATGACCATAGTCGATCGTGCCTATAACGTGATCGGGGTTCGCATGGTAATACTCGTTAAGGTAAACCTCTCCGCCTGGCGCACGATAAGGGACAGACTTGATCCAGCCCTCCTCGCTCACCAGTTGCTGCGGGGTCTCCCGCTTCTTCAGGATAATGATGTCAGTCACCACGGATGTGCCGGCGTACTCCTTAAAGGCCCCTGTCGGCAGCCTGAATGCCGCAACCAGTTCTGCCTTCTTCGCCATCTCTGTACGAATCGTACTGCCCTGCTTGTCCATGGTGCCGTTGGATGTGACGCCTATCACTATTCCGCCCGGGCGCACCTGATCGATGGTCTTCAGGAAGAAGTAATCATGCAGGAGCGGCGATAGCTTGTTGTAACGCCGGTCGGCTATAACGGTATTCTCAAAGGGCCAGTTGCCGATGATCAGGTCATAGAAATCGTCTGGAGTCTTGGACTCCTGATAACCCATGATCTTGACGTTTGCGCTGGGATATAACAGTCCGCCAATACCGCCAGTAACTGGGTCGAGCTCAATGCCCTGCAACAGACTGCGGGATTTGACGGCAGGCGGCATCAGGCCAAAGAAGTTGCCAATGCCCATGGATGGCTCAAGGACCCGCCCACCCTGGAATCCCATGCGCTCCAGCATGGACCACATCGCCATGACGGTAGGGGGATCTGTGTAGTGTGCGTTGGTAATGGATCGTTGCAGCCCCTCCCACTCTTCCTGCTGGAGGTTATCGCGCAACCATGTATCTCTGGCTTCCCACCCCTCTTTCGGCGCGGGGTTCGCCCAGGTGCCTCTGAAGAACTCCTGACCAAACGAGCCCCAGCCTGTATACCCAGCCAGGACAGCCTGCTCCTCTACCGTTGCAGAGCGACCTTCATCACGAATGTCGTTATACAACTCGATAGCGGCTTTGTTCTTATTGAATCTTGCTACTTGACCACCACCAACGATCGTCAGTGGGTCGTCTATATGAAAATCGCCTGGACCCTCATTGGCTGGGGAGACAGTCTCCGGGTCTTTTACTCCAGTGGCCTCTGCGCCTCCGGCTCCAGCATCAGTTCCTCCCTCTCCGCCTGTTCCAGCGAGTCCGGGTACGCCATCCCCCCCTTCCGCAAGGCTTCCTCCGTCTGCCACATCCGTTCCTGCACCACGAACGCCAATTCCTCCGCCATCTGGTCCTTCTGCAGTGCTCCCAGAAACTTCGGACTCTCCTGCGCCCACGTCGACAGTATCCGCTTGTGCAGCACCTTGTTGTGAAGCAGGTCCTCGTCCTCCTTCAGCGCCGCGTATTCCGCTTTGATCGTCTGTGCCCACGTCATAATCAGGAATTATACCACTAATAGGCAATGGCTTATACCCGAGCGGCTCAAGTCCCGCCTGGCCCCGTATATCGTTGATTGTGGCGTGACGGCTTATAGCCAGCTCTTCCAGATAATCCAGCACGACAGCCTCGTCGCTATTGAAGTTACTGCGACGCGCCGTAATAATCTCGATAGCTGCCAAGTCAGATTTATTAAGTAACGCACTCAGGGGGCCGCTAACGCAGCCTTTCAAAGTCCCCATTACAGTATTCCTGATAGTAGTAGCATTATCTCGAGTAAGTCCTGATCATCCAATTTACGATCTTCCAGGCCATTATTCATACACTATCGTTGCTTTACAGTTCGCACCAGTGATCGCTAGTGTCAGTCCGGTAAAGAACGCCACGCCCGTTAAATCAACACTGAACGGCTGTGAGTTTGCGCCCATAGTACCCGTTGAATATATGATCGAACCACTGGCGGTAAGACTGTCGTACAAAGTAAGGACTGAATTGTTCTTTACGTCGCTGATCGCCAGTCGCTGTATTGTTCCGGCTCCGGTTTTAAGCGGCTGGTCAGCGACCGTTCCTATGTTATCCACAAATACGCTCTTCACCTTGGGCGCAGCCCGTACTGCTGATTCTATGCCCCGTATGGCCTCGGTAACTTCCGCCTTAAACTCGGTCAAGTCAATCTCGGGAGCGGCAGCAGGAGCCTCTACGGGCTCAGAAACAGGCTTTGCTCTGGCTTTCTGCCGTACTCGGCCACCTTTTCGCTGAATCTCCGCTAATTGTTCATTAGTAACGGTCATTTTCGTATGCACCCAAGCAGTAATTGCATTGCGTTAATCTGCCGGTCCTTTTCTTCCAACACCTCCGCAGCAGACTCCTCAATAGACACCTCCACACCGGTATCCGTTACGTCATCTCTGGCAACCATTATCCCAGACAGGTCGATCCCTTCAAGTCCCGAGATCTGCGCCCCAGCAGGAGCCGCCTCTGGCTCGGCAGCCTCCAGAAGGAAGTCCTCTCCGGCTCGGAACCCCATGACCTCGCCAATAAGGGCAGATTCCGATATCGGCCTGCCAGCAACGGCATCATTCCAGCCTTTACGGGCGATCTTCCTGTCCTGCTCATCAGCCTCCCGCATTCCTATAAAGGAGTCCGTCCATTTTTTGAACGCATCCCCCGAATCTTTGGCAGACGGTGTTGTTGAAAAATCCCCCCTGACCAACTGGACAATGCGCTTAAACTGCTGGGGTTGCGAGCTCTGCCCATCAAAAATACTACCCCCTGTTTTGTTGTCTACTACTTTGGCATAGGCGGAGGGCCACGACCTGGGATCTAACGAAGAGAACTCCAGCGAATATCCCTCGAACAGGGGGTCATCAATATGCAGGGTCGCCTGCACACCATACCGCCCATCGCCCAAAACCTCCAAGGACATTGGTGCGTTTATTAGTCGATCATAAGACTCCCGTAGCGCAGTCCCCTCTTTGTATATCCGAAACTCCTCTTCCACGAAGTTGTTATCGTTTCTGCGCTTCACCGTAGCAATAAAGGCCGCCTTGAAGTCATCGCTTAATGGTAGCGGTTTCTCATCAAAACTTTCATCAGCAACGGCGGCCTTATACTCCGCCGCATACGGGGCGATTGTCTTGTTACCAAAACCCCCAAATCCCAGTGACGCCACTGGTGCTTCAGGATCGACACTACCGGCAGCCCATTCCTTATAGGAGTCCAAGTTGCTTAAAATCGCATCAACCTTGGAGTTTATAGAGTCCACGGAGGGCGCAAACTCCGCTCCATCAGTAGGACCTTCTGCAGTATTCGTTATTGCCGCCTGACGCAACTCCGCATCAGTAGGATCTTGGGGCAGACCGCTCTGAACAATGTCATTCAGGATGATGGGGAGGTGATCCAGGGACGCGCCTTGCCCCTTAATAGCCTCAGAGATATTGTCCGCAGTGATCTCATCCACGTTGGTCAGGGATAATTGACCGGCAACCTCTTTGGCCTGCACGTCTGTCAGGTAATCACCCAGAGACTCTGCAACTGTCGTAAGATCCTCGGTAGCCTCAAGCATCCTGCGCAGACGGTCTACCTCTTTCTTCCCTCGATGTCCTTCTGTAAACATCCCCTGAACCATAGAGGCATCTGCAGAAACCGTTGCTCCTGCCGCCTGAATGATGTCAACAAACTCCTGATACCGGTTCCCCTTGGAAATATCGGATATTCCCAGCAGGTGAACGTGGCTCGGTGGAGACTGCGAGTCCATCAAGGACCGCAAGTCCTCCACGGAGGTTGCCGCCTTCTGCATCGGGATAGCCGCCCCGTATGTCGCGCCTTCTGGCCCAGTGTAAAAAGAATCCCATACAGCCCCATAAGATAACTCACCACCCTGAACAGGAATCAGGACCTGCGCTCCCTGCTCCTGCAGCGAGGCAATGCCGTCCAGTACGGACAACTGCATCTCTATGGTTTCTGCCTGATTGCCCACAACATCAGGCATTATCAGGGTTACGTTGCCTCTAAGGGCAGGCGCTATCTCACCCAAGATCTCGCCATACTTGGAGATCACTTCTGCCGGATCTTTAATCGGTGTGCTAAATGCACCACTATCGATGAAGACAGAAGAGTGGTTAGTGTTTACTTCGTTAATCAGTTTCTCGCGGACAGGCTTATTCAGCCGAGTAAGCGTAACCCCGATATTGGACCCTGCGCCCTTGAAACTGTCATAGTCTTTAGGTGTGTTTATTCCGGACCGGAAGACCTTGACCCCTGGCATTTCATCCGAAGTCGCTTCTGGCTCCGCGAACATATCGCCTTGGCCTGCCAGTTCTGCAGCATGAGCCTCGATAGCCTGCTCACCCATGAGCAACTTGCTGCCATAAGTCGCCGCCACCTCTTCTTCCCCGGTCTCCTCATTGGTCCGGTCAAAGAACCTGTACCCCTCAGTGCTGCGACCTGGATCAAGCTGGTATCCAGCCTCATCCCCCAGCGTAAACTCAATATCCTCCGCCAGCAGTCCCGTAAGATCGAATGTCCCTTCCCCTGCAACTATGGCTTTCGTCAGGTCCTCGTAGGTTGCTGGCAGTTTTTCCTCTTCTGCCGGTGTTGGAGGGATCCTTTCCTCTGCTTCCGCATCTTTCTCAGCTTGCTCTGCCTCCGCTGCCTCCTCTCTCTGTTGCGCCATTCTTTTTTCTATTGCGGCGTCATTAAGGCTCTTTGCATATTCCCTTGCCGCTGCTCCTACCTCTTCCCCCATGTTATTGGTGATAGCTTCCAGAAGGAAGAGCATGTCGTTATTAGTCACTGGACCAGCTGCGTCGATTCTCTCCTTCACATCAGCAGGGAGATTGGGCGGGGGGTAGACTTCACCTCTTTCCGAGTCCGGCTTCTCTGTTGCCTCCTCTGCTTCCGCATCTTTCTCAGCTTGCTCTGCCTCCGCTGCCTCTGGCTCTACTACAGGCTTTGCCGCCTCTTCCGCGACTGGTTCCTCAACCACATCATCCCCGGGTAGCTTGATAGCCCCAGGCTCCAAATGACCATCAGCCATCAACTGTTCTGCAATCTGTACGCCTGTATCAAACCCAACCCTGAACTGCTGCTGGATGTTGCCTATCGTCGTGAACGGTCGATCACTGTTGGCTATCTTTACAGCCCTGTCATAGAACTTGGCCGCGTTCCCAGTCAGTTGGCTGGGTTCTTCCTCTTCTGCGGCATCCTCTTCCTGACCTAATACGGCTTCGTCTTGACCTAATACGGGTTCCGGTACTGCGCTCTCAAGCCCTTCGTCCTGCTCTTCTCCTGCAACATCAACTGTTACTTCGTCGCCCACTTGATCTCTCTGAGGCAGATGAGAATTGTCATAAATGCTCATCCCCTCATCAAGTTCTCCCGCCTCGTTCCTGCGATCAAACTCATCAAACAACGACTGCCCTCCGATAAGCCCTTCTTCATCCGGCTCAAACCCTGCTTCTTTGAGCATCTCCAGTTCTTCTGGAGCCAGCGTGTTTTGCTGCATCCAGCCGCCAGCCTCTTCCCGCGCTTTCATCAGCACTTGTTGAGGAAGATTAGTCAGATCAGGGACACTGGGCTCTTCTGCCGACTCGACAACAGGCGCCTCAGAAACATCTTCCCCCGAGAGAATCTTGACCCCTTCCTGAAAAATACGCTGGATCTCACCCAGTTCTTGGTCAGTCACCCCCTCGTCAGTCAGTTCATCAAGCCTATTTGATGCGGATTGCGGGTCCCTTGAATGAAGGTCCAGCAACTCCTCTACATAAAGATCTACGGTGGCATCCTCGCCTGCGGGAGTTTCCTCTTCCTGTCCTAACGGCACATATTCTGATGGTTCTGTGGTAGCCGCGGGGAACGGGGGCAACGGGTCTCCCGCAGGGGGAGGCGCGTCTGTAGGCTGGAGTTGCGTCGGGGGATCCGCGATATCCTGCTCTATCAGGTTGTTCGCCTCAACAATAGCTTCGTCTATTGACGGGGCAGCAAGTATTCGATCCCCATCTGCAGCGATTGTGTCTATGTCGTTCCGAGCCCTGCGCATCCCCAGAGAGCCAGTAACGGTGTTCAACAAGAAGCCAAGAACGAAACCAACCTGGCCGGCCTCCTTGGCTCCTTCGTAATAGCCTCTTTCTGGATCGTACTTGACCACATGAGCAGCAACCAGGTTCTGAGCAATGTTCTGCCCTATTTCCTGCACC
>Ga0080013_1004164_pt1 | contig 14436 bp, 39 predicted proteins | sample ETNvirenome_6_85_FD_69236 | JGI IMG/M metagenome (GOLD analysis project Ga0080013, IMG submission 69236) | Marine viral communities from the Pacific Ocean - ETNP_6_85 (SPADES assembly) (version 2) | ecosystem: Environmental > Aquatic > Marine > Oceanic | place: Pacific Ocean | collected 2013-06-19
GTACTATCACCTGATATAAGGTTTTTTACTATCCCTATCCCGCCTTGGTCTGGTAAGAATTCACCTACGGTATTAAGAATAGTAGGGGCTTTCTCTTTTAAGAAAATCCCTACTTTTGTTTCTCTAAACTTTTTCTTTGGTTTGGTAGCACTCATTTTATAGGAATTTCTTTCACCCACTTAGCATTAGGAAAGTGATAATCATATCCTGGATACATTACTTTAGCAGATCCATTATTATCTATTCCTAACACTTTAAAATCAACACCCTTCATAGTTATACGAGATCCTTCTATAATGTTAAACTCATTGTTAACATCAGGAGAATTTCTTTTATAACCTTCTTTAGATTTTAACATTAAATTAAGTTTTACTAGTCGTATCTAGTGTCTCTCGTCCCACCTTGTTTTTTATATCCTTCTATCTCTTTAGCTAATTTTGCTTTTTCACCAGAGGTTTTAGCATATTTTGCTGATGTATGTAAATGAGTCAAAGCTCCACTTGGATCATTCATATTTCTAGCTTCAGCTAGTGAAGTTACGAATTTACCAGAAGAAGGTCTTGGTTTTGCTTTTTCACGTTTTACTTCTTTCTTTTGAGGTCCTTTAGCCACTACTTCGAAATCTCCATATTCCTCTGGAACACTAGATTTAGGATCATCTCCCTCTACTTGATTTAAAGGAGTTAATCCTCTTTTAGTTAAATTGTTAAAAGGGCTATCTTTTCCGGCCCCGTCTCTTAGTTTAAATGCCATTTTTTTTTGTTTTGTTTTGTTATATACTTCTTTTTCCCAAGGAAGCTCATGGTTACCTTCATCCATTTCTTCTCGTGAATATTCTTTTCCTTTCCAAATTACTTTGTCATCATCATAAGCTAGATCTCCTCTAGCCATCTGATCTATATGGTGACTTTCATGTTCAACTACAGATTTTAAAGCAGACGTATCATTTATGTTTTGATTAATATGAATGCTAAAACCAGAGTTAGAACTTTTATCGTTATTAGCTTTACCTAATACTCCATCTTCCATGGGAACTTTAAATACTGGTACCTTATTATCTACATAAGGTGGTTGCATTTTAAAGCTCACTATCAGGGTTTAAATGCTAATAAAAATTCTCTTACTCCAACTCCAAATGCTATACCAGCATACATAGGATGTGATTCTATTAATAATCCAGCGCCAATTAAAGCAAGTACAATTGCTTTTGACATTGGATGGTTTACGTATTGTTTTATTTTTTCCATAATTAATTATTTCATATGTTTTAAAATCTTGTAAGTTCCAGGATGCATATGACGTTTTTTAGCCATATCCTCTTTGTGGATATCGGTTTTAGCATCGTAAATTAATTCTCTATCGTGGATCATTTCTTGTTTAGCTCCTTTGTCTCCTTCATGGTATCTTTCATCAGCTCCATGTAATTGCCCTTTTGCATCGTAGATTAATTCTCTTTCATGCATCATATCTTTATCATCCTTATTCATGATTCTTTATCTTTATTTAGTTCTGGGTATTTTGCTAATACACAATCTTTAATTTTTTTTATTTTTCTTTTACTACCAGCATTATGAGCTAGTTTAAGAGCTGACTTAGCTCTTTCTAAGCTGTTAACTGGGTATGTTCCTTTAGGTCCACAAAAATCTTCTTTAGCTACATCTTTGTATTTCCCTGCGTTAGACATTCCAGGTTCCTCTCTTATTTCTGATATTGTTTTTTTTGCCATAATTTATTTTTTATAAGGAAAGTTTTTATTTAACCAGTTTTTTCGGTGATCGCAATTGCATCCACTTGGTATACTATCCACTAGTTTTTTAATACCTGTAAATTTTGTGAATTTTTCTATGCTATCGCCTAAACCTTGTGATTTCATTTATTTTTCTTTTTATGTAACTCTCCATCTATTTCTTTACACCAAAACAGTATTTCATCTACTTTTTCCTCTAATTCATCTATATGTTCAGTCACCCATTGTTGTTTTAAATCGTATTCCATCCGTTTTATCTCGGCAGGTGGTAAAGTTTTAGCCTCTTCAATGTCTGCTGCTAAAGAGCAGTACATACCTACAAACATAGATGTTACTACTATTATGCTAACTACGGTTTTAATATCTATTTTAAATTCCGTACCTTCTCCTATTTTCATAAATTCTTATACTCTTCTGTAGCGTCAAAACATGGACATGCTTTATTAGAGAAATCTCTATGGCCATGAACTACTGCTTCTGGATACATTGCTTTTAATGTTCTTATCACCGCTGTCAAAGCTTCTTTTTGACAATCATATCTAGTATCTTTCGGGGTCTTACCATCTGCTTCCACGCCTCCGCAATAGCAAATCCCTATGGAATTCCTATTCATTCCTTTTACGTGAGCCCCGATTTTAGCTATATCTCTACCTTTGTGTATTTCACCATATAGGTCAATGTAGAAATGATAGCCTATGTCGCTCCATCCTCTACCGTCAACGTGCCAACTACGGATTGTATCTACCGTGTAATTTTCACCTTCTCTAGTAGCAGAGCAATGTATAATAATTTTATTTATCTGTCTCATGACTGTTTAAACAAAGAGTTTTTAGTATCCTCTTCTGGGTCTGCTACAGCCATCATTCTGGTGGCTCCTTCTTTTTCAAAGTTGGATTTTTTTCCACCAGTGTTATTACTATAAGGAGATTGTTGAGAAGATTCCATAAAGCTATTAACTTTCATAGCTAATGCTGATGAATTCAATTGTTGTTGAGGTTGTAAAGCTGGTCCACTAGCTCCAGCTACATCACCTTCTTCAGCTCCAGACGCTTCTAATAGTTTATCTAATTTTGAATTTATACCATCAAAATCATCTTGATTTGTTAACTTATCTTTTGCTTGTCCTAATAATCCTTTAGTAGAACTTAACGCATCACCCATATCTCCTTGTACTCCTTGTTGGAATCCTTCTCCGAAAGTACCACCTTGTGCTTTAGATGCCACTCCTCCGATCACTCCTTTACCTGCTTCCACAGCAGATCCAGCTAATCCAAAGGGGTTTAATAATAATTTTCCTAATGTTGATCTTGCCATTATTTTTGTTTTTTAAGTTTCCACCATTTATGAGCAGTATAACCTATAGTTACTACTAATAATGTGACTTTTAAAGTGGGTTCTAACCAATCGAAACTTGCAATGGTGAACGAAGTTATATTTAAGCAATATAACTTGATATCATCTAAGCCCATTAGTTCTGAGCGTTAAGAGCAGGATTACCCTTATATGGGATATTATCTATTTGTCTTAACGTAGGTGTGATAGTACTATTGTTACTTTTCATGACTCTTGTACCTACTACAGGTTTACCTACATTCAATGGTACTCCTGCGGGTTTTTGTGATTGTCCTTTACTTGGCATAATTTATTATTTTGTTTTTTTTTAATCTTCAAATGAAAGTTCTGATTCCATACCTTCAGAGTTATAAGCTTTTCTTTCAGCTTCATCTCTTCCCTGTGCTTTGTCCTTAGCCATAGCTTCTTTTGTATAAAGTTCTGGGTGAGTTTTCTTAAATCCAGCTGCTCGTGCTTTCTCTTCTGCTGCAGTTGGAGGTTCACTATATTGAATTGATTGAAATAAAGGTGTTTGTGCTATATTTTGCAGTTTTATTTTAGCTACAGCATCTTTATTAGAATGCTTACCTGTTTTAATAACTGGGTTAGTCATTAATGCCCCTGATTCTTTTGATCTACCTGCTCTATTAACTGTCATTTTACCTGGGGATGTTTCATTTAAATTTTCAATCACTACTGCGTCCTCTTCTTGTAAATCAGGATCGTTGTCTATTTTTCTTTGTAATTCGTTTCCTTGTTCAATCATATTCCATTCCTTGTCAAAACTAGCTGCTTCTTTATCTGCTATTTCCATCTCGCTTAAACCTTGTTCATTTCCAAAATTTCTATAGTTTATAGCTCTAGCTCTGTCAGTTTGTCTCTCATGTTTAGCAGCTTGTTTTTCTTCTCTCACCGCTAACCTTCCTTTCAACCTTGCTGTTTGTGCTGGATTTGTAGATAATGCAATTCTTTCTTTTATAAACGTATTCTTATCTCCGCCTACAGGTGTATCTCCTTTAGTATCAACTTTTGCCTTTAACTTGTCATAACTAGTTTCTGTATTTTCTGTATCAGGGTCAGCGCCTGGAGTAGGCACATCATCTGCATTTACCTGACTTAACTTCGTACCAAGACTACTTCCTGTGAATCTTTCGTTGGGATCTTTTTGCGGAACTGCCCCTAACGCATATTTATCTGGTTTATCATCGTCATGTAATGGTGATCTCAATTTAAAAGCCATATTATCTTTCTTTATCTTTGTTTGCAAATCTTACAGCTTGAGCTGTAACTTTATAAATATATCTATTATTTTTATCTAATTTTTTTGTTGGCATATCTTCTTCACCTAGCATAATACGGTACATACGGGAGATTAGCTGTTTGCACTTTACGGATACTTTATAAATGTTATATTTTTGAGTGGTGCGGTTTCTTTCTCTCCACACATATATCCACCCTTCTTTTAACAATCTGTTCCAGCGCCTGTTATCCCAGCTATACGAGTACGTACCTTTTTTAAAATCATCTTTTGTGAAAAAATCTAATGAATCTAAATATATCAATAACTCAAGATCTGCATCTTTAAGATCACAGATTTTACATGCCCATTTACGTATTATTCGATAATGTTTTAAAAGTTTTAATTCTCTTAAATCTTCAGAGCTTAAACGTTTCATAAAACAACTACAACGTCTATCTCTTTTATAACTTTAAATACGTCACTTTTTATCTCAATATTAAACCCTGCGGCTTTATCATAATAAATGTTATCTCCCTTTTTTATGTAACTTACCTCGTTTCCTACATTTACTATTTCAGCTTGCCTATATCTAACATCGTCACGTTGACTATCTGCTAATATTAATCCACCTTTAGTTTTAACATCTGTTTCTCTTAAAGGATTTATCACTATATATTTACCAATTGCTTTCATACCCTAATATTATTTATGACACAATCCGTAGATAATATAGTAGTGGCTACTGAAGCCGCGTTAGTTAAAGCGCTTTTTGTTACAAGTAGTGGATCTATAATTCCGGCCTTAACCATATCAACCGTATTTCCTGTAACCACATCTAATCCTTCTCCCTGCTTCGTAGGTGTTTTATATTCTTTTACACCAGCGTTTTCTAAAATTAACTCAAAAGGTTTACGTATAGCACAATATAGAACTTCTTCTCCTATGGATTTAGGTTCTAAAGCTAAGGATGCATTTAACAATGCAATACCTCCACCTGGTACTATACCTTCTTTTATCGCGGCTTTTGTAGCACAAATAGCATCTTCTACCCTATCGCTTTTTTCTTTTAACTCAACTTCTGAATTAGCACCTACTTTTACTACTGCTACTTTAGCTTTTAGTTTAGCTAGTCTTTTCTCTAGTCTTATTATTAAATTAGGGTTTTTAGTATTTTTAATTTGATCTTCTAATAATGATATAGTTTTATTTACTTGTTCATTATCTGTAAGATCTACTTGTAATATAGTGTCTTCATGTGTTGTAGTAGATTTAAGACATTTACCTAAATGTTCTATATCTATTAAATCCATATCGTCACCTAAATCTTCATTGACTAAAGTAGCTCCAGTAACATCACATAAATCTTGTAATGTTTCTTTTCTACTTATACCGTATGTAGGTGCGTCTATAACATTAACTTTTATGTTACCTTTAATCTTGTTCATAGCTAAAGCATTAGCTACTTGAGGATCCACATCCGCAATAATTAATAAACTCTTATTGTTTTTAATTATATACTCTAAAACACTTTGAATCTTCCTAATATTATCTATAGGAGATTCTACTATTAAAACTAGAGGATTTTCTAGTTCAGCTGTACCTTTTTCTTTATTAGTTATAAAGTGGTTATTTTTTAAAGCTTGATCGTATTGTACTCCCTCTATCAATTCAACAGTTGTTTCTGGATCTTCATTTATTTCCATCATAACCACACCTGTCTCATCCACCATTTTAAAAGCTTCCCCTATAATCTTTCCAAGTTCATAATCATTATTAGCAGATATAGTAGCAACTTGATTTATTTTATTTCCTTTTACCTTTTTACTTCTTTTCTCTAGATGAGTTACTACTTTATTAACTCCACTATGAATACCGTCTTTTATACTTCTTAACGTATCTAATTCATCGTGTTTACTAGCTTCATCTAGAATCGCTTTAGCTAACACTGTAGCGGTAGTAGTACCATCTCCAGCGTCTTGCACTGTTCTTTGGGCTGCTTCCTTAATAAGGGTAGCCCCAATATTTTCTAGTGGACTCTGAAGAATTATAGCGTTAGCTACTGTTACTCCATCTTTGGTTATTATAGGTTTACCATTTTTATCTTCTAAAATAACACATTTACCACTTGCTCCTAAGGTTGATGCTACTGCATGAGTTAACTTGTCAACCCCAGTTAGGATCTGGCTTCTAGCATCATCGCCAAAAGCCAGATTTTTAACTAGTTTTAGTTCTTCCATTTGATTTAATTTGATTTGATTGGTTTTAATTTTATTTAAATGTCTTTACGACTTTGGGTCCCTTAAGGAATTCTAGTTTTTTAGTATAATGCTCCACTGATCCATCTATAGCAGATTCTGCACCTTCTATAGTTTCTCTTCTTGTAACGTCCACCCACATATCTTCTTCATCTGGGTGTTTATACTCTGTTTGGTAAAATCCATTTGGTAGTTGTACTATTCTCCAGTTGGCTTTATCGGCAACATGGTTCCAAAGGTTAATCATATCTTGATTAGGGTGTTGTTGTTGTGGTGTACTACTCCACGAATTAGTACGGGTGTATAAAAACGTCATTGTTTGGTTTTTAGTTAAACGTTTGGTTATTTATACTATCACATGATAGTGTGGTTATCTACTGGTGTAGAAATATTTTTATGGAGTTAGAACGTGCCAAGCTGCATTAGAATAATATTCTAGTTTATCTGTTTGGGTATTTACTCTTAACATACCATCAACTGGTGCAGCTGGTTGTTGAGCTGCATTACCATGTGGTATTATAACAGCTCCGGTCGATGCACCTGAAAGTTCCCATCCTGAAGCACCTCTACCTACTAACATTTCATTACCAGGAGAAGTAGTAATCCCTGTACCACCATTAGCTACAACCAGTGTTCCTGCTAGAGTAATTGCTCCTGCAGTAGCTGCAGCTGGTGTTAGTCCAGTGGTTCCACCGCTAATAGTTGCAACTCCTGCTGCACCTAAAGCAGCTAAACTAGTTACTGTAACTTGCTTCGTGGCGTTCCCATCAGCTGAATCACTTATTAAAACCTTATCAGCTCCTACTGGAACCGATTTTTCAGGGTATGAATATATTACTGCCATTTATTTATTTTTTATATTTTTTCCTTAATGTTTTTGAGCTTTGACTATAATCAAATGTACCTTCTCTTTTTGTTGACTTAGGCTTACTAGATGAACCACCTGATATTGCTCTACTAGCGTCAATCGCTGCCGATGCAGCTTTGTTATAGTTGCTAGCTCCACCCCAAGAAGTTGAACCTGTCATGTTAGATCCTTTTACTTCACTAGAAGAACTTGGCATTCCTGTATTTTTAGGATTCCAAACATTGTCTGGTCTATATGATTTACTACCGCTAGTTATTAGATTTAATCTCGTAGCGCTAGGTGATGTTCCACGGCCGCGATGGTAGTCGCTGGGTTTTTCAGGTTTACCCCTATCTTCTCTAGAAGTACGCGCTTTTGGTGTAGAAGTAGTTGGATTTATAGTTTTAGCTCCTCTAGGAGTAGCTTTTGCAGCGTTTGGATTGATTGTATTACCTAATTCTGCTGTAAATTTAGCAGTTCTTTTGTCTCTACCTCTTAATTTCGGTTCTTTTTCTACTTTTACTCCTTTTGCTGTTCTTTTGTTAGTGATTGTTTTGCCTGGTTGGCTTCCTTCTCTTCCTCCAGTAGCGTCTTTTACGACAGGATTGTCAGTTAGTAAGTTTTTTCGCTCTTGAGACACTGATTCTCTCTTTTCATCGCGTTTTCCTTGCTCAGTACTACGAATATCTCGTATTTGTTGCTTACCTTGCATTCTACCTATCCGATTATCTACTCTATCAGCTACTCTAGCTGTTCTACGCTCTTGTCTACGCTTAACTCTACCTACTCTACCGCCGTAAGAACTGTTTTGGTTTATAATATCATGTCCAGGATCTGTTGCTGTTTTCACTGTTTTATCAAATTTAGTGTCAACACCTAATGTAATATCTCCTTGTTTAATAGCGTTTTCTAAATATCCACCTATTTGTCCTTCGTTTTGCTTTTTACGTGAACTACTACCACCACCTTTACTTTTATCACCACCACCTATAGTAGGGTTGAAAGGCTTGATTTCAAAACCTTCAGAAGGTAAACCATGTCCTTTAAGTGCATCTCCTGCATTTGTATTAGCTACACCAGTTGTTCTCTTTTTAGTTAAATCTATTTTCATATTAGGATCGTAACCTCCGGTGATAGCTCCTGGTTTCTTAGATTTAGAACCTCCACCTGATAAAGCTAAATCCGACCTACTCCCGGATTCCATAGCTGTGTTTTGATCTTTAACCGGTACGTTTTCACTAACTAGTTTAGACTTAGTGTCCACTGATTTTCCTTTGTTTGACTCTTTTCCACTTATCGTTTCCGGGACTCCTCCAAGAGAATTTAACATATTAACTTTCCCTTTACTATCTTTACCAGTTTTATAACCTTTACCTGAATGACCTGCTGGAGTAGCATGTTTAGTATCACCTGCTTCATTAGACATTCCTTTATAATCTCTATTATGTACACCTCCAATAGCAACATCTACTTTTTTAGGATCAGTGGATAAATTTGGTTTAGCATTAGGATTAGCTTTGTCTTTTACAACACCACCTGTTAATTGACTTACTATTTGAGTTTGACCAGTAGATTTACTTAAGTTACCCTTACCTTCATACATAGCGCCTTTTACAGTTGAAGTTCCTTTTTCTTTTATCCCAGTTTTTACACTTGCTTCAGGATATGTTTCTGTACTCATTTGATTCGCCCCTTCTACTACGAAATCGTCTTCGTTCCCTAGTCCTTTAGTATCTACCATTCCTTTAGGAACTGGGGTGTTATATAAAGGACTTCCTTTCATTAAGTTAGCCGCGTTACCATGTCTTAGTTTAAATGCCATAATTTTTTATTTTTTTTATCAACGTTGTTATATTATATACTTACATATAATACTTATTTTTTACAATCACATAGTGTGACATAAGCCCCTTACTGGTTACCTTAACAGGCTATTGTCACTATTCTGAAAAATACGTTAGAAATAGAGGAGTATAGTGCTTTACCCCTAACCTGCTGATACCCAGTCTTTTACGAAATTCGTTTCGAGATCATGGGCCCCCTTTGTTTTATTTGATTTTTAAATAATATATACGCGTTTTCGTTTATATATCGTAAATATGATTCACCTTTTACATACTAACTACGATGTATGTAAGATAATATATATAACTAATCTTTAATAACTTAACTATGAAATACTTAAACTACATCAACCTTATTATTCTTACATCGATCATATCATTGATTACCTATAACATAATCATTAATGGTATTGTTAACTACATATCATTCAATGGTATATAATAAACCTCATCACATCCTGTCTAATAGTCAAGTGACTACATACAGGGTAAATACGATCCATCTTGGATAATAATAATAACTAATCAATTAAACTAATAAACTATGCTAGATCCTAAAGAAGATAACTACGACTGGAATCAAGATCACTATGACGAACCAGATTTTGATTACATGCATGATTGTGAGTATTAATAATACAAACTAAATACGATCCATCATGGATAATATATATAACTAAACTAAATTAATAATCAAATAAAATAAATAACTATGAAAACTAATAATCTAACAACTAAAAGGTTTGTAATCAGAAAGTCTCTGATTGGAACTAACTCAGTAATCACTTTCACTAATAAGAAAGATATCACTTACACATATGATCATGATGAGATCTATTCAACCTTTCAAGAAAAGTTTGAATCAATGAAGTGTTTCCAGGAATACAAGTCTTATACTAATAGTAATATTGTACCTAAATTCTGCAGAGAATTAAGTGAAGTATCTTAAAAAGTATGACAATAGGTGGTTACTTAAGTAGTATTTAACTACCTAATGTCACACTACACTTAAAATATAATTTATTTTAATATCTATGTAAGATATTGAGATATCAAGTGTAAAACCTCTAACTAACTATTAACTAATAAACTAACTAACACCTTTTCACTATGAACAAATTTAATAACAATCAAGATCAAAAAGTAGCAAATGAAGCATTCTTAATTATGCTAGTAATCTTTTGTGTAACAATTGTAGTAAACTATGTTACAATGTAAATACGGGCGTGATTGGATAATATAATAAACAAAACATGTAGTTGATGATCATACTTTAGCATGTATAAATAAAATGAACACTTGATCACACCAAAACTAATTAATAACTTTAAATAGTGTAAATAAGTCGAAAGATCGCTCCACGTGGTGAACAACGTAAATCGTGGTACTATTAATAAATAAATAAATAACTATGTATAACTATAATAATCCTTCAAACTGGTCATGGACCAAAGCATTTGATGAAATGGCAAAAACTGTCAACAAGTCAGAATTAACTCAACAAGTAATAAATCACTTAGCAGATTACCCAGGTGAATCTCATGGTGAATATGTTAAACTAAGTAAAGTGAAACAAGATGATCTTTATGAAATATTAGGAGATATACTATGAAACAACTTGATACATTAGCACAAAACCTATTTGGTGAATTTGGTTTTACAACTTGCACTGAAGAACAAATGGAGTATATAATCACTAACTATTATGAATTAAAGTAATGAAAGAACTAATAATAACAATTGGAGTATTGGTGGCAATGGCATCAAACCAAGTAGAACAAGTGGAATTAAATCAAACTATTGATAATATCCAAGATATGAAAGAGTGGATGATAGAAGATCAAAAACAAGGAGTGATAGATTCTGTTTATGCAGACTATTACATACAATACTTAGAAGAATCAGAGCGAATACTAATAAGTATTACAAACTAAATACGATGAGTATTGGATAATATATATAAATAAACACAATAATGAATAGAGAATACGTAGTAACGAGACATGTAGAGATAATGAAGGCGAAAGATGATAAGAGATCTTACTACAAACTTTTTATCTATGGCAAACCAGTGAGTTTTGGTCCATATGAATTAAAAGGTGATCTGAAGTATTCTCCAAAAGGTGTTGAAGAACTCACGAAAGAATTTATAGAGGAAAAGATAGGAAGTGTCTACACTACTTTCCCTGACAATGAAGTAGACGAGTTATTAACCAAATTAAACAATAAAAAATGGTTAAAGCAAAATTAATAAAGTTTTGCATAGCAGCAACAGAGAAAAAACTGTTGAAAGTGTATGCAATAGTGATGACAGGTGTTTTCCTATCCGTATGGATACCTGCAATGGTAAACGTAGTAATAGAATTATTTAAAATTTATTTCTAATGAAGAATATAACAAAACAACTTCAAAACTTGTATTCTTGGACACAATTCTACCAAGAAAGAGGTGAGAAAACTCAAATAAGAAAGTGTCAAACTGAAATCGCACAGTTGAAACAAGCGTTTAATGAGCTTAAAAACAAGAAAAAGAAATGAAGTGTCCATGGGAAGTAGCTTATCAGCTACATAAAGATAAATATACTAAAGAAGAAATAGATGAGATGCTATTTATGGAAATACAAGAATTAATATACGATTATGACTAAATACGTAAGCAGAATAATGGATGAAGTGTATGATAACATTAGAAATCACTTCGATGACAAAGATGAAAAGATATGGTTCTTAGAAGAACTAATAGAAGAATTACAAGATGAACTTCAAGATATAAAATACCAAGATTTTAACAATGACTGAAATACAAGCAATAGAGGCTATAACAAAAGATATCTTAGCCGGATACTACGGAACCACTCAGAATTGTGGTACAGAAACTCAGAAATATACTTATGCTTACTTACAAGCTCAAAAAGTGTATGAAGGTGAACTAATTATTGACCCTAAATATATCCCAGTAATATGAGTAATTGGAAAACAGTGATAGACTTTGTAAGTCAAGATGAAAATACTACATTAGCTGCTTTAAGGTGGTTACAAGTGACTGAATTAGCAAAACAATACGGTAATGACCAAGATTTAGGTGCAGAAGTAAGAAAATTAACTAATAAATGAATTATGGATTTTAAAAATACAGTAGCAAACGAGGAGTTTGGAATGGATTATGATCAATTAGGTCATAATGAGCAAGAATGGGTGATTGATCACATAGATATGTGTCTATCATGAAAAAGTTATTAACAATAGCAAGTGCAGCTTTAGTAATTAGCTGTACTCCTAAAGGATATACTACTATTCATTACTCTAAAAGAATAAGTAAATGTATAGAAAACTTGGAAACTATGGAAGGATGGTTACAAGAAGATTATGAAAATGGTGATATTCCACATCATATAGCTCAGAATTACATGTATATTTTAGTAAATACTAAATGTGGTTTAAAAAAGAAGATAAAAGCGAATGATGATGATTGTACAAAATAAATACGAACACTAATAGATAATATAAATATATGAAAACAATTAAATTTTATTCTAGTAATAGATCAGTGATCAAGCTAGACGGCAAAAAAGTAAAAGGTTATACAATTAGTAATATACCAGACGAGTGTAACTCATGGTTTAATTACAAAGGATTAACTTACATATTAAACTAGTCACCGACGGGTGATAGTGGACAGCGAGGTCAGGTATTGGCGGAATATAGAAAAAATCCAATGACTGTTCTAGACATGAGAGGTTCGAATCCTCTCTCTCGCTCTAAAATTAAACAAATGACAAAACTAAGTACACAAGACATAAACCTGATAGTCAGGTTGTTACATCAAGAAGTAGACGCAGTGAGTGATATTATTGAAAGAGGTGGAGATCGAGTTATTACTCGTAAATGGATGACTAGATTAGATCACTGTGAAGATCTCATAATGAAACTACTAAGATGAAAGATGTAATATTTGCACTAATAGGTTTATTAATAAGTCCTTTTGTACTATTATATGAATTAGGAAGATACTTATGCAAAAAATTAAAGTAACAATGAAGGAAATATACGATGCTATGCGTCCTTCAGTAGAAAAGAATAAAAAGAAATATACACGTAAAACTAAACACAAGAATTATGGCGAAGAAAAGAACAATGAATGAATATAGACAAACTAAAGAACACTATATTTCTCCAGCAAAACAAATTATAGCTCAACTGGAAGATCAAGAAGCTATTAAACAAATGGCAGAGATAGATAAACAAGAAGTTGATTCAAGTACTGATATAGAAGCTATTAAGTCAATGATAGTAGATAAAATAACTAGACACTTTAGAGATATACTCTTCGAAACAGTATGTGAAGAAATGATGGATCACCCAGTTTTTCAATCAATGACTTATCTAACTGAAGAAGGTTATGACCAATTTGAAGATGAATGGTTTGAATTCTATCATGAGCATCATGGAGATATATTACATGAAGTAACACAAAATATTACAAACTAAATACGAACACTAATAGATAATATAAATATGAAATTAAACGGACACGAACAAGATGTAGTCAGTGCAGCACTGAAACTATATGTAACAGAAATTAACAAAGAAATTGAAGCTTTAGAAGCTGAAGGTAAAAGACCTATATTTACTGTAGACTATTACCCTCAAGTAGCTGAAGGTATAAAATCTAAATTAAATATAAATAAATGAATTTAATGCAAACCATAAACCAACAAGTAGAAGAATTAAAAAAACTACTTGAAGAAAGAGATAGATGTGAAGAACTATTTATCGACTTAACTAAAAATACAAATGAAATATGACAGAAAATCAATATATAGACGCGTTAGTAGCACTAGGATGCAAAGACGCTACAAGTGTAGTCCAAAAAGAAAATGGTACTACAGCTTTCAGGCTCCCTGATGGAGTAAATATGATAACAGAACATCGAACAGGCTATATTAGACGAATTATGCTAAGTCCTACTCATAGAGTTAGAAGTTGTTATCAATTAAATCCCACTTATAAAGTACCATTTAAAAGTATTAGTTGGAGTGGAGATTTGCTAGAACTTGAAAGACAAGAGCGAACTAAAATATGGTCTCGTAAAGAAAGACTTAAAAGATTATTACTATACACAATTAAACAAGTAAATGATGGAAAATCCTGAAGATGAAGAAACAAGATATT
>Ga0080013_1004165_pt1 | contig 14432 bp, 21 predicted proteins | sample ETNvirenome_6_85_FD_69236 | JGI IMG/M metagenome (GOLD analysis project Ga0080013, IMG submission 69236) | Marine viral communities from the Pacific Ocean - ETNP_6_85 (SPADES assembly) (version 2) | ecosystem: Environmental > Aquatic > Marine > Oceanic | place: Pacific Ocean | collected 2013-06-19
GCCTCGGTGATATCGGACTTCGCGGTCCCTGGCGGACCGAGGAGGAGCATATTCTCCTGGGCGACCATCGCGACGCAGAAGCCGCGAATCTCCGACTCCGCGCTGAGGAACGCGCCCTCCACGCGGGAGACGACGCCCGCGAGCGCCGCGACTGCGGTGTGGATTTCCGAGGGGTTGTAGGTCATGTCTTTTCTCCTGGTTTGTGGTTGGGGACCTACGGTCCAGCATGAGCGCGAGCCCTACTCGCGCTCATGAGGGATGCAGGTGCCTAGAAGGGGCAGTCGTCGCTGCCACCAGAGGTGGGCTCGGGCTCGGGCTCGGGCTCGGGCTCGGGCTCCGCACGAGGCGCAGGAGCGGCGACCGTTTCGGTTCGGGTTCGACCCAGGTCGTTGAACCTCGCCGTCGAGGGCGAGGGCTCGACCGGCTCGAAGCCCGCCGTCGGGGGCAAGGCTTCGCCCGCCACCTTTGCCCGCATCTCGCTGGCGTCGAAGCGGCCGAGCTTCGCGGAGTGCGCCTGCAAGGCGTGGATGCGGGATATCAGACCCCCGTCCAGCCCCGTCAGCTTCAACCGAAGGTGCAGGCACTGGTCGAGCATCGCCTCACTCTCCGCGAAGATTTTCCGGGAGACCCGCTCCCCGGACCGACGCCGCGTAGCGGGGTCGTTTTCCCGGGCGAGGTGGTGGTCGACATCCGCCATCAACCGCAGAATTTCGGCGTCGAGCCAAAGGTTGACGTTTTTCGTCACGCTTTCCTCCACCGCGGGGGTGTCGCCGAGCGCCAGCACCTCCAACACCCGGTCCAGCCCCACGGCGTCGAATGCCGCCGACAGGTGTTCGAGCGCCGCGGTTCCACTGGACGGCACCCACCACGTGGAGCCGCAGTTGGCGTAGATGCCTCCGGCCGCGGTGCAGACCGCCTTGCAGATCTCGCTGACGTCGTCTCCGACGATGGTGGACCCGTAGTGCGCCCACGCCTCTCGCAAGGCGTTTTCGACGTTCGCCGGGACCGGCTCGCCGTTCGCCGGAATCACGCAAAATTCCGGCTCCGCACCTCCGGTGCCAGCGATGGCGCCGACGATCGCCACGTCCCTTGCGGGACGGGATCCGGTCGGGGTCGGGTGGTCGATTCTGAGGGTCGCCGCGGCCTTCCAGCCGTGGGGCCGGTCCGCAGCGCGGCTTTTGGCCCAACTCCAGCTGCAGCGCACGCCGCTGCCTCCGAGCGAGACCGCGGCCTCGTTCGCGCAAGGGAGGCGACCCTTGGCCGCCGTCACCCGGTTGAGCCGGGCGTCGATCGACAGGGTCGGCACCACGTCCTCGAACTCGGGCGGGAGCGCGGCCATGAGCCGACTCCGCGGCAGGTCGATGCCCCGGACCAGCCAGCCCGCGAGGCTGCCCATCGGGCTGTCAGGGTGAAATCCCCGCCTTAGCGACGGGCTGAGGGTGGTTCGATCGTTGGCGCTCATATGACCTCCTATGGGTGGGTGGACGTGTCTCCGGTGGGCGCACCCCCTACGTCGGGGATGCGCTCAGCGCAGACTCACAGGCTTGCTGTGTGTGGTTGGTAGGTGCCCGCCTTGCAGCGTGGCGCCTCGCCGTGAGTGGCGATTTTCGGGGTGCCCAACGGGGCCTCCCCTAGACGACAGAAGTCTCAGCTTTATTCATTACCCGTCAAAAAACGCCTGACGTAGTCGGAAAGCCTGACGAAGTCGGGCCTTCATCCGCCGGCGGGTCCGGCGGCGCGCTTTCTTACGATCGCGGCGAGTGGCGCAACACGGGCACTTGACGCCGCCCGGTCCGACCTCCTGAAAGGAGGTGCGCTTGAAGCAGTCGATGGTCATCTGATCTCCTTGCGAACGTGTCTCCGGTGGGCGCACCCCCTACGTCGGGGATGCGCTCAGCGCAGACCCACAGCTTCGCTGTGTGTCGGGTGAACAGGGGTCCGCCTCTCAGCGTGACGCCTCGCGCCTTGCGGCGCGGTGTCGTGGGGCTAGCTTCGCTGAGCGATACGCCTAGCGTAGCTAGCTTCAAGCTCGTCCCCGGCGGTTCGCCGGGGGAGGCTCTCGGAGAGAGGGTCGCCGGTGTACCTTGACCCCCATCCGTTAGGGGACCTCCGGTCCGCCGGAGTGTGCTCCGTGACCGTGTGGTCCTCCCGGGTCCAGACCCCGGTCTGAGAGACGAAACCGTCTCTATGGGCCGGAGCGGGCCGGAGTGTCACCACCGCCCCTACGGGGTGGCGGACCTTTCCGAGCGACTCCGAGGCTCGGAGTGCCTCTTCGAGGCTCCCGTGCCCCGTGACGCTGGTGGGGGTTACGACGACGAAGTCGTGCCCCTTGCGCTCCGCTCGTCGGAGCTTGCCCCGCTGCCTGTCGCTCAAGACCCGCCAGAGGTCCGGCGCTACGGTCGTCTTGCGGGTCATGTGAGAGCCTTTCTTTGCTGCCCGGTTAGCAGCGGATTTTCTTTCGGGGTGCCCAACGGGGCCTCCCCTAGACGTCACAAGTCTCAGGTTTATTCACAACTAGTCGGGCTTTTTTTCACAAGTAGTCGAAAACGCTTAGCTTTTTTCACGAGTAGTCGGGAGCCGTCAGAGCAACTCACCTTTATTCAAAAAAAAATCTGAGAGTTAGTCGTTTTCTCGTGACGTGCGGGGCGCTCTCTCGTGACGTGCGGGGCGCTCTCTCGTGACGTGCGGGGCGCTCTCTCGTGACGTGCGGGGCGCGAAACGTGGGGGAAGCCTGCTTAGACGTAGAATTTTCGCGCTTTATTCAAAAAAAATCGGGGCGGCGGGCTTAGCGCGCCCCGGGAATCGGAGGGGCGAGCGCCGCTGTTTGGCCCGCCAGCAGGTCATACAGATCGGGGGATTCTTCAAACGCCCGTTGACCCCCCCGCCAGAGCGAGATCGCGGCCGGGTCTGATAGGAAGGTTTGCGCGCGGCACACGCCACATTGCAGGTAGTAGCCCCCTTTTTTTGTCAGCGAAACACGGCCGTGAGGCTGCCAACAAATGTGGCAAATACAGCGGAAAACCCTGGACTTGGTCATCTGTCCGGGCTCGGGGAACCCGTCCGATCCGAGGGTAACGGGGGAGGGTGTGAGCTTCGGCACGGGTTTTCTTCTCCTTATTAACCAATAAGAGGCCTACGAGCCTACCCGAAGGGGTAGGTCTTGCCAACCGGGCTTTGAACGTCTACGTTGCGGGTCCTGAACGGAGGTCGACTTTGGCTGAGCAAGGTGGGGCGGGTTCCGACGAAGTCGGGACGGACGTCGGAGATCCGCTGATTGGCCCGGAAGAGCTGGACCTGGAGAACTTCCCTTCGCCCAAGCTGAACGTGGGAGCGGGCCGGGCTCGCCAGGGCGGTCGGTCCGGTGCCTGGGAGGACTTGGACGACCAGGATCTTTACGGCTGGATGGAGCAATTCGCCTACCAACCGGGCGTCTCGTTCGTCCGGGTCTTTCGGAAGCACCCGGCGAAATGGGAGGGCATCGATATCCAGGGCTTCACCGAAGACCTGGACGAGCCCCAGGACGTCGACTACCTGGCAGATCGTTGGGGTGGCGGGACCTACAGGCTGAACGCGATCCAGCTAACGCCTGCGGGCGACCGCACGAAGACGGTCGATAGGTTCACTATCACGGTGGCCGGGCCCCCGACCGGGTACCGGGGTCCGGACGGCGAGCCGCGTGATTTGCCTCAGCCGGATATCCGTGGTTCTCGCCGTCGGAACGACGAGGGCGACGAGGATCGTACGCGCTCCTCGCGCATGAGCGCGTACGATCTCCTCATGCAGGAGCGCCTCCACGACCGGGGAGACCGGGTGGACACGGAGGCCCTGGAGGTTGTCCGGCGCGCTCAGCTGGACGCGAACGAGCACTACAGCAAGGCGGTCGAGCAGCAGCAGAAGATCGCCGACCAGACCATCCGGGCTCAGCGCGAGGAGTTGAACCTCGCGCGCGAGCGCATGCAGGATGCTGACGAGCGCCGGAACGAGCCCATCCGTCAGGCGACGTCCATGATCGAGGCGCGTGCCAACTCCGAAGCCTCGATGATGCGCGCCCAGCTGGATGCGATGCGCCAGGAGCACGTGGTGCAACTTGGCGCTCTCCAGACGCAGCACCAGATGCAGCTCAGTTCAGTCGAAAGGCAGCACGCGCAGATGGTGGACGCTCTGCAGCGGGAGCTGGACCGCGCCCGTGAGGACTCTCGCTCTCGCGTAGAGCAGACGCAGATGGTCCTGGCGGCTCAGTACCAGGGCCAGATCACCGCTCTGGAGCAGCGGCTCCACGCTACCGAGCAAAACTCCATGCAGCAGAGTCAACTGGTGCGGAGCGATTCCCAGCACCGCGAGACCACGATGCAGGCGCTGATGACCCAGGGCTTCGAGAGCCGGGTCGCGGTGATCCAGCAGGAGCGGGATCGGCTGGTGGAGGACAAGCGCATGCAGGGGGCAGAGCTGGCGCAGCTCAGGGCGCTGAGTGCGGAGCGCAAGGACCCCCTCAGCTCGCTCGCCGAGATGCAGGGCCTCATCAGCGCCGTGCGGGACATTTCCGGCGACGGGCCAGGGCCGGACGCTCCCGAAGACTTCCTGGGGAAGGTCGCCCACTACGGGCCAGGTCTGGCGAAGAACTTCTTGGGTCCGGTCCTGGAGCGCGTGGACAAGGCCACGGATATTGCCAACCGTTCGCTTTCTATGCAGCAGCAGGCGATTGCCGGCCCGGCCATTGCCCCGCCGCCGGATTACCAGATGTCGCAGATGTCGCAGATGCAGCCGCAGGTTTACCAGCCTGCGGAGCAGGAGGCGTACGCCGCCCCGGCCGAGGTGCCTCTGGACGACAACTCCCCGTTGGTTCAGATCGTCGACTTCCTCGACTCTCAGCTTCGCGACGGCGCCACTCCGGGGCCGACAGCTGGTATGTTGCGCGAGGCCGTCCAGGGGGGCCTGGTGCCGGCCGAAGCTTTTCACGCCTTCGTGTCCCGGGACACGAACACGATTACGGGCGAGGTTCTTGACTCGGCAGCTGCCCGAGGCTCTGTGCACCTCAACTCGCCGAATGGCGCCGCCTTCATCCAGGCGGTGCTCAGCCACGTGAAAGGTGGTGCCTGATGAAGCCGCTGTTTCCTGCGAAGCCCAAGCCTCCGGCAGACTCCGGTGGGGGCGGTGGGGGCGGTTTTCCGGCTCCCCAGGGCATTCCTGACCTGCATAGCATGATTGGCGAGCGGTCCCCTATTGAGCAGGGGAACATCATCGGCTCGCCTGAGCCGTCGACCGGCGGTTTCGCGGTACTCGACGATCGCGTCATCTGCAGCGATTGCGCGAACTGCTGGCAGATCCGGACGTTTGCTCCCGTGAAGAACTTGCGGGAGGACGGTACCCCGTTCGAGCACCGCGAGGCTTACTGCTTGTCCTTGTCCCCGACGGCGATCGTCACCCTGGAGCAACGCTACGTGTTCGAGTGCAATCGATTTGTGCCCACCGAGGCCAAGGAGACGAAGTGACTGAGCAGCAGCAGCAGCAAGAGGAGACGGAGCCGACTCCGCTGGACCAGCTCGCCTCGAAAGTCCAGGGAATGAGCCGCGTGCTGAGTACGCCGGCAAGGGATGCGGGCGTGCTTACGCTGACGTTGCGAAACTGGTTGGTCCCCATCTTGGGCGAGACGGTCCAGGCGCTCGCCCAGGTCGTCGACGCTTTCGGTGTCGTGTCCTACCAGTCCGGCCGTGCTCTTGTGCTTTCCGAGAGGAACGCAGCCGTGGACGTGGTTGAGCAGGTTGCGGACTTGTTCGAGGAGCTTGGCCCGCACGTCGGCGAAAGCGGCCGGTCTACGTATGCCCAGATCCAAGAAGTGTTGATGTTCTTCATCGACGAGGAGGGCGGGGAGGATCTGGAAGACGACTTGGAAGAGCCCGAAGAAGAGCCGGGCGACGTCGAGGCGGTTGCGGAGATGTCGGCGTCGCCGGTCGTCGAAGCAGTCCCGGCGCCGGAGGAGGCAGGCGCCGATGTTGGGTAACGAGCGCGAGGTTTTCAAGTCGGCTATGGCCGACTTCAAGTTGACTACTTCGAGTCAGGCCACGCTGTTCCTGGTCGTGACAGGTGTTGGCGAACTGCAGTTGCTGTCGGACGGGTTCACCCCCGTGGAGGTCGTGAAGGCTTTGTCCGCCACGCTCAACACGGCCATCGAGCAGGTACTCGCCGGCCTGGCCCCGGAGGAGATTTCGGCCGACCAGGCGCCCCCTCGGCATTGACGTGCTTATAGCGGGCGTGGACACCGGCTTGCGTCGTTGCGGGGTGGCGTTGTTCGAGGACGGCACGCTTATCTGGGCTCAACTCGTCGAGGCGGACGGTGCCGGTGACGACGTGTTCGCCATGGCGCACGCGGTTGCCGGCGCCTTACCGAAGCGTCCGGGGCAGGTCTTCGTCGAGGTGCCCCAGCAGTACCCGAGCAGCCCCGTCCCCCGGAAATCCCTGGAGCAGCTGACTTTGGTCGCTGGCGCTATTACCCACGCCCTGAGCGCGTCCGACGTGTCTAGGATATACCCCCGGCAGTGGAAGGGTCAGGTGCCGAAGCCCGTCATGTTGCGTCGCATCCAGTCTCACCTCACAGACCCGGAGAAAACCCTGGTCGAAGATTTGTCGCTCCCGACATCGACAGCGCACAACGTTTGGGATGCCGTGGGCATCTGCCTGTGGGCTGCCGGGAGAATTGGTGTGAGGGTCGGCCGATGACGGCGGCTGAGCACCTTCAGCAGGCGGTGCTGGTGTGGTCCAATCCCCTTCTGGAGGACATAGACTTCAGCGGTGGTGGCGAGGTCTTCTGCTTCGTTTATTTCCCTCGCGTACCGGCTTCGTCGCTCGCGGGCATGTTCCTACGGTTGGGCGAAGAAACGCGCTCGGTAGTTGCATTCGGCCCCAGCGCGGCCCTGGTATACGACGGCGAGGACGTCGAGCCCTTTTTCCCGTACGTCGTTGCGCGGCGGCCCGTGGACGGCGGCGTCCAGATGACCTACGTGTTCCCGGTCGAAGGTGTGCTTCCGATCGACGTCCATCTGGACGCCGCCAGTGCTTCGCCCAAGCTATTAGCCGTCGAAGCAGATATCCCGGACCTGGCACAGCTCTACTTCGACGAGGAGGACGAGTGACCTATCGCCGGATGCTGCGGCGCATTTGGGACTCGATCGATCCGGCCTCCCAGGATGCGATCTTCAACCAGTTCGGAACCGTGGGCAAGGTGGCGAACGTCGCCCGCAAGGCCGGGGACGTCGGCGAGGCACAGGATCGGACAGCCTGGCTCGAAAAAAAATCCCCACCGAATGACGACGTCATTGACGCTGAGTGGGAGCCGGTTTCCGACGGGGAGACGGTTGATTCTGAGGTTGCAGACGTCGAGCTGCTGGACAGACTCCTGCTCGCTTTCGTGCCTGACCTGGAGGATGAGCACGACTCGTAGTAGGCTTTCCAGCAGCTACTAAGTGAGCATAGGAGGCCCGCACATGGCGTACGGTGACTACGGCCAGGCCGACGGCACAGAGCCTATGATGACAGCCGCCGCTCCACCACCGCCCGAGCCGCCTAACGTCGGCGCTACGGATTGTCCGACGATTCTAGGCATTCCTCTGGCTGCGGTTGGCGGCGCGGTAGCAGCACAGGGGTCTGGCCACTACCGGGAGCTGGGGAGAAAGACCGGCCGGGGAATCATTCTCGGCATCACCGAGCCGGTCAAAGACGTCGGCTGCTGGGAGCCGATCACCAGAGCCTTCATCACCCCGTACGAGCAGGGACTTCGAGAGACGTTGACTCCGTTCGTGGGCAAGAAGGTGGTGTACTACGGCGCGGGCGTGTTCCTGATCGGTGGGCTCCTGGGGTATTGGCTGCGCGGGCTTCGTTGACGTGGCCGTTGCTTCTGTTTGGGACTGGGGCCGCCTGGAGTACGACTACTACGACGTGCCAGGCAAGGTGCAAGACATCGGCGGCTGGCGGCCCCTGACCGGGCTGGGCATCCGCAAGGCTCAGCGCGGCTCCTCTTCCTCCGTCGGCGTGTCTCTCGATTCGGTTCTCCCGGTGCTGCCTTCGCGTTCGCGCCTTATGGGTAGAGGAACGCAGGCGCGCGGGGCCGTGATGGTGAAGCCCGAAAAAGGCGCCGCTTTCGCCGGGCTAGGCGACTCCTGGCAGGCGCCGGACCAGGCTTGGATCGTGCCTCTCATTGCCGGCGGGCTGGTTGCCTTCTTGGCCACTCGCCTGGTACCGGACGAAAAAGTCCCGGGCGCAGTCGCGGGCTTCGTCGTCGGGTTTGCGAGTGGCCTGTCCGCGGGCTCTGCAACGCGAAGTTCCAGTGAGTAACGCTGAGCGGATCTTCGAGGGCTTCCAGGGGAGGCCGGTCAAGAAGCGGGTTACTCGCGCCCTAGAGGGTCGTCTGCCGCGCGTTTTGCGCCGCTGCGGCAACGCCGTGAAGATTTGGTACGACAGTGACAAGCGGGATCCGGGTGACCCACACGGCGAGGGCGCCCAGGGCAACTGGAAGCTGTTCGTGCATGAGCACAGCGCGGGCGTCGGCGTATACACGGTGGACGGCGACCCAGGGTTCGACGAAGAGATCGAGCCCGACTGGCCGGACGAAGTCTTCTGGCTAGGGAAGTTAACGAAGTACGAATACGACGACGGCGAAGAGGTCTGGGAAGAGCCCGGCGGCGGCCGTGACCTGTGGTGCTGGGCCAACGGGAAGGTCTTGATGGCACTTCCTCGTAACTTTTCCTCTCCACAGAAGGTCATCCTGTGGAAGGGGGGGCGCCTCAAGGTCACCTGGCGCGGCATCGTGCACTGATGAAGGTCAGGAAGGTCGTCCAGGTCGGGCTAAACGAACTGCGCTGTCAGCAGTGCTCGGCCCTGCTCTGCCAGGGCTCGACCGGGAGCGTTATCTCCATCGTGTGCCCCCGGTGCGGGACGCACATGATCGCGGAATTGGTCAAAAAGGACGTCGCTGTTGACAAGCCGCCGAGCCGTACTGGTATCGTCGGCATGCGTTCTCCCCTGTAGAGCGCCTGGGCAAGACCCAAATCTCTGAGGGACTCGATCCCCTTTCCCACGGAAACCCGTGGACGTGGTGGACATGCGGGCCCGTCGCTTTTCCACAGCTAGAACCAACCCGGGCGTCTCGGCCCTGGCGATAGCCAGACCGAACCCCGCCGGCCAAGGAGGTCCCATGGCTCGTCGTCGAGGTCGAAGCAGCTATGCGCAAGCGCGCCGAAACGCGCTTCGCCGCATGGGGACGCGAAGGGGGCCGGTTACCCGCCGCCGCCGTCGCGCCCGCTACAACAAGGGTTCCGCGACCCAGTACAACGCTCTGCGGAAGAGCTACAACCGAGCCACGGGCAAGAGCCCGGTCGGGAAGTCTGTTTCGCAGATGCGGGCGGCCCTCAAGCGAAAGACTGTTGCGAGCGTCCGCCGGAAGGCTGGCGTCGGCAAGAAGAGCAAAGCCCGGACGATGAAGGGTCGGAAGCGCGATTCCAAGGGTCGGTTCGTTGGTGGGAAGGGTCGCAAGCGCAAGGGGCGCAGGCGTGGCGGCGCCAAGAGTGCCGTGCGTCGGGCTCGTCACTCCCTCAGCCGCGCGCAGCGTCGGCTGAAGACGGCTTCGGCGAGCCTTCGGTGGCGTCCGCAAAGGGCGTTCAAGTACCGCAAGAAGAAGGGCCGCAAGTCCCGCAAGAACCCGACCGGCATGCAGTGGGCGACGTACGCGGGCGGCGGTCTCGGTGGCTTCGCGGTGTCGAACATCGTCTCGAACCTGCTCAAGAAGGCCGACGACGAGCGGGTGCTGGCAAACGGGGACGCTGAACCCCGCCCCTGGCTGTACGAGTACGCCGCGCCTGCCGTCCTGGCCGGCGGAACTTGGTGGGCCACGAAGAAGGCCAAGAAGCCGATGATCAGCAACGAGCTGGGAATGGGCATCATCGCGGGCATCGCCGGTGCGGTTCTGGTTCGCCAGATCCCGCTCCTCAGCAACTTGCCTGGCATCAAGTGGCTGCTCGGTGCGCTCGCTTTCGGCGCCGAGCCCTACGCGTCCCTGAAGGACGCCCCCGACAACGTGTTCGCCCGGACTGACGACGGGACGCTCGTCCTGCAGCCTCCCGAAAACGGGCAGGGGACGTTCTACGCTGGCGCGGCCGGCATGGGGCGGTACCTGCGTGTGAGTGACGCGTACGAGCGCCACCAGGGCATGGGGCGGTACCTGGCGGACGAGGCTGGGGAGTTCACTGGTCTGGGCAAGTTCGTGACGGTTCCGATCTCGGAGTCCGGCATGTTCAACGGTCTGGGCGGCTTGGGCGACAGCGACCTGATGGACGAGATCGAGGCGACGTCTCCGCTGACGCCCGTCGAGGCTCAGGCGGAGAACATCAACCCGAACCTCAGCGTCGTGCGGGCCACCCCGGCGAGCGCGCAGCGGATCTCGAACGCTCAGATCGGACAGGTCATCGGGAAGTCTCAGCAGGTGCCCGGCACCTACTTGGTCGCCACCACGGTGGCCGGTCGCGACGTGAGCTGGGACATCGGTCCTCGGCCTCCTGGCGACGACTACCCGGCGGCCAACATGTCCTACGGTCCGGGGGCCATTGGCCCGTCCAAGCAGATCGACGTGTCTCCGTACGGCGTCTTCAGCCGTGGAATCTTCAGCAGCTCGCTGCCCACCCACGGCGGCATTTCGGTCTAGTGACAGAAACATGCCTGCCTACGTGACGTAGGCAGGCGAACGGAGGCTGAGTCCTCCAGGAGAATAGAAATGGCCAAGGTTCTCGGACTTCGCGAGCAGCGCGTCCAGTTTTTCTACGACACGGACTTCCGGGTGACCGGCGTGGTTACCACTGGTGCCATGCTCGCTGCCGCTGAGAAGATCCTGTTCGCCGCGGCGACCCCGGGCGATCTGTCCCTCACCAACCTCCCCGCGCCGGGGCAGTTGACGTCGGACCAGACGTTCCTGACCTTCGCGGTTCGCCACGAGGTCAACTTCTACAACGTCAACGCCTCCGCCGGTAGCTCCGGCACGCTTGCCACCGTTGCCGAGCACATCATCTGGACGTTGCAGAGCAGCACGTTCCAGTTCAAGGTCTCCGAGAAGATCGAGTTCGAGGGTCCTCTCACGATGACCCCCGCTGGCGGAGGCCCCTGGGGCTTCGTGTCCGACAGCACCGCGCCGCTCATCGTCAACGGAGAGCCGGCGAGCCCGTCGATCTACGTGATGCCTCTTCCTGTCGCGATCACCAAGCGCCAGGGCATCCAGATGATCGAGAAGAAGTTCAACCTGCAGAACCCGGCCGGTGCTGCGATCAACATCATCGCGGCGATCAACGCATTCCCTGGCGGACGTCTGCTCCGCGCCTACATCGACGGGTACAACACCCGCGACGTGCTGTAGGTCTACCTGGCCCACTCTCGCGGGGGCCGGTGTCCGCGAACACCCGCTTTTGCGGAGACGTCCTTGGCCGTGTGGGCCAGGGACGTTACCCTCACTGAGGAGACCAAAATGCAAGACGACCCGTATTCCCGCCATCTGAACAACCTCGGCCACAACCAGAGGCAGATCAATTCCGCCCTGGGGCAGTTGCAGAACGAGGTCGAGAGTCTTCGGCGACGGGAAGGCCCCAACCAAGAGACTCGTGCGCCGATGCGTATCGAGGACATTCCGGGGATGCGTACCCCCCGCTGGTACGAAGTCTCGATCGACTTCACGGCCGGGGACACGGCGCTGCGGTTCAACTCGGCCGAGATCGCGCCCGACGGCCCGTTCGTCATTACCCAGTGCTCTCCGTACTGGACGATTACGGACACAACTGCCGCGAACTTCTTCGGTCCGCCGGCGGCGGCCCCAACCGGGCGCATCCTGCCCTGCTCCCCCTACGGGATGCTCCAGGGACTTTTTAGCGGCATTATCGACACGACGGCCGGCGTTCCGGCGGCGAACGTGCCGAACCTCGGGGACATGTACAACAGCACCCAGTTCTTGGGTGCTCTGTCGGACTTCCCGGAGATGAGCTTCCAGATCGAGGTCTCCGGCTCGGGGCGTTTCTGGACGAACCAGCGCATCCCCGCTGCGGACTTCTACGGGTGGGGGGGTTCGCCGATGTACCTCGGCCATCAGGGGTGGGTCGAGCGAACTGACCGCCTCGTCGTCCATTGCACTCCGGAGGTCGCCATCCCTCACGACGGACGTGTTCGCTTCGTGTTCTCCGGGTACCAGATCCTGGGCCCGATCAACATCACGGACTCGTTGGCGTTGTAGGTGGCAGACCGTCGCTACCGGGGCTACATGCCGATACCCGGGGTTATCGGCAAGGGCGGGAAGTCCGGCGAGCAGGTCTTGCCCGTCCGGCTGGTCCAGGAGTTCATCACGAAGCTCCCCTCTCGGGCCCTCGTGCCTTACTACAGGACGCTGTCGGTGAATGGCCCGAACACCATGGGCTTGTTGACCGCGGCGGCCCCTACTACGCGCGCCCAGATTGACAACGTCCAGACTCGACTGACTCGCATCATTATGGACATGCGACAGTTCTGGCTCGATCTAGGTAGCGACCCCGTCGACGGTAACGTGTACCAGCGGCTCCAAGCCGACCAGGCCATAAACGGCCGAGTTCCGTTCGAGCTGCTACTTGACGGGACCAGCCCGTTCAACGTCGAGTTCAACGTCACGGATCCCGGAGCCGGCGTGACGCCCCCGCGGACGGGCTCAGGCTTCCTTGCGCTCAACGACAACCTCTTGGAAATGGGAGGCGCGGAGCCTGTTGCCGTCTACGTCCAGGAAAACCAACGCATCCAGTGCCAGTGGTACCTGGCTCGTGATGCAGCGAACAACGTCGCGCTTCCTGCCCACATTCCCAACGCCATGTGCGTCGAGCTGCGCGGCTTCACCATGCCGACGGCCGAGTTCGATCGCGTCCTTGAGCTGGTGAGGGGCTAGGCATGGCGGAGCAGGTGTACGTTCAGGTGGGTGGGGACGTTGGGGTCTACGACCTGAGCAATGTCGGCGCCACGACCTGGACGCAGATCGGAGCAGCTAGCTTCATCAGTACGACGACGGGGACGAACATCGTCAACACCAGCGGGCTGACTCATTTCATCGAGGTGCGCTACGTAAACCGGTCGCAGAACACTCATTACATGGCGCTCTGGGCGTCGCCCGCCCCTGGCGTGACTGCGGACCAGATCCAGTGCCTCCCTGACACGACGACGGTCGTCAACGTTCGTGGGGTCAGGAACCCAGCTGGAACCGCAAGCCAGTTCGTGACGGACTTCTTCGTGAAGCTCGCCAACGCCACGGACCCGGGTCAGATCATCGCTGTCTTCGACCTGGCCTGATAGCGTCTTTCAGAACCCGTCAGAACTTGCTAGGCTCGGTCGGTCCGCGTCCAGGGCGTGAGGTGGAGATGCGACCGTTATTCGAGTTGCTCGATGCAGCGACCGACGGCCAGAAGGCTAAGTTCGTGTGGCGGAACGGACAGCGGTTCGTCACCCTCAACCAGTCTCACGGAGCCGGAAAAGCCCAGACGGCAGAATGCGACGTCTACGTCTGGGAAGCTCCCGACGGGCTGCGGGTTTTGGTCGGGCTCGCCATTCCTTGTCCGCACTGTCAGTTCCCGATTTTGGTGACTCCGGACCAGAGATCCGTCGGCATCGACGATGGCCGACTGACTTTGCGTCAGGTTCTCCAGTGCCCGGCTCGGTGGCGGGTGATGGACGACCACGGCAACGTCCGCATGGATAGGTCGGGCCGTCCTCAGATCAAGCGTTGCGGCTGGGCCGCGGTGATCGTCGACGGGCGGGCTCATAACCCAAAGTGCCCGGCGCTTTCAGACCAAGCATGTCGTTGTGGGCAGGACATCACTCCCATGGAAGCAGCAATGATTTCCTCGGGCCGAGGGTAGGGGAAGAGCATGGCGATCGATTCATATTGGTCGATGGAGAAGCAGTTCCAGAAGCACGACCCCTTCAAGGAGAGGAATGCGGAGCGGGACGGTCGGCTCGTTGACGGCACGAACCGGAGCCACATCGAGATAGCGAAGCAGATCGGGCTCAACGAGTTTGGTCGGCCGGAGGCGATGTTCGTTTACGGAAACGACCGTAGCTCTCAGACGGAGCACGCTTGCGACTTGGACGTTCAGGAGCTGCGAAACGGCTCTGGCAACGTGGAGATCGTGTGCGCGGGCGTGCAGCTTCTCTGTCCTCGCTGCGGCTCTCCGTTGTACGTGAAGGGGCGAGCCCTGGGCGGGAACAACGAGGTCCACGTCCATTGGGACAAGATCGTGCGCTCTAACGTCGACGGCAAGATCCGCCCCACGCTAAGCGTCGAGGGGACGTTTGGGTGCGATTACTCCGACCAGGAAATCAGCGGGGTAATCGCGGCTCGGGACGCGAGGGTCCAAATGCGCTGTGGGTGGCGGGGCGGCATCACGAGCGGTCGCTGC
>Ga0080013_1004166_pt1 | contig 14431 bp, 8 predicted proteins | sample ETNvirenome_6_85_FD_69236 | JGI IMG/M metagenome (GOLD analysis project Ga0080013, IMG submission 69236) | Marine viral communities from the Pacific Ocean - ETNP_6_85 (SPADES assembly) (version 2) | ecosystem: Environmental > Aquatic > Marine > Oceanic | place: Pacific Ocean | collected 2013-06-19
AGATAACGTTATGAAGCTTGCCACGTCCGGTAATACCCGAATGACTATCGATAGCGTCGGTAACGTCGGCATCGGAACGACCAATCCAGACTATAAGCTTGAGATTGATGGAACAACTGACTTTGGCAATACTACAACCTATAAAAACGGCGAAGTAGGCCTGGTTGGCTGGGACCTCACCCCGCCCAACCACAAATTCATAGTCCGCGCTGAAGCCAATTACGATCTGTCCCTTGGCGGTAATGCTAATGACGAACAACTATACATTTCCGGTTCAACTGGAAATGTTGGCATCGGAAATACGGCTCCCGCAAGCGAACTTCACATTGGTTCTTCTGCCGCCACTGTCAAGCAAGTTATAACCCTTGAAAATGATAGCGGAAAGTCTGAGATTGGCATGGTCGGCGGCGGCAGTGATATCCTTGCCGGGTCCGCCGCGGGCGACCTTGTGATCTCCAACGAAAACGGCAATGATATTCTGTTTGGAACATCAAACGTCCAGAGAATGATTATCGACCAGGCTGGCAACGTCGGAATTGGACCGGTCCACCCGGGCCTGGATCCACCAAGAGAGGTATTGACGGTCAGCGGGTCAACCATTGAATTGCGAGACGATGGTACCCCCAACTCCAACCCCGGTATTTCGATCGAGAATGATTCGAGAGCGTATAAACTTCAAACACGGTACGCCGCCGGCGCCAACCTCTTTGCAATCAGAGACTCCAATGCTGGCGCAAACAGGATCTCGATTCTTACCACTGGAGAGGTTGGCGTTGGGTCAGACACTCCTGCCACGCGACTTCAAGTCGGCGCTGCCGCTTCCACCGCCACTGAGACATTAACGATTAAGAATGATCAGGGCGTTGCTGAGATTGGCGTTGTCCAGACTGCTGCTGATATTATCGCTACCTCTGACGCCGGCGATCTGGTGGTCAACAACGTTGACGGCAATGACATCTTGTTTGCCACTAGCGACACCCAGCGAATGATCATCGACAGCGCCGGCAACGTCGGAATCGGCACGATGGATCCTCCAGCCTATTTGCTTGAGATTAATGGAACGTGTGATCACGGTGGATCTACGTCCTTTAAGAACGGCGAGATCGGCCTGATTGGCTGGAACGTGGGCAACCACGAATGGATTTACAAAGCCGCCGCCGGGATAGATATAAGCTGGGGAGCGGACAATAAAGACGATCAGATGTATCTTTCCGGTTCAACTGGAAATGTGGGTATTGGAACGATCACCCCCGCGGGCAGTTCTGCCGCGTCTGTTCTTGACATCGAAAACATAACCACTAGCGCCGTCACCGAGGGCGGTAACTTACGACTAAGTTCCAACGACGGCGCCGCTCTAGGCGACACTCACAGACTAGGTGTTGTAGAATTTGCTGCAGCCGAGGATGCTAGTAGCACCATCACTGTTGGTGCCAAGATTGAGGCCGTTGCCGACGCTGCCTGGGGCGCCGCTGAAAACGGCGCAAACTTAGATTTCTATACTACTGATGGTGATGCTGTTCAAACAAAGAGAATGAGCATTTTGGCTACTGGGGATGTACACATAGCCGCGGCCACGGCCACTGTAGCCACCCCGGGCGGCGGCGACTCCACTGTGCTGATCGATTCTGCTGATAACGGCAATGCTAACAAACAATTTAAATTAAAATCAGAATCATCTGATACATATTTTGCGATTGGGTCGGCTAATAATCCCGAAACACTCAATATTCGCGGCAATGTGAAGAGTGTTGGTGTCGGGACTGTTACACCTGCTGGAAGTTCCACCGAATGTGTCATTGACGTTGAAAATCCAACTGCTAGCAGCGCCACCGAGGGCGGTAACTTGCGACTAAGTTCCAACGATGGCGCTGCTCTAGGCGACACTCACAGGCTAGGTGTTGTAGAATTTGCTGCTGCTGAGGATGGTAGTAGCACCATCACTGTTGGCGCCAAGATTGAGGCCGTTGCCGACGCTGCCTGGAGCGCCTCTGAAAACGGCGCAAACTTAGATTTCTACACTACTGATGGCAATGCCGTTCAAACAAAGAGAATGAGCATTTTGGCTACTGGGGATATGGATTTAAACTACGCCACCGCTACCGCCCCCGGTGGTGGCTTTGATGGTTCTGGTTTGGTTTATAAATCGACCGTGGCCAAAGTTAACGGCTTGATCGAAACCCAAATATGGATTGATTTAGGCGCCGCCACACCCGCCTCCCACAAGAACCTTACCAATTCGATTATCGGTGAAGCAGGCGTTGCTGATGCATATATCACAAAATTAACGAATGCCGTTAATGGGTTCATAATAAGAGCGGAACTATACTGTTTAGAAACACCTGTGGCTGGCGGAGTTGCCGGCGAAGCTGATATTGGTCTAGGAGCGTCTAGCAACGAGATCGCTGCGGGTGCTGTGTACACTACTGGCACCAACCAGTCGCTCGCCGCGTTCACCGGGTTCTCCGGCGCCGCCTCGGCGGGAGCTCTCACCACGGGCGACCAAAACGTCATGGCCGCCGGATTGGACGACCTTTATTTGTATGTATACATGGCGTTGTCCGGTCAGCCCAGCAACGGCTCCGTCACCACTGCTTACACAGCCGGCCAGTTTCTCATCAAACTGTATGGCGTCGACAACATCGTCTGATAAGCCTAACCTCTAAAATTTCTTAGCTTTTTCGATAGTTATAAACTACTTAATAAAGGAAAGTAATTTTTTTGGAGATACTGTATGTCAATGATGCTAGATGAAGCAATTATAGATGCTGAAGCGTTAAGAGAAGCCGCGATTAAAAGTGCGGAATCTACCATTTTGGAAAAGTATTCTACTGATATAAAAGACGCGGTTGAGTCGCTTCTGAGTGAACAGGAAGATCCCATGGCTATGGAAGAACCTATGCCGATGGACCCCATGATGGGCGACCCCGGGGCTCTCGACGAGGACTCAGCTGAGGAGGTCCCCGATGTACCTCCTGCTGAAGGACTATGCCCATGTCCTGATATCGATACAGCTAGCGCGGCCGTACCTGTTGGATTATCTAACGTGGCTCAACCTCTTTCCGAGGACCTGGAGATTGATTTCGAGGCCCTAGAACAGGAATTGATGGCAGAGGATAACAACCTAGAGGTGGAAATTACTTCGAACTTAATTGAAGAGGTGTTAACTGAGGATGATGACCAAGAGATTGATATTCTCGACCTGGAAGAACTGGTTGAAAAACTAGAAGTAGACATTGATCCCCAGAAATCTGGGTGGATCGAGCGGCCCATCGCCGATATTCAGTTGGCGGTTGATCAGGCCGAGGCCTCCGAGGATGCTGAGGACTTCCGGTATTCTAAGGATAACAACCTTGTTAGTCCGACATTACAAGTATCTACAAAAATATCTCAAGAACTAGAAGAGGCTGTGGGCCTCCTAGGCGACGAGAACAAAATATTAAATGAAAATATCGTTTCTTTGGAATTTAAAAACGAAGAAGTGATAAAAGTTGTCACGACCTTGAAGAATAAGCTTCAGGAAGTGAATTTATCTAACGCGAGGCTTCTGTACACAAATCGCATTTTATCAAGCCCCTCCCTGAATGAGCGGCAAAAGAGTAAAATTGTCGAGTCCTTGTCAAATGCAAACTCTGTACAAGAAGCTAAGGTTATATTTGAAACCCTTCAGAGCACGGTGGGTGTATCTTCCCAACAGAAGAGACCAGAAACACTAAGCGAAGTGGTGAGCAGAAATAATTCATCCCTTAGACTGCCCCGTCAGGACGCCCAAGAGGCCGAAAACACAGGACATTTCAACCGGATGAAGAAATTAGCAGGAATAAAATAACATAAAAGGAGAGAAATTATAATGTCTATTTTAAATAAATTAACAGAAGGCATCGTTAATCGCAATCTCTCTAAAGATGGAGCTGCTCTTCGCGATAAGTGGGAGAAGACTGGTCTTTTAGAGGGATTGGGTAATGAACGATCCAAGGACGGCATGGCCGTCATGCTTGAGAACCAAGCAAAGGAACTTCTTCGTGAAGTTTCAACAATGTCCGGTGGTGATGTTGAGGGCTTTGCAGCCGTCGCATTCCCCATCGTGCGTCGAGTGTTCGGTAGCTTAGTTGCTAACGAGCTAGTTTCAGTGCAGCCGATGAGCTTGCCTTCGGGCCTCATCTTCTTCCTGGACTTCACTTTCAACTCTGCCAAACTTGGCGAGGCCACTGATGGCTCGCTATTCGGTGGTGGTGTTGTTGGTCACCAGATTACTGGTGGTGTGGATCTTACCAATCTTAACGCCGAGCGAAGCTTTTATAACCTAAACAACGGTTATTCTTCCCCGACTAGCTCTGGTGAGGCCACCTTCACCTTGATCGCTGCCGGTCAGGCCGGGGTGCCAGACAACGCCAATGGTGTTAACGGTACTGACCTCCAGAAGCTTATCAGCTACGATCCGGATCTTTCCGGTTCTTCCGTTGCTGTAGTACAGATGCCTGGTGACACTGACTGGGCTCAATTGGATGTTAAGGACTTAGTGGCGATTGCCCCTACGGGCTCTGGTTTCACCACTTGCCGCATGATTCGTCGTTTGACGTCGATTCCTACGGCTTCTGATGGTAACCTTAACCCCGTGCCAAACCCCAATTCGACTGGGTGGCTGGTCAACATGGTCTTCCAGGCTACGGGTACTCAAGCCCAGGGCGGCCTTGACGATCCCATTTGGGGCCTTGCTGGTATGATGATGGAGTTAACGGCCGCCGGCGATGACGGCGACGGTGTCTTTGGATTCCCAATCACTGATAACTTCGACAACGTTACTGTCGAGGGTGATGCCCGAGGCCTCGGTGCCATCGTTGGTGCCACGTCTTGGGGTCTTGAGGATCAGACTGCGATTCCCGAGATTGACATCAAGGTGGACTCCGTGAGTGTCACCGCAATGACCAAGAAGCTCAAGGCCAAGTGGACCCCTGAGCTTGGACAGGATTTGAATGCTTATCACAACCTCGATGCTGAGGTTGAATTGACCAGCATTCTTTCTGAGCAGATTGCTCTAGAAATCGATCGCGAGATCCTTGAGGACCTGCTTAAGGGCGCCACTGCTGGCACTCTTTACTGGTCACGCTTGCCTGGTAACTTCCTTAACCGTGAGTCTGGTGCTTCACTCGAATTGATTGACACTGCTCATGGTTATCCTGAGTTTACCGGTACTGTTTCCGAGTGGTATGAGACTCTCATTGAGACCATCAATGACGTGTCTGCTCGTATCCACCGGAAGACCCTCCGTGGCGGCGCGAACTTCTGTGTTGTTTCTCCTGAGGTTGCAAACCTCTTAGAGTTCACCACTGGATTCCGTGCCAATGTGACGGCTGATGACAACAAAGGCACCGTCGGTGCTGTTAATGTCGGAAACCTGAGCAAGAAGTGGGATGTCTTTGTTGACCCCTACTTCCCAAGAAACGTTATTCTTGTTGGACGCAAGGGCAATAGCTTCTTGGAGAGTGGCTTTGTGTACGCTCCGTACGTACCTCTACAGGTCACTCCTACCATCTTTGGGCCCGAAGACTTCGTGCCTCGCAAGGGCGTTATGACGCGCTATGCGAAGAAGATGGTCAGGCCAGACATGTATGGTGTGGTCGTGGTTAAAGATTTAGTGTAAACTAAGTTTTTAATTAAAAATTAGCAAAGCCCCGTTCTTTTTCGAGAGAGCGGGGTTTTGTTTTTTTAGGAACTAATTACCATTTAGGAGGGTACCATGCATGGCAGTCCCAATTTTAACTCCGCAGAGTAGCATTAGCTCTGTTGTACTTCCCTCGACGGGAACACATTCTGACGTTAGTGATGGTCTTGTATTCGGTATTTATGATAGCGCTGACTTTGTGTCGGGCGCCGTCGATCAGGTTTCATATGTCTATAAGAAGCTTGGCGGCGATGTTCTGGACATTGAGTTAACTTGCGATAACGTTTACGCCGCATACGAAGAGGCTGTTTTAGAATATTCTTATATTCTAAATGTGCACCAGGCAAAGAATATTTTATCTGATGCTCTCGGTGCGACGACTGCCTCGTTTGATCAGGATGGTCAAATTAAGAGTGGCGAGACACTTTCAGGTTCAAATATTGAACTTAGGTTTCCCAAAACACGATTCGAATACTCGCGTCGCATCGCCCGGGGTACCTCAACGTGGTCCGTCGTCGGCGGAGACGATACAGTATACTCAGCGTCCTTCGCCCCGGAATCGGGTGTCCAGGATTATAATTTACAAACTATCATTTCCTCTAGTGCAGCCATCTCCACCGGCTCCCTCCCGTATAAACTCCTTGTAGGTAACAAGCGCGTCGTCATTCGGGAAGTTTTTTATAAAACTCCGCGCGCCATGTGGAGATTTTATGGGTACTATGGCGGCCTCAATGTGGTTGGTAACTTTTCGACCTATGGGCAATTCGCCGATGATTCAACGTTCCAGGTGATCCCAGTGTGGCAGAATAAAGCTCAAGCAATGGCTTTCAAAGATGCTATATGGTCACGAAATTCTCATTATTCTTATGAACTACGTAATAATATCTTGCGTATTTTCCCGGTACCGTTAGATCCATCCGTTGGTATTAAAAAGTATTGGGTCAAGTTTACGATTCCCTCGGAACCTTGGGATGAGGTCTCTGACAAGGAGGAGGGTGTTTTTGGTGTAAACAACATGAATACACTACCATTTGAAAACTTGCCATACTCCAGTATTAACAGTATTGGTAAACAATGGATTCGCCGTTTTGGCCTGGCCCTCTGTAAAGAGATGTTGGGACAGATACGTGGCAAGTTTGGAAGTTTGCCGATTCCCGGCAACACAATAACCTTAAATGCTTCTGAGTTATTAGCTCAAGCTAAGGAAGAGCAAGAGAAACTGAGAGAAGAACTGAAGACAACCCTGGACGACCTGACTTATAACAAGCTAGCAGCGTCAGAGGCTGAAAAAATGGAGTCAGCTGTAAAAACCCTAGAAAGAGTACCTCAACAGTCAATTTTTATAGGATAAATAAAACATGGCCGATGACAATCAGTGGAAACAACCTGCACAACCGCCCCCGCCTCTCTTTGCTGGTAAAAAGGAGCGGGACTTTGTTAAGCAGGTTAGTGACGAACTGCTAGAAAGAGTTGTCGGACAACAAATTCTCTATTATCCGGTCAACATGGAACATACCGACTTCCATCCTATTTATGGTGAAGCTACAAATAAATCTTTTTTGCCTCCTCTCCGCGTTTTCGTGCTCGTAGATTGGGAAGGCCATCAAACTACTACTGACAAGTACGGAGTTGATAAAACTTCTTCTCTTACCCTGCACTTTCATAACAGAAGACTCACTGAGGACCAAGATTTATATGTCCGCGAGGGCGATTTTGTCAAATTTGGTGAATTTTTTTATGAGATCGTCTCATGGTCATTACCTGACTTAATGTTTGGCCAGGTCAACCATAAGATGCAAATTTCAGCCAAGTGCATAAGGGCCAGAGAGGGCGTTTTCAATGCCGAATAAAGATAAAAACGCTCTTGTTCCTGTTCCACACGAAGAGGACACTGGTGTTGAGATTCCTTTCCGCCCTTCAACCATTGAAAGCATAGACTATGCTTTATTTGATTGGCTTCAAAACACCATGCAGATTAATGCGGAAACCTTTGAGGGGTGGAAACAAATTCCCGTACTGTGGGTGACAGCCGAACGTGCTGTGCAGTCCAAGCAGTCCTCCACTTTGCGTGATGATGATGGAATGCTTATTCTTCCAGTTGTCACAATTGAGAGAACTGGTGTTCAAAAGGATTTGACACGGAAAGGAGTGATCCAAGCCAATATACCTGAAATTGGTGACTTAGTAGGGGGGGTTGGCGGTCATATCACTGTTGCCAAGAAGATCAACGTGGATAAAACAGGAGATTTTGCCAATGCCTCCGCCGCAAGAAAGTATGGAGACGTGGGCACCGGACAGATCAATTTTAATACACGTAATAAGCGGACGAGCAAAGTCGTTTACGACACTTACTCAGTGCCAACACCAGTTTACATTACGTCAAAGTATGAAATAACCATTAAAACCGAATATCAGGAGCAGATGAATGAGGTTTTGACTCCTCTTGTCGTATATACGGGCGGCGTAAACCAGTTTATTGTACGCAAAGATGGTCACATGTATGAAGCTTTCATAGAACAAGACTTTGCTTTTAACAACACAGTTGGGAGCCTAGAAGAGAAAGAGCGAATCTACGAGACCACAATTACAATTAACGTCCTAGCTTATCTGCTGGGTGAGGGACCCAACAGGACACGCCCTTCTTTCGCCCGCCGCGAAAATGCCGTTGAGATCCGGCTCCCCAGAGAAAGAGTCATGTTTGGAGACATTCCTGATTGGACTGATCGCTCTTTCCTCCGCGGAGGAGATTTAACGCCGACGCACCGTACAAAAGTTCTTCCGGTCAGTAGGCAAGAGATCGAGGCCCGCGAAACTAATCACGGGGGTGCCGGCGGAGGTGGCACATTAGTTAGCAACACACAGGCGATGATGAAAGGAGGGGGATCTTATGCTGAACACACTCCTGATGAAATCCCATTTAAACTTTCAAACATTGAAAATGTAGACGCTGCCTTGATGGAATGGTTAGACGAGCAGATGCGAATTTATTCTGATATCTATGCGGGTTGGAAGGAAATACCTGTTTTATGGGTCAGCGCCGAGCGCGCAGTGCAAATTAAGAGAGACAAGGGACTCCGTGACGCAGAAGGTGCCCTTATCATGCCACTCATTGCCGTCGAACGTACGGGTGTTAGTAAAGACCCGTCGATGAAAGGAGTGATCCAGGCTAACCTACCAGAAGCAAACGACGTGGTGGGTGGTGTTGGCGGCCATATTACAATCTCTAAAAAGATTAATGTTGATAAGACAGCTGATTTTGCCAACGCTGCAGCGTCCACTAAGTGGGGTGATGTAGGGACGGGTGGTCCTAATTTTAATGTCCGAGGGAAAACAACAAACAAGGTGGTGTATGACATTTACTCGATTCCAACACCAGTTTATGTGACAGCAGATTATGAAGTAACTATACGTACACAATTCCAAGAGCAGATGAATCAAATCCTGACTCCTCTGGTCGTGTACACCGGTGGCGTTAATCAATTTATATTACGCCGCGAAGGTAATATGTACGAAGGCTTCGTCGATCAAACTTTCAATTTTGAGAACAGCGTGGGTAGCTTGGGTGAAAAAGAGCGCTATTACACGACCACCCTCACTATTAAAGTGCTGGCTTACTTGCTCGGCGAGGGCAAGAACCGCACCCGGCCTGCGTTTGCTCGCCGTCAAAACGCCGTGGAGGTGCGTCTTCCTAGTGAACGTGTTATGATGGGCGATATTCCGGAGTGGACAGATCGATCTTTTTTCCGCGGAGGCCAAGTTATAAGTACTCACCAACTTGAGAATGTCAAGACTGGTCAAACTTTGATACCTCTGATGCCATCGCCTCGCTCTGCTGCTGCAGTTGGAGGGGGTACTGATATCATTGCGAAAGACGAGGGAACAAACTTGACCACTAAAGCTGGTTCCTTTAATTTTGTTGGAGCAGGAGTAACTGCCACCAACTCTGGAGGAGCAGTTACTGTTACGATCACAGGGAGCACAAATGGAACGACTATTAACGATGCAGTTTTCAATAATACAACTTATAGTGAGGTCCCCTCGGGCCTCGTAAACGGGGTAAACAGTGTTTACACGACTTCCCAAGATTTTATTAATGGCTCACAACTTTTGTTTCATAACGGTTTGTTAATGAGGCTGGGCGGCACTTTTGACTATACAGTTACAGATAGCGACGAAATTACTTTCACTTTTGCGCCCCTTATAGGAGATTACATACTAATTACTTATGTCCACGACGCTGCGTCGTAAATGATAAAACTATTTAAAAGGAGTATTTTTATGTTGAATGATTTTTTAGCAAAGCTTTCAAGCTTGATTGATGAGGTAAAGGTAGACACGGGCACTGCTGTTATCGAAGTTGAGCCTGAAGAGCCTGAAGAGCCTGAAGAGCCTGAAGAGCCTGAAGAGCCTGAAGGGCCTTCCACAGAGCAGGATGATCCACTCGTTCGTATTGTCTTGGGAAAGCTGCATTATGAGCCAGTGCATAAATTACTGGTAGGTATACAACAGCGTAAAAATAAAATCCAGCAGAACGCGGCGAGCGTCGCCCTCGCACAGGCTGAGATGATGGTGCAGATCTATGGTCTTGAGCAGGACACCCAAGAACTGATTGCTGATTTGCGTCTGAAGTATGAGGTACCGCCGGGCATAGAGTGGGAGCTTCATATCCCCACCGAAGAAAACCCAGAAGCATTTTTCACCAAGAAAGAAGAAGTGCAGGAAGAGAACTAGTGGCCCGCACACAGATCCCCGGAAATCAAATTTCGGATGGCTCTCTCACTGGGGACGACATAGACCCCACAGCAGATGTTCAAGTTGGCTCTTTGGCCATTGGTTCTTCCGCAGACTCTGTCGCGGCCCTAACTGTTACATCAACAAGTAAGGGGCTGCTGCCCCCGCGTATGACACCTGCACAAAGGGATGCTATTAGTTCTCCTCCGGCAGGTCTGTTATTGTATGACTCCACCAACAACGAGTTAAATTATTATAACGGTTCAGCTTGGAAAAAGATGGACGGTTCTGCTGCAGGTACTGGGTGCGAAAGTGCTTCTTTGTATGGACAAAGTTCGGGGACCGGGTTCTCATCGGCCATGAATGCTTGCGCCGCCGGTTCAGGAACCGATCAAGGTTGGTACCACGACGGAAGCTCCCAGCTTTACACAGACAGCTCTTGTTCTAACGCTGCTTCATTGTCGTCCGGGGGCTACTTTTATCGTACCGTAAGTGCCACTAAATACTACTATTATGTAACATCTGGTGGCATTGTGAAGACAGGGCAATATGGTAGTACCACTAACTTGAACACTACTGATGGCCAGTCTTGCGGCTAATTCTTCAACGATAACAACAAGTTATAAAATAGTTTATTTTTCTTTATTAAATTAAGGGCGTTTTCATAAGAGGTTCACTACATATGGGTGAAAGTTGGGGACGAAGGTACCCCCACGAAGGAGATATATAGAACATAATTTAATAACGGAGGGAACAAATTATGGCAAGAACTACAATTAAGGGTGGGCAATTAGACCTATCCAACATCGCCGGCGATGGCATATCACAGGCGTCTGGTGTTTTATCAATAACAACTGCTGGTGTTACCAATGCAATGCTTGCAGATGACGCTGTTGACAGCGATGAACTCGTCGCCGGTGCAGTTGATCTCGCTCACATGAGCGTCAATTCAATTGACTCGGATCAATACGTTGACGGCTCAATCGACTTGATTCACATGAGTGATAACTCAGTTGACTCGGATCAATACGTTGACGGCTCAATCGACTTGATTCACATGAGTGATAACTCAGTTGACTCGGATCAATATGTTGACGGTTCAATCGACTTGGTTCACATGAGTGCTAACTCAGTTGACTCGGATCAATATGTTGACGGTTCAATCGACTTGGTTCACATGAGTGCTAACTCAGTTGATTCCGATCAATACGTTGACGGCTCAATCGACTTGATTCACATGAGTGATAACTCAGTTGATTCCGATCAATACGTTGACGGCTCAATCGACACTGCTCACATCGCAGATAATCAGGTGACTTTGGCTAAGATGGCTGGCCTCGCAAGAGGTAAGATCATCTATGGTGATGCTTCTGGTGATCCCGCTGCACTCGCCGCCGGCGCCAACGGCAAAGTCCTTGTTGCTGACGCCAATGGTGATCCGTCTTGGACTACTCTATCCGGCGATGCTACTTTGAGCGCTGGTGCTTTGACTATCGCAGCTGACTCTGTTGAAAACAGTATGTTAGCAAACATCACTCGCGGATCTGTCAAGGTTGGCGGTGCTTCTGACGCCCCAACTGACTTGGATGCTAAGACATCTGGTCAAATCCTTGTCGGGGATGGAACAGATATCGCTTCTGTTGCAGTTTCCGGTGATGCTACTTTGGCTTCAACTGGTGCAGTCACTCTTGCTGCTGCGCAGACCAATGTTACATCACTACTTGCAACCGACATCAAGATTGGTGAGGATGACGAAACCAAGATTGACTTTGAGACGGATGACGAAATCCACTTCTACGCTGCCAATGCTGAGCAGGTTTACGTGGCTGACGGAGTCTTTGGTCCACAGACCGACAGTGATGTCGATCTAGGTACAACTGGTGTTCGTTTCAAGGACGCTTACGTTGACTCGCTCACCACCACTAATGATGTTGCGATTGGTGGTAACTTAACTGTTGCTGGTACAACCACAACTGAGAACACAACAATTATAGAGAGCACTGTAACTGTTTTACAATTTGAAGGTGCTTCTGATAATGCTCACGAAACAACATTTAAAGTTGTCGAGCCCACCGCTGATGCATCATTCTCGCTTCCAGCACTATCTGCAGGTAATTATTTCATTCCAGCTCTAGCTGATACAGCCAGTGACGCATCTGCCGCTGTAACGGCTGCGGAATTTGCACTTCTTGATGGTGGTTCTTCTGTTGGTACTACTGCTGTTGCTGATGGCGACGGTATCTTTACCAACGACAATGGCACAATGAAGCACACAACGGTACAGACTTTCCAGACCTATTTCGACGCCAATTCTGTTGGTGGAACGAGCATAGTCACGGTTGGCACAATCGGCGCTGGTACGTGGCAAGGTACTAAAGTTGCTTCGGCATTTTTGGATGATGACACTGCTCACTTGAGCACGTCTCAGACATTCTTGGGAGCGAAGAACTTCGGCGCCGCTACTCAGTTCGGCGCCACCGTGACTGTTGGTCAAGATGATGCTGGTTATGATGTCCAGTTCTTCGGTGACACTGCAAGCGCCTACATGTTGTGGGATACTTCTGCGGACGATCTGATTCTTGCCGGCGCCGCTCGGCTTGTGGTTCCTGAAGGGCAGCTTGTTCTTGGATCCGCCGCTGTGGATGCAACTGCTGCAGAGATCGACCACCTAGACGGTATCGCCGATGCAGTCTATGATCAGACTGCGGATAGTGTCGTCTTCTTTGACGCTAATAATAGTTGTTTAAAGTATGACGCTGCGAATGATTTTGCCGGCGCCGTTGCTGGTGATGGTCTCAGGGCTGCTAGCGGCAAGCTCAAGTTCAACCAGGGTTGGAACGTCTCGGGCTCGCAACAATTGGGTATGGATAACTTGAAGTATAGCTTCAACGAGGCGCTCGAAGACGCGCTTGGAGGCCTAAGCGCTATGGTTTTCGTCAACGGTATTCTCCAACACAGCGGTTCTAACAACGACTATACCGCCGCGATTACCACGGTCTCCGGTAGTGACAAGATGGTTGTTACATTTAACTCTGCTAACCAGGGTGGTGATCTGGTGACCGCTACTTACCTCTACGCACAGAGCTAAAAGGTGAATTAGTCTAAAAGATAATAGTTGTTTTTTGCCCCTCCCTGGGTTTTCCTGGGGAGGGGTTTTTCTATTTAATACTGTCCATTGGGGTAGCTAGACACTATTTATTAAAGAAAAGATTTGTTCTCACGCTTCAAGGAGATAAAGCTACATGTCTGTAAAGAAATTTAAATTTGTGTCACCCGGTATTTTTGTCAACGAGATTGACAATTCACAGTTACCTAATGAAAATCCCGCAGTCGGCCCTGTCATCATCGGCCGCACTGAGCGAGGCCCCGCCCTCCGTCCTGTTCGGATTGAATCTTTCTCGGAGTTTGTCAACGTTTTTGGCAACCCACTCCCTGGAAACGGTTCCCCCAGTGGCGATGTCTGGCGCGATGGTAACGGTTACCTATCTCCCACTTACGCCTCTTATGCTGCTCAAGCGTACTTGCGCAACAATAGCCCAGCCACAGTGGTTCGCCTCTTAGGCGCGCAGAACCAGGGCGCAACTCTTACTGGTAAAGCCGGCTGGCTCGGTAACACCACCGGCGACGCCCCCTTTGAGGGAGACGACGGCGCCGCTTGGGGTCTCTTTATGTTTGACTCGGGCTCCAACAAGGAGAACGCCTATCGACCTTCTGAAAGCGGCAACGCTGTTTCCCCGCAGACCGGTACATTAGCCGCTGTCTTCTATACCAAGACTGGCGCCGTGACGTTGAGTGGGACGTTTGCTTGTATTGGGGCAACCGACGACCCAAGCGGTCTTGTACCGACCATCCACGCCACATCCTCCAATTGTGCGTTGATTAAAAGCGATGCTGCTAACAAGGGCTTCACGGCCGAAATTCACGACTCTGCGGGGAGTGTTGTCCATAAAGCTTCTTTCAACTTCAGTGAAGGATCGAGCAACTATATTCGTAAGGTCTTCAATACAGACCCCACACAGACGAACAGCACTATTACCACAG
>Ga0080013_1004167_pt1 | contig 14427 bp, 6 predicted proteins | sample ETNvirenome_6_85_FD_69236 | JGI IMG/M metagenome (GOLD analysis project Ga0080013, IMG submission 69236) | Marine viral communities from the Pacific Ocean - ETNP_6_85 (SPADES assembly) (version 2) | ecosystem: Environmental > Aquatic > Marine > Oceanic | place: Pacific Ocean | collected 2013-06-19
AAAGACAGAAAGAATAAACTTAAAGAGATAGCCTCTAATTATATTGACATCGACCAGAAGACTACTCTATGGAACGCAGATTCAATTTTAATAACAATGTACGGAGTGTACGCAGAAAAGGAGATAGAAAATGGAAAATAAGGATAATATACAAATGTGGATAATGACATCAAATAATATCTGCAAAACCATGAATCTAGCAATGGAGAAAAATGATACGGACTTTATAATAGAATTATTAAATCAGTTCAAAGAAGCGACTCATCAATTAGAAACATTGTTAGAAATAAGTAAAAAAGAAAGATTTACAGCATAATCTCCTTGCTGACTGAAAAGAATAAGTGGGTAAGTTAACGCTTACCTGCTTGTTCTAAAGCATATAAAGAATTTTGGATAGATAATGAAACTTTTGATTTATCTTCTTTTTTCCCAGACTTTTTCTGGAGTTTATCAAAATAATAATCTGGAAATGCTTTTTTAATAGCTGGTTCTGCGGTATCTCTATAGAAACTACCATCAGAAGATTTCTTGGGGTAAATTGTCATTTCTTGAGCTGCAGCTGTTACCCATCCATATGGAGCTTTAACTGACATTGGAATCCATCTATCTATACCTCTACCAAGAAATTGATTTAATAATCTTGTATTTCTAGCAACTGCTCCCATAGTGTCTTCATTTGCAAAATCACCAGTGCTTATTAAAATATTATTTATATATGGAGTATCTGCATTAACTAATTCCGTTGCTATGCCAACATCCATTATAGTAGCAAATGTTGGACCTAGTTTAGAACCAACTATTCCCTTACCATAAAATTCTCTATTTATTTTTTCTAAATCTTCTTCATTATCCCAATCAGAAAATAATAATAAATGTAAATCTTTAATCATCTCCCAACCAACATGCTCTACTAATGATTGATTTAATCCAGTTGCATAACTAAATATAGCAGGTCCAATAAAGTACGCAGTCGCCATATTCATTGTTTTATGAACACCTCTGGCATCTTTGAACCAATTTGAAAAATTATCTTCTTTCTTTTGATATTGATTCCAATCACCAACTGTTTCTTTGTATATAGACCAATTTCTTTCCATGAACTCCATTCCATAATGCTGGAATTGAAATACAAATTGGCTCACACCTTCCCTCATGTGTTTTGCTTTAGCATATGAATTATAATCAAAATGATTTAATATAACCATATTCTTTGCATAATTTTTTGCAAGTCTATCTATTTCACCGCTAGCTGAAGAAATTTTACCTTCTTTTTGTTGTTTATCTAAAAATGCATTAAAAGGAACACTTTGGTTCATGACCTTGTGTATCTGACCAAATGCTAATTTAGCAGTAAATTTTCTATTTACGTTTTCAGCTGTTCTGTGAAACCACGAAGTCTTTTGAGCAATCTTATTAACACCTTTTCCAAATACTTTTATTCCTTTAAGTATAAAATCTTCTTCGTCTACATAACTAATTTTTCCATTTTCATCCATTCTTCTTATTTTATATGGAGATGATTTTTCTGATGTTATTCCAGATTCAATAGCTGATTCAGAAGTATCCATAAGTAAATTGGCTTCTTTTAAGAAATCTTCCATATTGAGTTTTCCTAAAGGTTGAGCTTCTTTAAGATAATTCATTGATTCTCGTATACCAGAATTTGTCATGGTCACAAGATTCATTAAGAATTGAGTTGTGTTTCTAGCAGCTGCTCTTGGACTAAGTCCTAGTTTATTAATAAACTGATAACCTAATAATGCTTTTTTTACTTCATGTAAATACCCAGATTGTCTCGCATTTCCATTAACAGAACCATATAGACTATCCATTAGAGAAACAATTTTTTGAGAATATTCAGATTGCTCTTTATATGTTCCCCTAGCTTTAATAAGACTATTCATGAAAGAATCATTTAAAAATGCAGTTGTGTTGAATTTGCTTACGTTATTTATATATGTATTAACAACATCTATGAAATTTTTACTATAATCATGGTCTCCATGCTGACTTCTTGTCTTAGCGTGGTCTGTTATCCATAAATCCATTCCTTCTATAATATCATCAATGCTTTTCTTTTCATAAATCATGTCAATATTAGATTTTGACAATTCATCTATGCTTGTCATTAATCCATCCATCATTGTAGCATTTAAATCCCTTACAAAATGAGGAAAATAACCATCTTCTTTATACTTAGGCATCAATTCTGATATTAATTTTTCCCTTAGATTTTCTAAGTTTTCTTGCGTTCCTGAAAATCCAGGTCTATTAGCAATTCTTTTAACAACAGATTCAACAACTTTATTAATACCGCTTCTTAATTGACTATATGAATCAGACATTAATTTGTTATAATCCCTAGCGGCCCCAATTAAATCATTAGGAACTCCAACTTGAGGTAATAATCTTGCATATTCAGTATCGGATAATCTTACAAGCAATGTTCCATTATCATATCTCTCAACTCTATCTTGTGCTTTTTTATCTCCAGAATTAGCCAATTCAACTTCTTCATTATACTTCATCTTTATAGCTTCTGGCATTGTTGTTTCTATTGTTTTTATAAATTCAGTAAATGTTTTTACACTGCCTTTGTTTTCAAAATTTTCTAAATCCAATCTGGTATTATCAATTAATACTTGGTCTCCAGAATCGAGAGCTTTAATATGGGCAATTTCTAATTTTCTATGCTTTTTCAATGCCATATTCATTCTTGTTTTATTGAACAATCCATCAATGCCTCCCGCTGATTTTATTTGCTCAATAACACTATTAAAAGCAGTTGATAAATTAGAAGTCCTCTTACTATCACTTTCAACTATATTTCGAATGTCTTTTATTGCATCTTGGAGTAATGGGTCTTGTTTAGCTAGTATAGTGCCAGTCATAAATCCTTCAGCAGCTTGAACAGAAGTAAACTTATCATTATTAACTCTGTCTGTATATTTATATAAATCCTTTATGAATGAATTAATATTTCCTTGAGTTAAAAAAGGGCCACCTTGTTCTGGACTTAAAAGAGCAGCTGCGTGCATTTCAATATGGAACCTTGATTCAAACATGGACATGGCAGCTGAATATGGTGATTGTATGCTTTGATTGACTATATCACTATTTGCCCATTTCTCAATAGACCTCCAAAGCCTTAATGCTTTTTTATTTTTTACTTGATTACAATTTACTTGCATATTAACAATCTAAATATTCACCAATGGCTTTAAATGAATCGTAAGCTGAGTCTTTCATTGGGTTTTGTCTTGCTGCTACCATTAAAGAATTTTGCATTTTATTAATACTTTCTAACATTCCAATTACTTTCTTAGGAGATTTTACTTGTTTAGGTTTGAATTTAATAAATTTGTCATGTTTATACATTGGATTATTTCTTATGCTAGTCGGAACTCCATCTTCACCTTCGTGATTATAAATATCCATTTTTGTTAATTTTGTAAAATCCTCATCTAAACTTAATCTTAAATCCATATACCTTATTGGATTAACATAATCTTTTTTAGAAGACATTAATTCTAAATCGTTTAATTTTGTTAAAAATTCTTGATATTCATCAGACTCTTTATTAGGCATTAATTTTACATAATCATTATAGAATCTTATAACAGATTTATTAATTGTAGATAAAGGATTATTTGGAAGCATTTCAGAAACCCAATCAAAATCATTGTTTTGCTGTATTCTATATTGAGTATTTTTATCAAATGGCATCAATCCAAACAATTCTAAATTATCATTTTCAACATCTGCAATTCTCAAACTTGTTTCTTTATCAAAAAATTGCCTATAAGATTCATTGCCTTGAATTAATGTTCTTAATACAAAATCAGCCATTTCTTGATTATCTCTATTAACTGATATGTCATTATGTAATTCTTTTGAACCATTTGCAATTCCAGCAAGTATTTGTATTCCATGTTGATACCTTTTTGATTCTTTATATGGTATCGCAACTGGTCTATTATTAAATACTCCTATAGCATTTCTATTTCTTGTTGGTTCCATGTATGCATAAAGAAAATTAATTCCATGTTCGGACATTTTTTCCATTAAGAATTTTTGTCTTAATTCAAATACATTATTTATACCAACTCTATGATTAACAACATAATCAAGCATCTTTTTATTTGTTACTATACTTTTTCTTTTATGAGGTAGTATGTCGTCTAGTAAGGTCCCACCTCCATATGTTTGTTTATTAAATTCTTTTAAATCTTTTAAGTCTTGCCTCGCATCTGTATCTAATGTATCATACCAACTATCGTAACCCATGCCTTTTGGAGTCGCTCTTAGAAATGCGTGTAATGTATTTGCGTGTATAATAGACCTTTTAAGATTACTATCTTCAACTGTTACATATTCTTTATATTTTAATTCTTTTGGATGTATCTTTGATATGTCTTTTTGAAATTTACTAGCAAAATCTTCTTGAAGTTTTTCAATAACCCAATTTATATTTCCTACTTTTTGTTTTTTCCATTTAGAACCGTATTTAGTTTTATTTATAAAATCTTTTTTCTTATCAAGTCTTTTTATGGCAGATATTCTTTTATTAAAATCTTGAGTATCGTTAATAATCCTTTCTGCAAAACTTTTTAATTCATCTTTTGGCATTGAATCAAAATCTAAATTAGGGTCTCCATCTTCTTGACCCATAAAATCTACATACTTAGAAGGCATCCCTAATAATTCTTCAAACCAATTCTCAACTTCAAGATACGTTGATGTATCCAAATTGTATTCTTTCTTAGAATCCATAAATTCTCTTTTGGCAATATTTACAGCTATCCTATCTAAATATCCACCACCTTGTCCTTCATATATGTCATTTAAATTGTCTTGTATTGGTTTAAATGTTCCATTTTCTTCTTTTAACAAAGACTCTAAATAGCCAAGGTCACTTGAATCAATTTTTTTCTTTTTATAATAAAGTTGCCTACTCATTGATTTATATATATCTTTATGGAAATTTCTAAAAATCTTAGAACCAGCGTACATATCATAAAAACTTGTTTTTCTAGGAGAACCTTGAACATATGTTTCGTCTCCAAACGCTGACAATAATTTGTTTTGTTGATTTAAAAATTCTCTTATCACTAATTTATCAGCACTATTTAAATCTTCAGTTGCTTTAAATTTATTATCAGTTTCATCTAATTTAAACTTTTGAAATATTCTAACTCTTTTACCTTCAGCATTTTGTCCATTCTTAATGATAGATTTTATATCTTGGGATTTTGCTTCTCTTGGAGATATTGATTCTCTATTTTTTGGAAACAAGAAACTGTCAGCCCATTCATATATATTAGAGGCTATATTACTATTTAATCTATTTTGACCATCAAGTATGTATTGGGATTCCAATGCGTATCTTTGATAGAACGCAAGCATCTTTGTGTCTATTGTGACATATTCATTATCGCCACTTTTATAAAGAAATGCTGGGCCGTCATATTCCCCAGTGAGAGGATTGACTCTAACCTCTCCACTCCATCTTTCTCTTTTAACGTCATCAAATAAATAATCATCATTACCTAAGTTTTGAAGATAATTTATCTTTCTTGATGTTTTTGCTACTATTCCAATTCCTTGTTTATAAGCAATAGAACTACCCATTTTTGAAAGCATTTGCTTCCTAGAATCCTTAGCGCTTAATTGAAATGTGAAATTAGAAGGTCTTTGAACATCCGAAGGGTCAATGCCTTGAACGAAAAATGCTTGGTTCCTTTTAATATAATCAAACATATGGTCGCTATGAGCAAAAAAGTAATCTACTTTATCCGCATCATAATCACCTTCATAAACATTAGCAATGTCAAAAGAATTGATTTCAACAGCTAATCCATGTTCGGGGGCTAAGAACCCTTTTAATCCAAGTAAAGTTATATCATTAGGTCTCGTTCTTGGATTCCTTCTTGAAATAATACCTATTTCATATCTTGTATCAGTGACTTCCGCAATGGTTTTTATTAACTCATGAGCAGTCTCTAATGTAGATTCATTGGTTAACATTTCTTCAATGTTTCCAATAAGTTCTAAATCCTCTTTTGGAATATTTGATTTTATCTCATCAACAAACTCTTTTATATTTAATATTCTATCATTTTGTACGATTCTAATATTCTTACCACTCTTTGATAGCTCGGAAAGACTTGTACCTTTTTCCCTGTCAGACAACATTATCTGACCTCTAACAATCATTTCATTTACTTTATTAAATAATGTTGGCAATAACCTAGTTCTCTTTCCTTCTCCTTGATAAGCAGTTGGTGATGATATTATATATGCTTGACCTCCGTATCTATGTGATGGTTGTTCAACATCAGAGGAAATTCTATTTGTTATTGCTCTCCTATTGCTAAAAACATTGTCTATATATTCTTTCGCTAAATACTTTTGAACTTGATTTGTACTATAATCATTTGGGTCTGCAGCTTCGCTTAACTTTAAATAATAAAGCATGCTACTTAAATTACCCAAGGCCCCTTCTTGAGCACCTTCTGGAATATTACCATCAAACATTGCATTTCTCATAAAAGAATTGATAGCATATGGGTCAACCATTACGTTTTCCATTTCATTTAAATTAGCAGTTAGTTCGTCCACTATCTCATTAAAAGCCCTTTGATGTTCGTCTTTATTCATATAATTATAATCTTGGTCAGATTCGCTTGCAGATAATAAATCAGAATCTTTTTCAGGTCTAAATCCAATTCCATCAATAGGGATTGTTCTTACAATGTCATTTTTATTTGTAATTCTATGGTCAGACAATTCATCCCATCTTACGCCTTTGATAGTTGTCTCTATTTCACTGCCATCATCATTGTATTTACTATCATATGCTTTTGCTCCAGATTTTGTGATAAGAACATCGACTTCTGGATTTTTTGCAAAGAACCCTTTAAGAGATGGTGAATAAATAAATAATGTTTTTCCATATAAAAGAGTATTGCCATCACCCTGAGAAGATATTGCTGGTTTGATTGGATTCATTGATTCTGGGTCATGCCCCATTAAAGTATGATATTCCATCATTGCTTCTTTAGATATAAAAGATATGCTATCAAATCCAGAAACTTCAGCATGCGCATTTCCTATGATATTATCATATGACATACCTTTTAAATCTGGAAAATCTTCTTCTAGGTCTTTTAATATTTGAGACATGTTTTCTATGTCATCATCCCAAATAGCAATATTGTGACCTTTTTTTCTTAATCTTTTCTTTAATAACTCAGATGGTTTATCAACTTGACCTTTTTTTGTTAATTTAGTCCTAGCTTGCAACAATGATGTTAAATATTCCTGACTAGGTCTAACAAAGTTCTTTGTAGTAAACAACTTTACTCTTTTAATATATTTATCAACTTCAGTAGGGTCTGTCGAATTTAATACTTTATAGAACAAGTCATTTGAATTGCTTTTATACCCAACTTCTAGAACTAAATATCTCATTGCTAATTCTATTTTATCTTCATCATAGAACAATGGATTCTCAGTCTTATCAAAAGCATCTTTTATAAGTTTAATTGCTTTTTGAGTGCTTCCATCAAGTTTTTCGTAATGGTCTTCAAAGAATCTATTAAATTCGTTTACAATTTTTTCCATGTCAGTTGTTTTAATAACAATACTGTCCATACTATCGTAAACATCAAGTTTCTTTAATCCAGTTTCATTTGGAGCCGCTAAGTTTTCATCAACTAATAAACTAGCATCTCCTCTAGCCCCTTCATTGTAATTTAAAACTTGTTGTTGAGTTGGAGATATTGTAATTCCTTGCAATTGCTCGTAGACACTTTGTCTTATATCAATTATTTTCTTTCTTAAATTAGAAGGAATATCTTCGGTAGATAATATATTATAAGTCCGTTCTACAAAATTTCCACCTTGGTCAAGTTCGGTCCTAACTACATTATTATCAAATATAGCATAATCCAATCCAAGTCCTCTAAAGAACCTAAAGACAGGATTATCTTGCATAACATCACCCTTAGGGTCTTCTAAGATACTACCATTTACTATGCTTATTTTTCTTACAACTCTTTTATCTTTAGAACCAAAAACAACTTGATTAATATCTTGTATGACATTGCTTTGTTGGCTAAAAGATAAATCTTTAAATTCAGTTTCATTTATTACAATTTTATCAGCTAACCCACTTATAGTTGTTTGGGTAATATTTCCCATATCATCAAAGACCTCATTTTCAAACAATGTTCTTTTCATGTTTGAGTCTTCTGAAGAATAGTCTATATATTTTATATCATTATTTTGATTTATATATTTAATTTTATATCTTGAAAAGAAACCATCCAACCCTAATGATGGATTTTTTACAACATCACTTGCATCGCTAATATATAACCTGTTTAATTCTTTTCTTTTTTCAATTTGATTTTGAACAAATTCTTGATTAAATCCTCTTTTCTCTAATGTCCTTTCTATTAAATCATTTTCTTCAAATTTTTCTATTATTAAATCTTCTTCGACTAATTCAAGTTTACCATCTGTATTTCTTTTTATGATTCCTTGATGTTTTATCATACTTAATATTTCTACTTGAGCATCATCTCCGAAGTTAGTAAGATATTCTAGCATCCTAGATTTAACAGGGTCAAGTTTTGTATTACTCATTACATCAAGCAAATCTTTAAGAACAATATTTTCTTCTGATTTATCTCTTCCAATGTATATATCATCTAAATCTTGAGCTAATTTGACAGCGGATGATTCATTAACCAGATGATAATTGTCATCTAAAATTTGTACAAGTCCATCAGTCTCGGTTTTTAATCTTTTCAATATTGCATTGTATTTTTCTTGCAATTCTGGGTTAGAAGGAATATGCAATTTTCTTAACAAGAATCCTTGTATATTTTTATCTTTTATTAATCCAGCTTTACCAAAACTAGCGAGAGCAGATTGACGAACTATAAAATCAACATCTGAAGGACTTATAACTGCATTATTCAATCTTATCTTGTTAATATCTTTAAGAACCATTGAATACATAAATTCAAGATTTGGTTTATTTAAATCATCAACCCATTTACCTAAATAATTTTTTAATGCAGATATTTCAGTATCTGTTACTTTGCTTTTAGGAGAATCTTCAGTAACTGTATATTTCCCAATAACTTTTAATATTCCATGTATCTTACCTAAATCAAGAGCTTTATTTGGAGATTCAGAGTTTATCTTACCATAATCATCTATTATCATAAGTTCTTTTTTACCATCTGAATTAACTACTTCTTGAAGTATTCCAGCATTAAACAATAAACTATTTAATTTATCATTGGCAATATCTGGATTAAGGGTATTCATAATCAATTTCGTAACACTATTGCCCTTATTCTGCATCAAAGGTAAAAGATATGATTCTACATCAGTATATTTAAATTCATTCCTATCGTCAAAAGTCTCAGTAGATTCATTAATTGATTTTTCAGAATCTCTAATAATATTATATACGTCTTTTAAAGATTCCTCTGATTTTATGATATTTCTATTATATTTATGAGCTGTTGCATTATTCAATCCTTTGGTTACTTCAGCAACCATTTCAAGACTTCTTAAAGCATCTAACAATGCTTCTTCAGCTTCTTGACCAGACTTCCCATCTAACCATTTTGCAAAATCCCCATTCCTCGCTTTTTTTAATAAGTCATCACTTACTTCAAAAATAGAAGGAGTTATTATTCCTTTTGAATTAGATTGAACATTTACACCATCAAGATTAGCATCGGATATTTCTTGAAGTACACCTTGTATATTTTGTTCTATGCCCTTTGTTGATTCAATAACCCTCTCCTCGAAGGCTTCGTTTATATCATCAATAGTCTTATAACCTTGATTATCTAATATTTTTACTATTTCATTTGCTTGGGATTGAGATATTTGGTCTAATGTTTTTGAGTATCTAAAATCCTCTGTCATTAATTGATAAAGTACATTCATTTTTCCATCATGAGGGTCTACTGGAAATCCAGATTCTAAATCAAGAAATGATTTTTCACCTTCAGCTAAGACATCAGATGTAATTGTAGCATCATCATCACTTATAATTCTTTGTTCCTTTAAATATTCTGTTAATTCTGGATTGTCTCTTACTAAACCAACACCAAATCTATCATTGGGATTAGATAATGTAGATGCATAAAATGTATTTTCGACATCAATACCCAAAGCTCTTAATGATTGCCTTGTATTGTTAATATCAGCACCCCAATCCCTTCTTCCGAAATTTCCTCTTCTTTGTGTCCATCCACCTACTATCATGCTAGATATAAAATCTTCTACTTGAAGCTCTTGTCCTTGCACATGAGCCATTATTGCTTGAGTACCTCCCATTGCCAAACCAGCGATTGACATTCTTGGAAGTAATTTCATGTAATTTTTAAAACCTTCTTTACCAGCTTCTTTTAATAAATCCCTTCCATATTCCCTTCTTGTATTCATAAGCCATGTTCTAGCAAACTTTTCTGCATCATCTCCAAATTCAGCCACTAATCTTTTTTCAACTGTTTTTTCAGTTAAGGACCTATTACCCATTCCCATATTATGTAAATCAACATATGATTTTTCTCCATCCCTAGTAAATTTTATCTTTGTTTCCTTACCATTTTTCTTATTGTAATCAGCTAGGTTGACCATTTGCTTTGAAAGGTAAGCCAAATCCTTACCCTTATAATTATCTGTATTTAAATAGGCTCTTATTCCATCTCTAAAGTCTTTTCTAGATTTTGTCATCTTACCCAAAGGTTTGAATGGAGCAGTCGCTGCATTTACAGCTGTACCCATTAAAAATCCAGTACCTACAGCATAAGCAGTTCTTCCCCAATCATAATCTTTCATATACCCTTTAAACGATGGGTCATCAGATTTCCATAAATACTCTTGTCCTTGAACAACGCTTTCCATAATTCCATCAGCTACGGAAAACATGAACGCATCATGTAAAGCTTCAGTTGCAAATCTTCCAACTGTTCCTTCTCCAAACCTAACTGTTGCTAAAGTTCTTAAATTTTGAATTGGGATTCCTTTTGTAGCAACTGCATCAGCCATGTTTCTTATAACAGTTTTTTGTCCTTGATTTATAGTGCCACTTCTTATACCTCTTTCTATTAATTGATTGATTTCAGATTTAAAGGTACTTCTAAATACATCATCTGCTTTTAAGGATTTTGTAGCAGCGGAACCAGCTGTCTTTTTAACAATATCACTAAATTCGTTTACAACCTTTTTATCTAATCCTTTTTGTTTTGCTATTCTACTCGCTTTGGCAGTTGCACTTCCTAAACTTCTTTTACGCAAAGCCCTTGAAGCAGCCCAGTTAGCCCCTTTCCCAAGAATTTTTGTAGTTAATTTAACTGGTAATCCAGTTATGTAACCAACCCCAGTTCCAATTCCACCAGCAATAGCAGCTAATTTATTTTCTTCTTGAATTTCCCTAGCTAAAGCTTGTGGCCCATATTTTTGATATTCTTTTGGAACAAGAGCTGATTCAAGCAAACCAGGTATTCCAAATCCAGCTGATTCTGCCCATTCGTAACCACCAGCATAAACAATATCTAATAAAGAGGAACCAGTTCCAACTGGGCCAGTAGGAGTAGGTGTAGGTGAAACAGATTGAGGACCCATACTAGAAATCATGTCTTGTATAGTTGGGTTTGGCTTGTCAAAATTATGGTCTTGGACAAGTGATGGGGCTGTTGTTTCTTGTTGCTGTTTTCGTCTAAGCTCTATTAAGGCTTGAATTGCTCTTTCGCTAGGCATTTTATTCCAATTCTTCTGGAGGAATACCTTGGTCTATGAGTATTTGCTTTTCTTCTTCAGTAATATAATACAACCCAGATTGTTCTGCAAAAACCCTTCCCAGTTCTTCTATTTTTTCATTTGTTTGTTTTCTGTCTTGCTCTTGCATTAATCTATCTAATGAAGATTGAAATCTTCCACTTAGTTTTGCTTGTTCAATAGCCTCTTTATTATCTTGGACTTGTCCTATATTATAAAAACCCATTGCAAGATGTTGATGTGGAATACCAGCATTTTCCATTTTTACTTTTAAATCTTTATCATGCATCATATTAACAGATAATTCATCGAAAGTTTTCATCAATGGTTCATAATTTGGTTGACCAGCAGCTTCAGTTAATACTGTTTGAGCTATTCCAGAAAGAATTAAATTACCATATTTATCACTTCTTAATAATTCTTTTAAATATTCTCTTTGAGGTTTCATTGCTTTTTCGTCAGGCCAAAATTCATTTTTACCTAATCTTTTTAAAACATTAGTTCTTACACTGTCCAAATCTGTATTTACATCATATCCATCACTTAGAGCAACTTGGACTTCTTGCCAAACAGATGCTGGGATAATATTATTATTTTTTAAATCTTCTATTATATTTTTTGCTTTATTTTGATACATGGTATCAATACTTGCTGATGCTTTTTCTACAGCCTCATCTAATCTTTTTTGCTTATATTCTTCTAATGCTTCTTCATCAACTTTAAGTTCAGTTTCAGTTTTTTTAATTGTTAATTCTTTTGCTTTTCTAGCAAGTTCAATCATTTCTGGACTTTCTTGTCTTTCAATTTTTTGTAATTCTAATCTTGCTGCTTTCAAATTGATATTTGCTAATTTTTTATCTCTATCATCTTTGGCTTCAGCTCTTTTTTCTTGAGCTATTCTAAAATCCATCATTTTATCTTGCAAATTATTTTCATATGCTTGTTGTTTTAGTTTAGTCCCCATTTCAAGCATAGATAAAGATTCACCAATTTTTTGACGGTCTCTTTCTAATCTATATTTTAGTATATTATTTAAACTTTGTAATGCTTGAGACATGATTATATTATTCCAAAATATTTTTGTTGAGACTGTCTTTCGGCTTGCTTTCTTTGCATTTCTAATTGCTGTCTTTGAGTTTCCATTTCAAATTTTTGTTTTTCAAAATCAGAAAGAACAGAACTAAGGTCTTCAGTTACTTTAATATCTACATCTTCCAATTTTCTCTTAGCTTCTTCTCTATGTAATTTAATATCTTCATTATCGTCTTCAACATTTGCAAAATTTTGCTTTTTTCTTATATCTTTTTTACTTCCTCTTATTTTACCTATTGCCTTGCTATAAGCATCAGCTCCAGTTTCATATAGTCTTTTTCCTTTCTCTGATATTATCTGAAGGCTTGGACCAAGAGTTTCTTCTAATGTATCACCAGCGGCATCAAGAGAGTCTATTGCCTTATCATAGAATCCCATTTGGTCTCTTCCTTGCTCCCTAGCCGCTCTAGTTGAACCATATTGTTGGAAAGCCCCAAGAGTAAACATTGCAGCAGCGGCTAGCCATTTTTCTTCTTTTCCAGTTTTAGGATTAATAGTCGAAGGAGCCATTTCATCCAAAATTTGCTCACCTAATTCACCATGATTTTCTATTAATTTCTTTTCAAGTTTATTTACATGCCAAAGGCTTCCACTTGATGTTTTAACCATCTCAGTATCGCCAAATCTTCCATGTTTTGCTAAATTTTTATACATAATTATTTATCCATAAAATATGTTGGACTTCCTTCATCAGATTCAAAATCAAAATCTCCTAAATTATAATCTAATGAAGGAATTGTGCTTGTAGTTGATTTATTAATATCTAATCCTTTTCCAACCATTGAATATAATTTTTTAAAATCAAATTCAAATCCCTCTGGAATGTCTAAAGTTTCTGGATACTTTGATTTATTAATTCTGCTTTCTCCAGTTACTTTAGAAGTTAATTCATCAGCAAATTCCAATGATTTTATTTGTTTACCACGAGCAGCAACATCATATTTTGTTCCAAAACTTTTTTCTCCTACAAAATATTCATCTTGCCCAGATAGATAATCACTTAATTTTACTTTTTTATCACTCCACGGATTAAGAACGTCCATAAGACTAGGCTTCTTTTCAACTCTTAGAGGGGCCTCTCCTTCAAAAAGAGAGCCTTCAAATGCTTCTATATCGCTTTCCATTTGAGCTTTGTCTTGAAATCCCTGAGATAAGGTATCAAAAGTTTCAACACCTGAAGATAGAAAACTATAAAGCTCTTCAGACTCAGCTCTATCAGATTTATATTCTTGTTCCGATGATTGAGCATCTAATAAATGACTTGTTACATCAAAATAATCAGATGTTAATTGTCTTTCTGCTCGACCTTTAGCTCCTATAGCGGATTTTATTTTTCTTGAAGAAGAAGATGCCATATTGATTATATACTTTTACTATTTAATTTAACAAACATATTATTTCTATCCAATAGCATTATGATGCGTGTAGAGAATTGCCTATATCGAAACTTGCAGTTTCCCCAAATGGCTGAAACATAACATTGGTTCTTGATTTAAAAAATTCTTTTGTTGCTTGACCAGA
>Ga0080013_1004168_pt1 | contig 14421 bp, 17 predicted proteins | sample ETNvirenome_6_85_FD_69236 | JGI IMG/M metagenome (GOLD analysis project Ga0080013, IMG submission 69236) | Marine viral communities from the Pacific Ocean - ETNP_6_85 (SPADES assembly) (version 2) | ecosystem: Environmental > Aquatic > Marine > Oceanic | place: Pacific Ocean | collected 2013-06-19
AACTCAGGAGTAAAAGCGTTTTTTGTTTGCCTACCAATATCGTTAGCCGTGTTTTGAGCCATAATAGCCAAAATAACTGCTCCAAGATTCGTAGCAGTAATGAATCCAAGTAATTGCCAAGTCCACCATTCAGTAGGGGCAACCAATATGGAAAATGTTTGCACGATAATCTCAATACCTAAAACAAGCATAACCATAAATTTCGCTGAAACAATTTGAGGGTCAGATAATCTTTCCCAATCTACATCATCACCCATCATACCACTCCCATCGGACTCTTACTAACTTCTAAAAGAAGTTTTCCTTCAACTTCCACCTTTCTCACATAAGGAAAACCGTAAGCATCTAAAGTTTTAGCCACCTTTTTCATCCACGCCCGACCCTTATCACAATAAAATCTATCTTCACGGAAAATACCCTGATTACACTCTAAAATGAATTGGTCAAGGCTCAGTAACCGCAACCCACATACCTTTTCCCAAACAAACTGATGAGGGGTTAAATCGTCTTCAAAATCCGTCATTTCAATTTCACCCGAAATCATTTTTCTTTCAATCTCCAACCTTTCCTTGATTGTTTCATAATCTCTCTGAAAATGTGCCGTCCAAAAATCGGGGTCACTCTTATACTCATCATCACCAATAGACAAGCGAGCATACTCTGTAAACTGCCAAAAATCCACAACATCCCTTTCCACCATGACCGTTGTATTATCATCTTCAACATCCTCGTTAGGGGCGTCATCAGAAGTTATTTCACAATCGTCCGTCATAGGTATCACTGTAAAGTAACATTTCTACGCTTTAAGCGTAAGCACTCTATCAATATTCTCAATTAAGGTTGTTGATTTGACCTTGAATTTGTCTGTGGGTTCTCCAAACATTGTATAGAGAGAGTGTAAAACCGATAGTAACACCCATAAAAGCGAGAGTTTCAATAAAAAATCGGCTTCGGAGTTGAGCGACCTTATCTTCGTGGTGTTCAGCGATGGCCTCCTTTTCATCCCCTGTGTCTTGTAAATCTTTGCTACTGACCATGTTACTCACCTCTTTTACGCATCATCATCATAACCCCAAGAACACCTACGGTGGCTACTCCTGCTCTTGCCACTCGGACTCCACTTCCTTCGACAAAGCCGAAATAATTTGCTATCTTACTGAACACGGTTTGGCTTGTAAGTTTTCCATCAGTAGATTCAGCCGAAAACGACATCCAAGAAGGCCACCATTGACCACCCACTACTTCAGGTTGTGTTTTTAATCCAAAGACATTGTAATACCACGGAACCGTTGTTGAGGCTTCTCTTTGACGAGCGGCTGCACCAGGCATCGTCATCAATCTGAGGAAGGATTGTGGGTCGGCTCCTCCTGAGGGCATCCAATTACCAACAAGAGAGGAAATTGGCCCTGAATCTTGAATAGTGTAAGGAATACCTGCTGAACCATAAGGTTCATACACATTACCGCTACTATCTAACGCACTCAAATAAGTTTTTCCCGATTGACCATCGTAACCGATAGGCGCACCCGTAGAAGTGTAAGCAATAATTTCATGGCCTTGAGAATCATAGCATTGTTGATTATACAAACCTCCTGCATTATTACAACTAATATTGTAACCTGACATTCATCTCACCTATTTCAATTTCGCTGTTCGACTATTTCTACATTCGGTTTTCACAAAACCACTTATTCCAACCTACACATTCATAGCCGAGGTGGGCTAAAAAACCTACTAAAAAGGTTCCCGCAAAAGGCCACCATTTGTTTTTGATAGGAAATACCATCAATGCAGACCCTATACCTAAAGTCGTCAAACCTACAACTACGCTTTCTAAAATCACACCCTCTCTCAAACTTCCACATCCTCAATTTCCGTTTCCATAATTATTCTTTCTTCGTCTTCCTGTAATTCCCCTTTGGCTCTCCGAATATCGTTTTCGGTTTTGTGTTGCCTACGAATAGATTCAATGTGTTCTTCTTCCTCCGCATTCCATCGGTCAAAGAATCTTGAGATAGCCATGTAAGCAGGGCCGCTTAGAATCCCAAGAACAGCGATATATGCTTCAATGTCCTCTCGGACTTCGGGATTCACAAATGCCGTTGTAATCAATTGATAAGACAAAAGCATAAAGACCAAAATCAAAGGAAGGGAAACAAATGCTACCATCAAGTTATTGTAAGTAATCCGTATATCCCAATCTATTTTCGCCATTTCACTCACTTCCCTCTCATAAACTCTAAGAATAATTTCAAATCTGATTTAATTTCTGCTAAGGCTATTTTGATGTCTTCGTTAGCCTGTGCATTTTCTTCGTGTCTTTTACCAAACTCGTTTTTTACTTCATAGAGGCTGAAAACCATAAACTTGTAAAGAGCGTAAATAGCCCCTAACAACAATACCAATGGCAAGCCATATTCTGCAACCAATCCAAAAGCATCCAATTCCATTTTACATCACCTACGGTTCTAACTCCCTATTCAACCATTTGTATTCCATCATTTGGGATTCACCTTCACCGTCAATCCATGTGAAATAACAGTAGAAATCGTAATGCGTGTTGTTCGACTCCGTGAAATTAGTCAAGGTAATGAATTGATTATCTTCAACCCACCCTTGAATATAGTGTAGTCGTGTTTCATAAAGAATAGGTTGTGTGGAAGAATTGTTCGCTGAACCGACTTCATACACTAAGAATTGAACCGACACATTGTAGCCGTCATAGTCATTTTGTTCTTCTCCACAATCGAGGTCATAACCTACTTGAGCGTGAGTAGCATTCGTAGCGAATCCTATCCAATACAGGTTAATTTCACATATTTCAGGCTCTTGTTCTTCAACATCTATACCCCAAAAATTAACTTGCTCTAACACTTCATCGTTAAGTGAGGCTGTGATTTTAGGAATCCAAGAATCTCCTATGGCAACACCATCAAATGTATGTGAAACATCTGTGTATTCATCATCACCATTTACTTCAAGCCAATGACTGTAATTAGCATCATATCCATTTTGGAATAATTCAATGTCTATTTCCACCATTTCATCTTCACAATTGCTTGGAACGACTCTAAAAGCGACTAAAATGGCATCTTGTTCCTCATCTTCGGCAACATGACCTCTATAATGATTTTGTATTTCCACATCGCAAGGGTCTTCGGGAGCGTATTCACAAGAGTCGTCATCAACTGTTGCTGAAGAGTCATAATTTTCTGCTTCGGAATCTGTGCAACCGTAAATAGGGTCTTCTACCTCATCTATTACAACTGAATTAGATTCTCGCCATCCACTTTCATAAGGTGCATCGTCAGCATTCGCATGAGCGTATCTCGCCTTGACTGTCCAAGAGTCACCATCGGGAAGGTCGCTCAATTGAGCCTTGCCTTGCACACGCATAGTGGAATCTCCTTCAGGTTCAATCCAAAAGACACCGCTATGGACTTCACCGTAGTCCAAATTATCATGCAATTGACCTCCATTCCAAATCTCCATCTCAATTTCAATGTCTTGACCGCATCCTCCCATATCGGAAAATACTAAATCCACAATTAAGTCGTTACCTTCAACACTTAGAGTTGGAGCGTCTAATTCTGTTTGAGGGTGGCAAGTATCATCAAATACTTCGTGTGTTTCGGGAGAATCCCAATTCCAATTTGTGCCATCGTAGGTTTCAAACGAGAAGTGATTTCGATACACACCTGCCTCTAAATCTTCAAATTGATGTTGTAAATCATAGTGTTGGTTAAACTTAATATTACGCCATTCATCTTCATCATAGTGTTCGTTATCTTTGATAATTTCAACTGTAAAATGCCCTTCCATTTCGTGCGGGCAAGAATCGTCCGAGAAAGTAGCACGAATAACCAAGAAGTTTCCATTGTCTAAAAAGGAATTGTCATCCCATGACCATTGACAGTTTACAGGAGGGCCGCCACCACCACCATTATTATCGTCATACTCACAAGAACCATCATCTGCATTAGCCAATGAGTCATAATTCAAGGCATTTGAATCCATACAACCCCACACAGTTTGTGAAGGTGTGTAAGGGTTCTCCTCATCCCACATAGAATCCTCTCCCCAACCTGTTAAATCCACGACACCAAGCCCTTCCGCACCAATACCCATAAGCAGGGCGAAAACAGGTATAAGAGTGGTTAAAAGTGATTTCAACTTCTCGGCTTGCTCTTGGGCTACATCAAGGAAATCTTTTTTATCTTCGGAATCTTCACCTGCACTCATATTCAATTGACCATCATCAAGTAAATCGGCTATAATGTCTTTTTTGGAGCGGCCTGTTAATTCGGCTAATTCATCTGCTCTACGCAGAGCATCTTCAACATCTTCAATTTCAATGTCTTCGTTCATAACATCCCCTGACATCATTCAACAGAAGGACTATAAGAATGCTACTCAACACTATCGTCATAAAAAAGTGTGGTAACATTGTTTGCATAACGCCCAATTTGTTAGGGTGTCCTTCAGATGTGGAGGCGTATATTTGATGGTTGCAGGATTCATTTCACATTTTACACATTTGATTCGCTGTGAAGGTTGTGGAGACATCTCTACTCATCCTTTTCTGTCTGCTTTTCAGTTTCCTCCACTTGGACTTCACCTAAGTCGGCTAATTCTCCTGACTTGACCATTTCCTCTATTCTAACGACATCTTGAGTTGTTTTTTCTCGGATGCGGGCTTCCCTCATATCTCCGATTTCATCACTCCACGGAACCTCAAAGTCGGCCTCATTCTCTCTCATCGCATCCATTTCTTGCATTAACTCTTCCATGTGAGCATATTCATCGAACAACTCGGTTCGCACAGGTCTTTTAGCGGGTCGAGAAGCCCCATACTTTTCGGCCAACTTTTGACGGTTAGAATTTTGTTCATCTTGTAAATCACTCCACTCTCGGAAGAAATCAGCATCCACATCAAGTCCCTCACCAAGAATAGTTTGCTTATACCATTCAGTATTGGTTATCGTGACTCTAATGCCTAATTGTTGTAACTTTTTAGCAACCAAAGCATCAACCCCATCATACAGAATATATTCAAAGTAACATCGAGCGACATTGTTAGTAGCAAACGCTCCCGTTGCGAAATTGGTTGCAGGTGTAGCCCCTGCACCATATTCAGAATTGATTAGGTAACATACATCAGCATTCCCCGTTCCATCGTTTTCTAAATACCCTATTCTCAGATTTGATAATTGAGTTGAAGGGGCTTCTGAGTTAATGGTGAAATTCCATATATTCTCACCTCTACTGACAGAAATCAAGAATCCATTATCCGAACCAAATGTCGGACTATATGTGGGAGGGGTCCGAGGGTAGATATATGCCCGATAAACGAGCCCTCCTGACATCAATTTAGCCTTCCTCCCTGTGAATCCCACTACGGAAAGAGGAGCCGACAAAACCCCTGTCGTAAAAGTGGGAATTTGTTCCACACATGAAGTCAAGTTATCCGAATCTACCTTCTGTTCAGCAAATATTACTCTTGTCGAGACACCAATAGGATTGATAATATTCGTGCCTCCTTCAGTAGTAAGCCCACTTATGGAATAGAGGAAAGGTCCATTCGGACAACTACCTCCGACTAAGATAATATCTTCTCCATCGGCAACTACTCGTTGAACCATCGTGATATTGGTAGGCATTTGGTCAAGAATCCCTGCGAATAAGATTTGCCACAATCCTGCGGGGTCAGTATGTCCATTATCCAAACCTGCTATACGAGGATTGCTTCCTCCCCACGACTTATCATAATTTGCCTGATACAAAGTAAGAATCCCTGTTGCAGGAGGGTCAGCATCAGGCCAATCATAGGTTGCTCCTCCCGCCATGAAAATAGTGGGTAAACCTGCTTCCGCACTCACAATATCCACACTACGATAATAACAAGGATAGACGGGTGTTCCTGTGGTTCCTGCGATGTCTCCATTGTAAGCAATAGTCGGAGCCGTAGTATCATCCAACATTTCTATCCATATTCCCGCAGATGCTTGCCCTCCGCCTCCTTCCGAGGCATTCCCAACCGCTACAATGCGGTCCATACGAGCATCATACACGGCATCAGTCAGAGTATTCGGATGAATCGCTGCGGCTGCGCCCGAATCTGTCTCGACCCATGTTTGAGGGGCATTCACTCCTAAGGTATCAGTAAAATATGTTGAGGCTACCGAGGTTAAAGTGCTAAACAGCATTCCAAAAGGAGAAACCTCAGAGTTAGGAGCCGTAGGGGTGTGAGTCCCGTAACCCAACCCTGCATAATCAATAGCAGTATGACCAAAAATCATATAATCTTGGCTTTTTGCCTGAAAATTAGTAGAGGTTGAGGGAATAGCCACAATTTGTGTAACAGTAGAGAATTCAGGACAAAGTATAGCAGGATTACTAACTACATCCCGTAGCGAGATTGCTCTCCATGTCCCAAAAATAGGTTCTCCTGTCTTGGCATCAGTTGAAGTTTGTAATCCACTCATAATCACAGGCGAAGAATCGCCTAAAAGAATTCCGCTCAATCCATTACAGATGTAATAACCCCCTAAGCAAATCGTGTATTCTCCCGACCCAAGTGTATTCATAGAAGCACAAGTTATCATCAAACTTTCGGGTGTATAATCTATGAGATTGTTTATTGCTGTCTGTTCAAGTGCAGGAGTATACTCATTAGTAGAATTAAAGTTGTTTAGCATTGTTGTCCACCCCATATTTTCACCTCAATAATTTACTGTCGGATAGTCCAATAGAGGACCTGAAAAGTTATCAGGAGTGCCAACAAAAGGCTCTACCATATAGTATAAGACATCAAAAGAGGTCCCTTGTGAAAGATAAACTCTTGGAAAAGAATTATAAGACCTCTGATTTTGCACAGAAATAGGATATGGGGCTGCCGTTCCTGATAGACCATCACTCATCCTACCATCAGGTAAATTGAAAAAGAAAGTGTTCTCGACTTGTATTTGCATATATCCCACAGGACACCAATCCGTTTGAGTAGCCAAAAAACCTGGTGTAGAACCCATCGCTTCAACAGTTATGAATTGATTAACCTTCGTTGCAGCACTCGGCTCAGTAGCGTTGCCGAACCCTGAATGGATAATACTTTGCTGTTTTTCAGGAAACTCTTCTAAATCTTCTATGGGTTGAGAACCATCATCACCGTAAGAAAACTCAATGACCTGTCTTCGGATTCCCATAGTATTCCCCACCTTATGAAACAGAACGACAATAAAAACCTATGTAGGTTCTATCGTTGTCCTTGATTCAATTTACTCGCTAACCACGCTCCGAAAATCCCCAATCCTGCGATTCCTGCAACAGTTGTAGGTTTCAGATTTTTTGTAGGTTCTTCCTCGACAGATGCCGATGACATCGAAACTTCAATTACTTGCATCCCCCCTGCAAGATAACCTTGCACGAAATCCTCACTATATTGTTGAGGTATGCGAGTATCATACCAACATTCTTCGATAAACTCTCCAAACTCAATACCTTCTTCTTCAGCCACTCTACCGCCTATTTCAAAACCAATACCATAAGCCCTTTTACGCTTTTCATTTTCACCCTCAGAAGTAGGGATAGGAGTTTCTTTTTTAGGAGGTCGTATACGAGGTGATGGGGGTTGCACCTTTTTATGGGGGCGGGGATATTTAGTGTGAAGTATGTGGATTTCCCCTCCGTCTTCTTCTTCACCATCTCCATCTTCTTCTTCAATTTGAATCCGTGGCTGTTCGATTTGAATTACTTCTTCCACAGTTTCCACACTTACAGGCACTTTTTCCTCAACAGGAATAACTTCTGTAACCGCTTCAGACACAGGTTCCTCGACCACTTCAGCCTCACGCTTCGCCCTTTCAAAAACATCTACCGTAGACACCTTAGCCTCCTCATCACCCTCGCTGAGAGGGGTTTCAAGAATAGGTTCATCTTTTACATCTTCTTCTTCAACTTTTTCTTCTGAAGTGCTTTCCATCGTAGGGATTTCTGATGCCTTCAGAATTTTCGTCCAAGTTTTACCTTCAGGACATTTACCCTTTGCTTGGTGTCGAGTAGAACCTCGCACGGTAATAGTGTTGATTTCACTTATGATAACTGTGTCATGGCGTGTTTTACAACCAAGACAGTAGACATTCTCAAGAGTATTCATACAGATACTAAACCGTCCTATGTAATAAGGGTATCATTAGCGTATTTGTGAAAACGGGTTCTGACCATGCGCTCTTGTGGTGAAAGCATTATTACTGTTCGTAAGAGTAGGTCCCATTGTAGCATGGAAAGCGTTGAGCATACCCCCTCCAACATCTAAAACTTGTTTCCGAGCGTTTGTAGCCGCTTCTTCCTCAATCTCTTCAATATCATGTTCCATCTTATCCAAAACTTGTTCCATCATATTCCTTTCTTGTGCAAAGGTTTCAGCAAGAGCATTCACATCCCCATTCCGAGTTATCCTTCCCAAAGCAAAGGCTCCGAGGCCGATAGAAGTATATCTCAAAACACTTTTCCATGTATTATCTACAAGGCTTTCTTTCGTGAAAATACCTGCTGCACCTGCGGTTATTGAAAGACACAGGCTGCCTAAACTGAGAGTATCATCTCTCAGAGAAGATAAAAAGGGAATAGTAAAATCTCTTTTAGGGATAGATACTTCATCCCCATTTCCATCTTCAGCACTGAAATCTTCAGCCTTCCAAAGCCCCATTTCTGAGCCTTTATCCATGAATCTTTTTCTCATAATTATTCCTCACGAATCAATGAACCCCAATCGCAGAACCCGAATAATTCGCTCCGAACCCTGCAACCGTATACTTCAAGGCTCCATCAGTAAATGCTCCATTAAACATTTGGGTATCAGTAGCAGGGTCATGCACAGGACCCATAGGAATCGGAGTAGGAGTAATTTCAGAAGCAGAATCGGTGGCTACTGTTTGACCTACTGCTCTTCCTCTGTCAAACATAGGTGGGACTTCTCCCGTAGACATAACTCTTGTCTGTCCTAATGTGCGACCAAATTGACCTGGTCCTGCAAGAGGTTGAGGACGGTAAACTATTTCACTTGCCTTTTCATCTCTTTTCAATAGACGCCCACTCAAGGATGTAGTAAAATCAGAAATCTGCTTTCGGAAAACCAATCCTATTACGGCTCCACCAATAATGAGCCAAGCGTTATTTCGGAGAAACGAACCTATACCTACCATTGTTTTCACCACCCTTACTATCCCGAAGGACTATAAGAATGCTCGCCTTTTACAAGGAATATATTCACAGCCCAACAAAGTTGATTCCTGTCATTAAAGTCATACCGATAGCCATAATGATACTGACCGTTTTGGTTAGCGATTTCAATTCCTTTTCAATGTGAGTAAGATGATTTGTTTCGATAACTTCCACACGATTATCTATTTCACTAACTTTTGAAACTAACCATGTGACCTTTCCTTCTAAATCTCTCTGAAGAACATCATCTAAATCTGACATTTAACTCACTTCACTCCCGATGTAGTGCCACAACTATATGACCGTTGCGGTTGAACAAGCCAAAAACTTAAAAGTCAAACCCATTGTCTGCGTGAATCTGCTTGAGAGCGTCTAAAACTTCCTCAGCATGGTCAGCGTTATACAACCAAAGCCCGTTTTCTAATTCCTTTCCGATACCTCTAACAATAGGCAATCTCAAGTCAAGAATGATGGCTTCTTCCTCCACATCACCGTTTACAGGGTTGTAAGGCTTGTATGCGAGCGGTTGTTTAGTTTCCGTAGCAGCGAAATGATGCGCTCTCTGCGTATCAGTATAAGTGTGAATACGAATCTCTATGGGCGCATTAAGAGCAGAAATCAAAAAATCTGTCTTATAGTGCATATCTAATTCCGCAGAAGTAAAAACTTCTGCTAAACCATCTAATTTTTCCTTCAGAATAAGGTAGAAATGTGCTTCTCTCACGAATGAGGGGTGGGCTCTACGAGCCCTCGCCTTAACATCGTCTTCAAGGTCATCTCTAATGCCTTTACACCCTTCCCATACGGCTTGTGAAAAGATTTCAGGGCTCGGAGGCTCTCCATTACTTCGGAATAACCCGTCAAAAGTGTTTCTCATAGAGGGTAAACCTCGTATTCGTTCTGCTCGATATTTCCGAGGAAACTTCAATTGCCATTCGGCTGCACTTCTTTCAAACTCATCTATTGTTGTTATCAAATACATCACATCTACATGAACAGATTTTCATTCTCTTCTTCCTGACTCCTTCTTTGATTAACCAAAGACCGAGTTTTCTCTACGATAGAAAATGCTTGTTCCATGTATTTCTCTTTGAGGACAGGTTTCTTATTACTCTTTGCTTCTCTTACGGCAAGAGTGAAAGCAGTAGTAACCAACTCACGCAACCATGCTCCTGTGAAGTTTTCCGTCTTCTTAGCCCAAGTTTTCCATTTCACATCAGAAATTTTGAACGGTGAAGAATATTTCTTCAGAATCTTCATCCTTTCTTCTGTGTTCGGTAAAGTGAAGTTAATCCGTGCATCAAACCGACCAGGTCTATCTCTCAAGGCGATGTCTAAGGCTTGAGGATAATTTGTGGATGCAACGGTTATCACCCCACTATTAGGTTCTGCACTATTGAGTGAAGAAAGTAATTGAGAAACATATATTGACCTATCTTGATGGTCTTGAGATTGCCCAAGTGTATCTATATCTTCAATGATAACGAGTGTGGGACTTAATTTGCGGGCTAAAGCGTAAGTATCGTTAATCGCATTTGGTTGGCTGAGAGTTTCCGCAGGAGCATAAATGCGAGTGAATTTAGAAAACTCATTAAGCAAAACCTCCATCGTTAGAGTTTTCCCTGTGCCTGGCAACCCTGAAAGTAGTATTCCACGGGAAGTAGGTAAATTATGCTCCTCATACAAGTCCAAGTTATCGAGAAATGTGACGATGTTCAAATCTAAGGCGTCTTTCACTTCTTCACCTAAAATGACACAATTCCAATTTGCATACTCAGGCTCCACCCATTTCCAATGAGGATTGAAGCAAGCCCCTTTGAGTGGGCCTTTTAGAGCGAAGAAGGAATCAATTGAATCAAAGACCCCCTTTATTCTGTCATGACTTTCTGCTGTGGATATTCTTATATCTAATTCTGCACCTTCCCATGTTTGAAATGAAAACACCCACTTAGTTTTATCCTTTTTGTGCTTACAAAAGTAATGACCCTTTTTCGGAATCCTTACACGGTCATCTTTGTGTTGAGGAGTTTTTTTCAGAGGTAAAGTATCATACAAAGCAGGAATCCTTTTAGCAGAAGTTGAATAGGGAGAATCTTTGAACCAACACTCATCTTCAATGATAAAGTGTTCTTTCATGACTTGGTAAGCACAATAACTCATTACAGGAGATTCATGGTCGTAGAACGATTGAACAGTTTGATGATAGTCAGGACGACCAATATATTCTTCTGCTTGACCATCTATACACATTTCTTCATTGAGGTTTGGTTTCTCACGCAGAAGTGTTACTAAATGCTTGATTTGCGATTCAGTTATGTCGTTCCCCATTAAAGAGAATACTGTTTTCTCCTCTGCCTTTGTCATGTCTCTCATACCTATTTCTACAAACAAGGCTATAAACGATAACATCGAGTGTTGATGAAAAGAGGTAATAGATAAATACCATCTGCCCATAATTGAGGTATGGCTGAGTTTGATATTATCATACCTGTTTACAAAACAGAACCTCATCATCTTAGAGAGGCTATTGATTCAGTATTGAAACAAACTTATCAAAAATTTCAGATTTACATTTCAGACGGAACCCCTGAAGACCATGAATGGCATTCAAAGAAAATACTTGCTGATTACGAGGATGATAGAATCCATATCATCCAACAAGAAGGTATTGGAATCGCTGACGCCCGCAATCAAGCCACAGAAGCAGGAAATAATCCTTATCTCGCTCTTTTAGATTCGGATGATACATGGTATGATTTGAAATTAGAAGATTGTGCGAATCTTCTCAAAGAGCAGCCTAACCTGAAGTTTATTTGGGGTGCTGCTGATGTAGATGTAGTAGTCGTTTCTAAAAAGGGTAACGAATACAAAACAAGGAATGTAGGAGGTTATCATAGGGAGTGGGAAAAAACCTATCCTCCTCACAGGTGGTTCAGAATATATTGGAGTCCTTTGATGACTTCCACACATATCTATGCACGAAAGGCAGTAGAAAAGGTGGGTGGATGGAACATCAAGCATACAATGGGAGAAGATACTGAATTGAATTGTAAGATTGCGAAAAGATGGCCCGAAGATTGCCACCAAATAGAGGCGATTTTAGGAACCTATCGAGTGCATATCAATCAAACAACTCAACAAGGAGCCACCCATAAAGACGACTCAGGAATCAAGTCCATAAGTCGAGGGGATGGTTTTACCGAAATGTTAGCCGCATTGAAAATGGTGGATAACAACATCAACGATGCTGAGTATTGGAAATGGTTTGAAGAAACTCTTAATTTAGAAAGAGGTTGTGCAGGTGATGAAAAAATTGAATACTCTGTCCTAAAGGGAACCAAAACATTCAAGAGAGGATAATATGAAAACAAAAGAGGATAACACAGAAAAGAGAGCCCTGATTACAGGGGTAAATGGTATGGATGGAAGTCATTTAGCCGACTTCCTTTTGGAAAAGGGTTACACTGTATACGGCTTGGAACGGAGAACCTCTAAACCAAATAGAACGAATACAGCCCACCTTGAAGACCACCCAAATTTTCACTTCATTACAGGAGATTTAACTGACCAAAACTCCCTTTTACGAGCCCTAAAGAAATCCACTCCACATGAGGTCTATAACCTCGCAGCGCAATCATTCGTGGGTTCTTCATGGGAAATACCTATGCAAACAAGTGATGTGAATGCCTTAGGTGTGTTGAGAATGTTAGAAGCCGTGAGAGAATATGAAAATGAGGAATCTACTCCGCCCCTTCGCTTCTATCAAGCCTCAACATCAGAAATGTTTGGAAAGATGGTAGAAAATCCTGCCTCGGAAACAACCTCCTTCTATCCTCGCTCTCCTTATGGAGTGGCTAAACTTTACGGTTTTTGGATGGTGAAAAATTATCGAGAATCCTATGATATGTTTGCGTGTTCAGGTATTTTATTCAATCACGAATCAGAAAGACGAGGAATAGAGTTTGTAACCCGTAAAATTACAGATGGGGTGGTTCGTATTCACTTAGGTCTACAAGACCATATTGCTCTTGGCACACTTGATGCTAAAAGAGATTGGGGTTATGCTCCTGATTATGTCGAAGGTATGTGGTTAATGCTTCAACAAGACAAGCCTGAAGATTATGTGCTTGCCACAGGAAAAACTTTCAGTATCAGAGATTTTCTTGATTTGGCTTTCAAAGAAGTAGGTATTGAAGATTGGAAACCGTATGTGAAGCAAGACCAACGATTTATGCGCCCTGCCGAAGTAGATGTTCTCAAAGGAGATGCAACTAAGGCCAAAGCCGAATTAGGGTGGGAGCCTAAAACCGATTTACAGGAAATGGTGAAAATCATGGTGGCTGCTGATTTAGAACGCTTACAAAAGTAGGGTTGAGTATGAAAACAATCATTTGTCTGAGTGCCTACAATAGACCTGTGTATTTCCAAGAGGTTATTACGGCTTTAGAAAGATGTAACGGCATAGAAAATTATCCGATTATTTGCTCTCTTGATGGAGGAGATGAAAAGAATCAATTGAAAAATCAAAATGTTCTTGAAAACTCTAACTTAGAAATCGAATATCGTAATCAGGCAGATAATCTTGGTTGTGCAGGGAATATGGGATATGTTTTATCATGGGCTTTCAACGAAGAAGAGGCAGACCGTGTGATTGTAGTAGAGGATGATGTAGTATTGGCAGAATCCGCACTTAATTTTGTATCTCGTCTTTTAGAACGCTACGAAGACGATGAAAGAGTTTTTTCGGTAACAATGATGAGCAGTAATAAAAGAGATAACCTCGCTGCTAATCAAGTAAATGCACTCGATTGGTTTAATTGTTGTGGGTTTGCTACATGGAAAAGAGTATGGGAAGAAATTGATTCTGAAGGGTGGTTCGGAATCAGCAAAGATTTTGCTTATGTATCTGTGCCTCACCAATGGAATAAAGCATGGTTATGGAATCATATCAGAGAAACTCATTTTGATTTGAAAGGTTCATGGGCGACACCTATGGCTAATTATTGGATTAAAGGTAGAGTGTGTATAGAACCTGCGGTTTCACGGATTCAAAACATCGGAGAGGTTGGAACCTTTACAGGGATAACTTCAGAGAATAACGCAGGATTAGATAACACTAATATCTATGAAGAAACGGTGAAGTTTCACACTTGGATAGGAGATGGTTCATACGAGGTTCCTAAACTTGAAGATTTAATTTTC
>Ga0080013_1004169_pt1 | contig 14418 bp, 27 predicted proteins | sample ETNvirenome_6_85_FD_69236 | JGI IMG/M metagenome (GOLD analysis project Ga0080013, IMG submission 69236) | Marine viral communities from the Pacific Ocean - ETNP_6_85 (SPADES assembly) (version 2) | ecosystem: Environmental > Aquatic > Marine > Oceanic | place: Pacific Ocean | collected 2013-06-19
TTGGCTAAGTTGCGAGGGTTTGATGGTGTTCGTTATGAAGTTATTAAATGTGAGAAAGACCATGTTGCGGTAAAGTGTCGTATACATTGGATACCTAACTTTGAATCTGGCACATACTACTCTCTTAAACAAGGCGATGATGATTACTTTAATAGCCGAGTATCTTTCGAGGATATAGCTAACGCTACAACCGATAACACCAGCAGCTTTGCCCAAAAGTTTTTAGAAACGATTGCTGCTAATCGCGCTTTTGTTAGATGTGTGCGCAATTTTCTGAACGTCCATATTGTGGGGGCCGACGAAATAGATTCGTCAAACGGCACTCCTCCTGCGGTAGCCCAAGCAAACAACAAAGAGAAGTTTTCCCCATTAAATGTTTTGATGGATAAAACAGGACTTTCACATGAAGAGTTTCCAACATTTAAAGATATTCTACGAAGTCTATGGAAAGGCGGGCAGTATAAAAATGAAAAGACCGCTGATTGGGAAAGCTGGGAAGACATTCCTAAAAAAGAAATAATGAAGTTGTTGGAAATTTTATAATGGGCGTTCTTCAAAAAACACGTTGTTATCTGGTAGGTCATATGCAATATGCTGAGCCGGGGGATTGGAGACAACAGGTAAAAGAGGGACTAAAAGATACTGGTATTATTTTTTATGATCCTTTGGACAAGCCGTTTATTAGTGATATAGATGAAACTGCAAACACTAGAGATTTTTTAAATAAAAAGTTAGAGGGGGGTAATTTTGATTATGTGTATAAACATATGAGTTCTATCAGGCGCAGCGATTTGAATTTGGTAGATAGATGTGATTTTGTTATGGCGCATATTGTACCTCATGTTGGCTCATGGGGCACTACCGAAGAAATTTCATGTGCTAACCGAATGAAAAAACCTGTGTTTGTGAGTATTGAAGGGGGGAGGCACAAAGTTCCGCTTTGGTTAGCGGGAATGTTGCCCTCTTATTATTTTTTTGATAATGTGAAAAAAATAGTTGACACGATAAGAGAAATAGACGATAGTAAAAGGGTGCTCGATCCTGACAGATGGAGGCTCCTTAAAAAGGAATATAGATAATATGTATTTGGCATTTATAATTATAGGCGGTATCATTTTTATGATTGGTCTCCATATCAAGAGCGACCACAACCCTTGGACAGACTGATGGTTAAATTAATGTCTAACTCTCCTAATATTATCAATAGGACGGCATGCAAAGGCTATGCTGAAAAAATCATCAAAGAAAAAAGGCCAGATATTTCAAGAATTGCACCTTCTTTTCTTGACAAAATAAATAAACAGACTAAGATCTGTATAGAGAATTTGATCTTGGAGTTCAAAGAGAACCAAAAGACCATTAGATAAAACATTACTATGAACGAAACTAGTACGAAGACAAACGAGTGGCGCGACCGTGAATTGGGAGCGTTGTGGTTAAAGCAGGGCAAATCTGCTAAGGATTACATGACTGGTCATTGCTCGATCAATGATGAAAAAATTAGTGTTGTTGTTTTTAAGAACACTAACAAAACCTCTGAAAGGGCTCCAGATTATGTTATTTACAAACATAAGCCGCGGGATGCCGAGGGAGAGCCTCAGCAAAATAATGCGGAAGAGGTTCCGGAACTGTTAGTTTGATTCGACCTCTAACCAGAGGTGATATCTTACCTTGTATCAGGTTGTTAGAAAAGTTCTGGTACGAGTCAGTCTCCCATACCCACTTTGGAGAATGGGACCCTGTTTATGTTCAAAGGGCGCTTGACCAACATTTAACCAATGGTTTTGTGGTAGGTTGGGCGTCCTTTGCGCATGAATCAGAGATGAACAGCGTTTTTTTAGCCGTAAGGGATAAATGTTTTTGGAAGGACGTGGAAATATTAAGAGAAATAGCGTGGTATGCCGATCAAACTTCCAGAGGAAAGATAGGTGCATTAAAAATTTACAAAGAAGCTGAAAAGTTTGCCAAGAAAAATAATATTGAAAAAATTATCATGGGTAGAATTCGTGGGGTTCCTAGTTATGATAAGTTGAATAGATTTTACCAAAAAAACAATTTTAAAAGCTTAGAAGATGAATATATAAAAGACTTGAAGATATGACTATGAATATTAGCGAATTTGAGAGAACGAAGCCTCGTAAAACTTACTGCAAAATACAAGACGCAATATCCAAATACGAAAGGCTTCTTGAAGGTAAGAGTGAAGTGATGGACTTAAAAGATGCTACTCTGGTAGATACTTACACCTCCATTTTAAGTGATTTAAGGTCCATTAAAAAATCTTTTGTAAGCGGTGAGTAGATTATCTTGGGAAGAATATTCGATAGGTTTGGCGCAAGCGGCATCTTTGCGAAGTGAAGATCCTTATGTTAAAGTTGGAGCCGTGGTTTTGCGCAAGGATTGGTCTGTTACTGGAGTGGGCTATAATGGCGCTCCAGCTGGAATTGAGATTGATTGGTCGGATCGGGACGATAGGCGTAAACGAGTTATCCATGCCGAGATAAATGCATTAAGGTATGTTCGGCCAGATGAGGGGCATTTATTAGTTTGCACGTTGTTGCCTTGTCGCAATTGCGTTCAAGCATCCGCAGCTCACGGGATCAAACATATCTTATACGAGAAGGTGTACAAGGTAGACAATATTGCGCTACAGCTTTGCGAGGAATTTAAAATAGAATTACACAGTATAGAAAAATTTAAAAAATGAGAGCAGTATTAACTATAGACAGTGATAATTTTAGAGATAAAGAGAGGGTGCCACGTTCTTTTGGGGCCGATATCGAAGGGTCTAAAGTTCTTACCATCAAAACCAAATGGAACGGTAAAAACAAATGTTTTCAGTTTGATTTAAAGAACGTTTATTTTGCTGACGAGAGTTTTCTTATAGAAGGGGTTATTGGTGACGACAAAAGTGTTATAGGAAGATGCGTTTTTAGTTTAACGCGTTTCGACATTCCAGACAATGGCACCGATGAACCATCATCACATACTACAGCTTCCTAAGACATTGGATGTAGAGGAAAGCAGCATTCTTATAGATGAGTTTATCGACGGAATTATGGATAGAGCTTTTCCTCTTTTTTCATTTAATATGCTTGACAAGAATGCCCGGGCCTATTATAAATCTTTCATATTTAAGCACACGACATGCTTCGCCACAAACACTCAATTTAATTTTGTTTTCCACGAGGAAACACTTGACATAATAATATAAACCATATCAACTTAACTAACATTGTTTATGCAAACAAATACTGACATACAAATAAACACAGCTGGGGCCATACTTGTTGAGGCCATCGAGAGTGCGAATCCTGTTCAAGTGGATACGCTTTGGAGCATCCTTAAGTACAAGGAGATAGGTATTTTGCGAAAGGTTAAATGCATGAGTGACGTTTTACATTTAAACACATCTGCGGTTATTAACGAATTGCCTACTGATGAAGAAGGTCGCATTTTAGACTACAAGACGCGTCATATGATTCATGACGTTTTGATTAAAGTCTCTTAATTATATAACAAAAAAAACAATGGAAAATATTATTCCAGATTCGTCCGGCTCTTACATTGTAAGGGATAAGCGAGGCACCTATATGGGAGCTTATAGTGAAAAGTTGGGGCGCTCTAATGCCGTGGCTTGGGCCACAGATTGCGCTAAGCAGTCTCGAGGTGTCCTTTACTACCGTAAGGCCCCCGAACTTGGAGAGGAGGAAGTGGCTAGTTTTTTGGATTACGGCAAGAAAGGAAAAAAAAGTAAAGGAGCTTAATTAAGCGGTGAACAAAAAAGTTTATCTTCCTGTTATTGCTTTTGGGGGCGTCTGCCGTGCGGAGTATTCGATGTCAATGGCCGCTCTTTTTGTCAAATGTCTGAACGACCATTCGCATATTTCTTTTTTGTCTACTGGCATTTTATTTGAAAGTTTAGTTTCTCGTGCGCGTAATTCCGCTGCAGCAGCAGCTTTACATTACGAAACGGATTATTTATTATTTATAGATGCAGATGTTTCATTTAATGCTGCTGATGTATTTAAATTAATAGACCATGATAAAGATGTCGTTAGCGGGGTTTATCCTAAAAAATATATTTCTCAATCTAAAGTCCATTATATTGCGAAACATCAGAGTGAAATATTTGGGGGTGCAGACTGGTCTGCTTCGGCTACCGATTTTGCTACCGAAATAAATGAATCTTTTTTAGATAAAGTAGCCCGAGGCGATAAGTTGGTTGAAGTAGATTACGCAGCCACAGGTTTTATGTTAATAAAAACTGATGTTTTTAGAAAAATAATCACAGAGAAGCCTGAGTTGAAATATAAGAATGAGGTAGATGGTTATATGTCATGGGGTGAAAATTTTTATAATTTTTTCCCTGCTGATATTAATCCTAAATCTGGTAAGTACGAAAGTGAAGACTATGGGTTTTGTAATTTGTGGAGATCTTTAGGGGGTAAAATTTGGGTAGACCCTTCTCTAGAGTTACATCATATTGGGAACTACACTTTTAAGGGAAATTTGAAAAAACAGGCTAACTTGTATCATCACTCCATGAAAACATAATGGGTTTATACACTTTAAATAAAGCAAAAATTAATTCGGACCTCAAAAAGAGGTTTATTGTTGTAGAGGATTTTTATGAAAACCCTCAGTACGTTAGAGAGTTTGCATTGCGGCAATTTTTTCATAGCGGAGGGTTAGGCAAGGGATATATGGGTAATCGCACAGGAGATTTTTTCTTTGCCCCTGACATGAAAGATGTCCTTGAGTCAATAATAGGAAAAAAAATTAATAATTGGTATGATGGAGATTATTGTAATGGGGTTTTTCAACATTGTTGTAAGGATGATAGGTTAGTTTATCATTGTGATGAGCAGGATTGGGCGGGAGCTATTTACTTGAACCCTGACGCGCCCCATAAGGCTGGAACTTCTTTTTATGCTAGTAAAAGAAACGGTCAACGGGGAGGTGCGGGATGTGAGTTAGACGAAGAGGTGGTTTTTGCCCCAGAGAAGGACGAAGATCCTTTCCTTAACCCTAATTTATACGAAAAGGTGGACGAAGTGGGCAATATTTACAATAGGCTTGTTTTATTTGACGCACAATTAATTCATGCTGCCTCTGAGTATTTTGGAGAAACTCCTGAAAACTCGCGTCTTTTTCATCTTTTTTTCTTTAATATAGAGAAATAAACTAATGGAATCTATTTCTTTTTTATATAGTATTTTACATACTGATGAATTACAGGGATGACATTCCGCTGTCTTTTGATGATGGCGGCACCATTAATGCAGTTGTAGAAATCCCCAAGGGGGTTACCACTAAATATGAATATGACCCTACCCACCAGTGTTTTATTTTATCTCGGTGTTTAATTTCGTCGTTGCACTATCCCATTAACTACGGCTTCATACCGCAAACCATTGCGGAGGATGGTGACGCTTTAGACATTTTAGTTCATAACCATGACCCCATCCAGATGGGTGCAGTTGTAAGGTGTAGGCCCCTCGGAATTTTAAAATTTATAGACAACCAAGTACAAGATGATAAAATACTTGCAGTTCCAGACTATTCCCCCATTGAGAAATACAATTCACTATCCGACATAGAAGAGGCCCACTTAAAAATATACAAACATTTTTTCAGAATATACAAGCAGGACATAAAAGGAGATGTTGAAGTGGGGGAGTGGCAAAATGGCACTGAAGCTCAAAGCAAAATCCATGCGGCCTACAAGGCGTACAAGTCTCAAAATTTAGAGTAAAATGTTTAATAAATATATTCTAGGTGGATGTGCGGCAGCTTTGCTGATAGTAGGTTTCTTTGGTTATGTTTTTTACAAACAAAACCAAAAACTTAAAAAGGAAAACGAACTCAATAAAGTTCAAATAGAAAATTATTCAAGCAAAATATCTGACCTACAGGAATCTTTCACCAAAGCTCAAAAAGATATTGACAGGATTACCGAATTGAATAATACTATTACGGCTGCGGCAAATAAGAGAAAAGAGGAACTAGATAAAGTTTTAAGGACTCACGATCTCCAAAAAATTGCTGAACGAAAAGCTTCGTTAATGGAGCGTATTGTTAATCGTGGTAGCAATAAGGTTATGCGAACGTTTGAAACCTTAAGCGACCCTCTTGTGGTTTATACTAATAAGGTGGACTTTGGAACATCTGCCCTAGAGAACAATGAATAAGTATTTTAAAATATTATTTTTAATGATCATGGTTGCGGGGTGTTCCTCTCCCCGCGTTTTATTTCAAGAAGATTCGGCTAAATTTATCAGGCCTCCCCTCCCATCTCGAATGGAGCTTCGTGAGGTTGATTGGAGATTTTTTAACGCACACTCCAATACTTGGTTCGCATTGGACAATGAAAATTATCTCCAACTTTCCAAAAATATGGTGGATATGGCCGAATACGTTCAAAAACTGAGGATTATTATTCAAACATACGAAACAAATAACGTTCAGTTTGTTGAATGAGTAAATATCTTACGATAGCGCCAGCCTTGGCCGGTATTTCGCCAACCGATAGTTTTTTAGTGCGCCCTCCAGATTTACTCCCTCTGCATGAAGTGTTTGTTTCGCGTGTTTATGAGATGGGGTATCAGGTTAAACCCGGTGATGTGGTAGTGGATATGGGTGCAGGGATAGGAGATTTTGCTGTTTCTGTTGCTTGGAGAAAACCGAAGCGGGTTTATTGTGTAGAACCCTCTTTGTCGTCGTTTGAGTTGCTCAAGTATAACACCCGAAATTTACCTTCAACCTTATTAGTTAACAAAGCGATAACTCACCCCTTTGGTACATACAACGCTTGTATAGACGGTGCGTCGGATGAAGATGTTTTTGATATTATCTCTTTTAAAGATTTCGTGAAAGATTATAATATAGACTATATAGATTTTTTGAAGGTTGATATTGAGGGGGCCGAATACGACATTTTTAATGAAGAAAATATAGATTTTTTAACAAGTAAAGTTAAAGTTATGGTGGTGGAATTTCACATCCAGATCGAAAACAATAATTACAAAAAGCAATTTGTATATTTTAGAGATCGCCTACTAAGTTTTTTTGATAAATATTGGGTTACTAGCGTAACTCATCAACGGACGAACGTGACACCGGACGATTTAATTTATGATATAAATGGGAAAAATTTTGAGAACGATTATAATGCGTGTGTGATATGGCTATATAATGACTTATGACAGTTTCTATAGTTAGCGGCGGTTTTGATCCGCTTCATGTGGGTCACATTGAACTTTTTAATCGCGCCCGTAAATACGGGGAGCCCTTAATAGTTATTTTAAATTCGGATTCCTTTTTAAAAAAAAAGAAAGGGAAGGCTTTTATGCCATTCGAGGAAAGAAAGATTATCCTTGAAAATTTAAGCGCTGTAGACTTAGTAGTGCGTTCTATTGATGTGGACAATACAGTATGTAGAACTTTAGAGGAATTGTCGAACTTAAGAACAATACTTCCCAACGGCGAACCATGGGAAAAGCTTTATTTTTGTAATGGAGGGGACAGAACTAACGGAACTAATACCCCTGAACATACTACTTGTGAGCGACTTGGAATTGAGCCTGTGTACGGACTGGGGAACAAAATACAAAGCAGTAGTAGCCTAACTGCGGCCAACCATGAATGATTTGAGCCTCCCATCTATTTCTAAAGAATACCCAATCATGGTTGAGACAGGTACTTTTATAGGCTCTACTTCTTTTCAGCTTGCGAAACTTTTTAAAGAAGTTCATACTATTGAACTAGACCAAGGGTTATTTGAACAAGCTTCTGAATTTCTTAAGCCTACGTCCAATGTCTTTTGTTATTGTGGTGATAGTTCACATGTGCTAAAGAACGAACTAATAGATAAATTAAATTATAAAAATGAAAAAGTATTTTTCTTTTTAGATGCTCATTGGAGTGGCGACGATTCAGTTGATTGGGAAAAGTCAGAATTTAAAGGGGTAAGGAGTTGGGCTAGAGGTGCAAATACCGCCCACAGAGGAAATGCCATCAACCCCACACCCGAGGAACAGAACCCTTTGGAAGAAGAAATTATGCATATATTTAATATGTTTAAAAATGAATGTATTATTATTGTAGATGATTGGGATTGCATTGGGAAGGACGGTGTCGGACTAAAGGATAATCAATTTCAAGGAGAGGACTGGTCTCATATTAATTTTAATAAAATTAAAGCAGCTATCAAAGACAGGTTAATAGAGGAACCTATTATTTATAGAACGCCGCCTACTGCTGAAGAAATATTCGGAAGCCGTTACCCTAAAAATGTTCTTTTTATGAAACTTAAACCTAGGTTGAGATGAATGAAGAAGCCTCTCAAATTAGAAATACAAGACGTTCGCGCCATTGTATACTTTTTGAATACCCGTGCGGAGATTCATTACGTTTGTGGCGAATGCACTTCTATAGAAGGAGGGGAACGGCTTTTAAATTATTTAAGAAGAGAGGGGTTTATTGTAAAGGAGCCCATTAAACTTATATCGTTGCCAATAGATAAAAACGGCGAACTGAAATAACTAATATGTCGACTAGAGATAAAGTTAACCCTTTAAACACTCGCATCACTTGTGTTTGTTATTTAGAGGTGTTTGATGGCAGCGAATATGAAGCTCAAACGGCGGTTGAGGAGATAATGGAGAAGGAACATCAACTGTCAGATAACATTGTATTGAAAATCGGTGAGATTCAACATACTATAAGTTATGGGTGTGGCGTCAATTACAATAGCGCTAACAAGAACGACAAATGAAAAAAGATGTAATTTTTATAACAGCTTTAACGGCCGAATGTGGAGACGATGGGCTGTCAGCTATGGCAAAACATTTAAAGGATTATTTAGATTTTTCATTAAAAACATGGAGATGGTGGTGTGAAAAAAACAATGTCCATCTCTATGTTTTCTCCAAGAGCGATATGTCGATGGGTGAAATGGGGCCATGTTGGCAGAGGTGGTACGCTCCTGATATTTTAAGAAGGGAGGGCATTGAGTATAGGAGGATAGCTATTCTTGATGCCGATACCATGATTAGATGGGACTGTCCTAATTTTTTTAATTTTTATAGAGACAGTTATTGCGGAGTAACTTGCGAATGTGACTACTGGGTACATAAGAGCCTCAAGCAGTTTAAATCTTATTTTCCTGAAATTGATGTAGATTGGGAACGTTATATTGACAATGGAATGGTTTTATTACCCGAGGGCTCCGAAGAGTTTACTAAAACTATAACTGATTTTTATTGGAAAAATCACGAGCAATTAAAGTATGATGAAATTCATAATTATGCAGGTACAGATCAAACTCCTGTAAATTATTTAGCTACAAAATATTACGGAGATAATATAAAATGCCTATCTAAAAAATATAATATGATGCACCTGAACTTGAGAGGATTATTGAAATATTTGGTTTTCCTAGATAGCGGTTATATTTGGCAATTTAATGGTTTCCCAAATAAAGATAGAGACCCTATAATGAGAGAAACTTGGGAGAAGATAAAGCACCACTATAAATGACGAATACTATTCAAGTTGATACCGGTAATTATATAAAAGGGGTAATGCTGGTAGACAAAAAGGATGACCACTGGACGCATTCTTTAAAACTCAAACAAGATATAGCTGAATATTTCGAACATGGGTATGATGATAAAGTATGTTTGGAGCTAGGGGCTTTTAGAGGTTATACCACTAAACTTTTAGCTCAATTTTTTTCGAAAGTCATAGCTGTTGACGTTAATAAGGATTTTCAAGACCATGCTAAATCCTATTGGGATTACGATAATATAGAATACCATTTGATGGATATTTATAAAGAAGAGTGGCCTTTTGTTGATTGTGATATGGTGTTTATTGATGGTATTAATGATTACGACCATCGAAAAAAAGATATTGACAAATGTATTGAATGCTTTCATAATCCTCTTTTAGTAATAGCTGATTACGGATTTGAAGGAGTGAAACAAATAGCAGACGAATACGTGGACACAGGAAGGTTAGTGATAGAAAAAAATATAGGGATGCCCGCTGGAACCTGTTATCCGCGTACTCAGAATAAGGTTTTGTTAGATTGGGAAGCTGTAATTTGTAGTGTTCATGGATGAACATGTTTTCTTACACAGAATATAAAAATATAATCGCGCTTGTAACTGAGCACTTGCCCATTGTAGATTTCAAAGAAGCGTTGCGGCTTGATAAGTTCTGTGTGATACGGCACGATATTGAATTTTCTATTGACAGGGCTTTGAAGCTGGCGGTTATCGAACGGGAACTAGGGGTTACCTCTACATATACAGTACAGCTAAGAAATAATACTTATAACGCTCTCTCTAAAAAAAATATCGAAGCGGTTCACGAAATAAAAAAAATGGGGCATAAAATTGGTTTGCATCAAAACCCTCCCGTTATGGATGACGATGAGCTATTGGACTACATACAGAAAGACATACAAACCTTAGAATATTATTATGGTTTTGAGATTGATAGGTTTGCTTTTCATAGGTGCAGGGGAAATTCGGGAGTATTAGGAAGATACATAGAGGTTCCTAATAAAATTAATTGTTATGACAAAAGATTTTTTCATTATTTTGTTGACAAAAAACCCGACCAATTACGGGTGAATTATCTAGCCGATTCAAATCATCAGTGGAAATATGGCCACCCCATTCACCTTGATTATAAATCCGCGCCTTTTAAGCTACAATTATTAACCCATCCTTTTTCATGGACAGAGGCGGGTTACGAAAACATAAATAATTTCGCTAAATTAATAAAAGAAAGAAGCAACGAGATGGCATTAGACATGGAAACTGAAAATTATTCTTTTCCTAAAGAACTGCTATAAGAAAATGAAGCTGTACAAGTACAAAAATTACAAAGAATATAATGTACTGTTAAATGATACGGTATTAGATTATGATAAAGATTTTTAACAATCATTATTATGTTTAAAATTAAATTAAATTGGAAATACAAGGATAATGTGCGTACCTTTAAGACCTTTTTATTGTATAATAAATATTTTCGAGATATAGGTGTTGAATTTATAGACGAGGGGGAGGATTATGATCTTATTTTTATTGGTGGTGCAGAATTTTTTGATAGAGACCTCCCTTTCCAAGAAAGTATCGAACTAGGCTTACAGTATTTATCCACTATCGATGGTGATTATTTTTTATTTGATGGCTCCGATTCGACATCTTTAATGGGTTCTTATGAAGCCTTGGAGAAAAGTAACGCCAAGTATTTGTTTAAACCCTCCATCACAACCCAAGAGCGTTATAAAAAGGCAGCCCCTTTTAATAAATGGTTTTGGAGTGGAGTTTTTTGCAATCGCGAGGAAGTTTCGAGTGGCTTAAATCTGTCTTACGATATTCCAGACTATTTATATAAAAAGATTAAATTAACTGGTTGGCATTGGGGTTACCACAACCCTAATTACAGAAATGTGATGGGATCATATTCTGATAGACCAATTGATGTGTGCGCAATGTATAGTGGTTACCATTCAAATAGTAGCGATCATGGAATTAAAAATGATCATTATTACACTCTACATAGGGGCTCTTCATTGCAAGCGTTGAGAGCGTTAACCAACATAAGTTGTGAAACAGGCTGGAACTCACGCAAATATGTTGAGGTTTTAAGGAAATCTAAAGCAGCTTTATCTCCATTTGGAATGGGAGAGCTGTGTGTTAGAGATTTTGAAATAATTCAGGAAGGTTCGTTATTAATAAAACCTAGTATGGATTTAGTATTAACTCGACCTAATATTTATATTCCGTATGAAACTTACATACCCTGCAAATTAGACTGGTCTGATTTAGCTGAAAAGATAGAATGGACTAAAGACAACAAGAGTACATGCAGGGATATTGCAAACAATGCACAGGAACTACTTAGTAAAGAATGCACTCTTGAAAATTTGTTAATTTATTGGCAAAATATCATTTTTCCTAAAAATAGGGCTATAGATTTTGACAAGCAAAGCCTTCGTTCTCATTACGATAGCAGTTTAGAACGGTGGGGAGCAGGGCAGCCCTACCGAATACCAACGCAAGATCAGTGGCATATTGACAACAGAATGACAATAATATAGATAATTATGAACAAAAAAACGCCAAATAAAAAACCTGACGAGGAAGAAGGACTCTCTTTTGAGGACAGCGTTTTAACAATGCTCGCAGACCTTCAGCATTACACAAAATCCTTTCAAGAAACTTCTGATAAAATGAATGGGATTATACGAGATTTTAGAATTTCCATTCACGGAGAGGATGTAGATGAATAGTTCTTCTTTCTTATTTGATGTGGATGGGACACTTACCGCTGCTCGTCAACCTATGGAATCCGAGTTTGTAGATTTTTTTGGGTCTTGGATGAATGGCAAACATGTATATTTAGTTTCTGGAAGCGATTTGCCAAAAATAAAAGAACAAGTGCCAAATAATATCTTGGAAAAGTGTCAAGGTATTTTTACTTGTATGGGTAATGAATACTGGAGGGGCGATGAATGCGTTTATCAAAATGATTTTGAATTACCAGTCGAAATTGAAGGGTGGTTGTCTGCAAAAGTAAATAATTCAAGTTTTCAGTACCGCAAACCTCCTCATTTTGAGTATCGTTCGGGTGCTTTAAACTTTAGTATAGTTGGCCGTGGCGCATCGCAGCATTTAAGAACTTATTATTCCGAATGGGATGAAACAAATAAAGAGCGAGACACTTTAGCCGAAGAATTTAATAAAAATTTTAAAAAGAAATATAATATAGAGGCTTTGATTGGAGGTCAGATTTCACTTGACATTCAGCCCGTAGGAAACGATAAAGGGCAAGTGTTAAAGCATATTTTGTTTAATCTTATGCCAGATGAGATTATATTTTTTGGCGACAAATGTTACGAGGGGGGAAATGATTATGCTGTGGCCCAAAAAGCGGATATATTCTGGCAAGTAAAAGGTTGGGAGCATACGCGCAAAATTCTTGCGAAAGAATATTAACAAGTGACAAAAAGCTAGATAGATGAATAAAAAAACGCCAAATAAATTTCATGCGCACGAGGCTCTAATTATGAAAAAAAAAATGCCAAATAATTTTATTGCGCGAGAACTTCCAACAAAAGACAAATCCTTTAAGCCTTATGATTTAGATAATTTTCGTGTATATTATAGCGACTACCAAATATGAACGAAAAAACGCCAAATAAAAATCGTGCGCGGGAGGTTCCAATTATGAAGAAAAAAATGCCAAATAAAATTTTAATAGCGGTGATTTTATTATTTTTTTCGTGCGCGTTATTGTGCGCTAGAAATATAGACCCCGATGTGGAAATAAGAATAAAGGGACTCGTATGCCCAAGTTGTGCAATAGGACTCAAAAATATTTTCAAAAGAAATTTCTATGTAAAAGAATTAAAAATGGACACAAAAAAGGGATTGCTTTTTTTGGAATATCAGAGCATTGAAATTCACCCTTCTAAAATAAAAAAAATGGTGAAAGACTCTGGATACGAAGTATCGTCTATTAAGTGGCTAAAGAAAAAAGAACCAAATAGATATAATAAACCTTGAAAAATTTAGATTGCCATACTGCCAGAGGGCGTAAGTTTATTGACGCTCAATATGATACGACCGATATTTTAAAAAGATTATATCCGAGTTTAATTTTTATTCACTCCAAGAACGACAGTCAAGCCGAGGACTGTTACATTTACCACAATAAGAAATTGAGTGGCGTTGCCGAAATTAAATGCAGACCATATATTAATAGGAGAGACAAGGTTCCTTACCGATTAGATACCATTAAATCACGATACAATAACGAATATCTAATAACGAAAACAAAAATCGACAATCTCCGAGCAATTAGCTTAAAAAAACTTATCCCTTCATTTATTTTTTTAAATTTACCCTCCGAAAAAAAGATCGTGCGATTTAAGATTACCGACAGGGAAGGCAAGTGGACTATACCAGTTCAATCACGCATGACTCGTACCATGTATAGTTGCAACGATTACAAAGGAACAACTGAAAGAGAAAATGCTTTTTTGCCATTAGATAGTAGTGCCGTGAAGATCGTAAGTTACTGTTAATCAACGGTGAAAATTTTTTTTCACTTTTTTTGCAAAAAGGGGTTGACAGGGGTTTTGGTAGGTGCTAGAATGTCCTCGTTGCTATGATTACAAAAGCAGTTGATAAAAAATCGTTGAGGCAGTCGCAAGACTTCACTTCCTATTCGTTCGGCATCAAAGAGAGTGGGTTAGCCCATATCTTTAATGTCCTCCGCAATCAGTTATACTCCGACAAGATTCTTGCAGTCATTCGTGAGTATAGTGCCAATGCTCTGGACGCTCATGCTGAAGTAGGCAAACAGGAGACTCCCATTCTAATTACACTA